>JAEEGH010027284.1_pt1 | contig 11314 bp, 8 predicted proteins | sample 9134181 | NCBI WGS metagenome assembly JAEEGH01 (sample SAMN16246544, study PRJNA631951) | gut metagenome | biome: gut microbiome; feature: rumen; material: DP-attached | host: Bos | place: Iran: Karaj | collected 2018-10 | reverse complement strand
GATGACAGGATTTGAACCTGCAACCACTTGGTCCCAAACCAAGTGCTCTACCAAATTGAGCCACATCCCGATATGTGGTGCGCCCGGTAGGAATTGAACCCGCAACCTTTTGGTCCGTAGCCAAACGCTCTATCCAATTGAGCTACGAGCGCAAATCAGCAACACTAGATATATTAGCATATTGAGAAAAAATAGTCAATAATTTCAAAATAAAATGTTTTATTTTTTTGTTTATTATATAGATTTTTAGTTTATTTAATAGTATAATTAATATGATAGGTGATTTATGAAAAAGATATTGATGATGTTATTTGCAATAATAGTTATTTTTACAGTAAATGTTAAAGCAGAAGATAATTGTGATCCTAAGGAGTTATCTCGTCTTAAAGAGTTAGCTAAAAAAGTTGAATTTGATTATGATTATGAATTAGTTAATGGACAAGCAGTGTTTTCTATTAATGCAGTTAATTTAAATGAGGATTTAAAAGTATTAATAATAGAAGATTATTATAGTGAAAAGTATCAAGAGTTTAAAGATAGTTCTACTCATACTGCAACAATTAAGAATTTTAAACCAGGAGAAAAGATTACAGTAACAATTAAAGCTTTTGTTACTAACTGGTGTTCTGGTAAAACAATAACTACTAAATTAGTTAAGTTACCATTCTATAATTATAATTATGATGAAACTAAATGTAAGGGACATGAAGATTTTAAATATTGTAAATTATTGATCGATAAAGATATAACAAAAGAAGAATTTGATAAACAATATGAAAACTATTTAAAGAAGGGTGAAGATACACCAAAAGAAGAAGAAAAGGAAACTAAAGATTATACACAAATGTATTTAATAATTGGTGGGGGATTATTATCAATAATTGCAATTGGATTATCAGTAAGATATATTATAAAAACAAAGAAGAAAAATAGTTTATAAAAGTAGGAAAATAAAATGAAAAAACTTGAAAAGGTATTATTATTTATATTAATAATTTCTATATGCCTGATATCAGGTTTTTTTGCGTATAAGCATTTTCATGAAAAGAAAATAATTGTTAGTTCTGAAATAGAAACTATTTTAGGAGATGAAGGATCATGTGGTAGAAAATCAGGTGCTCCTTCTTACTGTAATAATGTTAAGTGTGGTAATATGTCTGAATCATCTTGTAAAAGTAGTTCTACTTGTTGTTCATGGACAGCAGCTAAAGCTACACCAAAACCATGTAGTGAGCAATGTAAAAATGCTGGTAGTCAATATGGTTATTGCATGTCACAATGTACAGGTAAACCATATACAACAGCTACACCAAAACCAACAAGTAAACCAACTGCAAAACCTACAGCATCTCCTACACCAAAGCCTACTGCAACACCAACGCCAACTCCGACCCCTAAACCATGTAGTGAACAATGTGCTAATGCCGGTAGTCAATATAATTACTGTATGACACAATGTACAGGTAAACCATATCCAACACCAACACCAACGCCAGATAATAGACCATGCTGTAATATTTGTGGTGGAACTGCACAATGCTTAGCAAATTGTAAAAGTCTTTGTGGATGTAAGGCAGGATATGGTGAAGTTACAGAAGCTGGAGTTTTGAAATGTAAAAAATGTTCAAGTGATGAATATAGTCCAGATGGAAGCAAAGCATGTAAGTTCTGTTATGGAAAAGTAAGTTCTGATGGAGGTAAATGTACAAACGCACAAACATGTGCAAAAGATGAATATTGGAAAGATGGTAAGTGTACAAAATGTTATGGTCAATTAAATGAAAATAGTCAAACAGGACGTAAAACTTGTACTAAAGAATGCGAGATAAATTTTAAAGCTGTCGCAGGAAAATTGGGACCAACAGAAGTAAATAACGGAGTACCAGCAGTTATATGGGAAGCTAAGAATTGTGCTATTCCTGTCTTTTCAATTGACGTTAGTGGAGCTACCCTAGTTGGTAATAATTCAACCAGAGTACCAGGTGGTAATATATTTGTTGTTGGAATAAAACCCTGTGATGCTGTTACAGTAACGGTATCAGCATATAATGGGGGCGTTACTAGAAGTGTAACCATCCCAACTGATGGTAGATGGGTAGATGGTAAAAATGGAGACTTTCCATTTTCACCTCCACCTTCAGAAGCGGGAGCAAACGTTGCATCATATGATGTTTATTCCACTGATGGATGTAGGAAGATAACTAATTCCCTAGGTGAGACAGTATGGCACTGTGATTCTTATAAAAGTCGAAGTTGTGGAGGAGGAGTACCACAAAGACTTAGCAGTTATTGCTGTGTAGATAATGGTGTACCAGGTTTATCTAAAAATGTATTTTATGTGCAAAGTGTAAATAATAAAGATTGTAGTTCATACGCAAAAAGACTAGGATATCCTGATGTAAGTTATACTTTACTTGAGAATGTAACAAAAGATAAATGTAAGGCACCTGATAAAATAGTTGGTATGTGTACTGAATCTTCTACTACACCAGCAAGACAAGAAAAAGAAGCAAGTACATGTGAAACTGAAGTTAAAATATCAACATCCGATGGTGTTAAATGTTCAAATACGTCTGAAACAGCAAAAGGATTTTATAAGATAGATTGTGATAGATATGTAGATACAAATTTCGATTATGGTAATGATGGTAAAACAGATACAGATCGAACTGTTGTAAGAGGAGAAGGAATACCTTTAGGAATAAATGTATCTTCATCAATAAAATGTACTTATGAATTTTATAATGATAACTGGAAAACAATATATAATAATGTTCTATCTAGAATAAGAAATGTTGATAGTAACCTAGAGAGTTATGTTAAAAATAATGATTCAAATGGTTGGAAAAAATATATTGATAGTAAAATATCAAAAATCACTGGAGTAAAAGAAACTAAATTACTTTATGAGTGGTGGAATATTATTGAAGATTTAAAAGAAATAGTAAGATACTATAATTCATATGAACCAGAAATGGTAAATAATAATCAAACAGCAGTGGTTAGTATTACAACAAAAGAAAATGGAAAGAGTATTACAACGAATTATAATTTTTCAGCTGTTGTTACAAATAGTGGAAAGGTTACTAAAACTGATAAATTTAAAAAAGCAATCGGTATTAATGGATTAGATGATCCATATAACTATAAATCATCTAATATTTCTAATCCAACTAAAGTAACACTAATTCCAAAGAAAACATGTATTGATATAACTTCTGGAAATATTGTTGCAACAATTGATTCTGGTGATTGTCCTAAAAATAGTATTGATGGTGGAAACAAAATGTATATTAATTATGATACTGATATAACAAAAGATGAAGATACTTACCCAATTACTATTACAGTTTCTGGATTAAGTATAAATGATTCTAAAGTTACTAATAATAAGTGTTCTATTAAAGTAATTGAAAATACTTTAAAATATCGTTCTATTGATGTAAAAAATCCATTTATTAATGATGATTGGGAAAAAGGATATAACTGGACAAACAGTGAATATGATTTTACAAAGACAATTCATTCTAGTACTTGGAGTGAAGGTACATATAATAAAATAAAGATATCATCAAGTGATATAGAAGCACTTCAAAAAAGTAATTCTAAGAATAAAGCTTTATCACCATATTTAGGTTTATGTGATAAGGTTGATAAAGCAAGTCAAGATGCAATTACTCAAAAATTATGTAAGCTAATTAAGTAGTTATTAAATTGACATATTATAATAAAAATGGTATTATAACTAACCAAAAGGAGAGGAACAATGAAAATAGTAACAAATTTAAAATTATATTATAAAAAGTTATTAGCAGTATTAAGTGCTGGTGTAATGTTTGTATCAGGATTACCTGCATTTGCTGAAGAAAATGTAGATGAAAATGTAAATACTAATGAAACATCAATTACTATGATGAGTGATGTTGAAGAAGTAAAAGAAGATATAGAAGAAGAACCAGTACAATTATCATATGATGAGTATGTTAATGGATTAGATTATTTAAGGAATTTATATAAAGCTCAATTGAATAAGAAAAAAGAAATATCAGCACTATTTAGTGAAGTATACTATTGTGGTAATTATAAAAACTTTAGTGATATAAGAGATAATCTTATTAAAGATGGTTATATTGTTAATGGTAGTACTACTAAAGCTGTGCAAAATATTAATGTTTTCTTATATGATATGGTTCTTGAAAATGATAAAATTATGTCTAAACAAAAGAAAATTACTAATACTGATAATTTGTTTGATGTTAGTACTATCATAATAGATGAAAAGACTAAAGAACTTGCTCATCAAGCTTTTGAAAAATTCGTTGAAGTTTATAATTTGGCTACAATGTATTGTGATGAGTTTAAAGAATTTGTTTCTATTCTAGATGAACTTAAAGAAAGAGATTATATTGTTTCATATTACTTCTATTACTTATCAATGGGGCAATTGTTAAAGCATTGTGTTTTAAAAAGTTTCCCAAAATCACAAGTTAGTAAAGAATTTAAATATGTAGGATCCAATCAACTTTCATTCAATATATCATTTGATACATATGTAAAATTATATTATGAAGGTGGTCCTGAAAATGAGTTTGAAGAATATGTATTCCTTTTATCTCAATATGATTCTTATGATACTAGTGGTGTTGAAGAACATTATAATAAAATGATGGCCGAAATTAATGGTGAAGTACTACAAAATGGTAAATAATTTCATAATAAATTATTTACTTTTTTATTAACTATGATATAATAGTTATGAATTTGTCAGTGATTAAAGACCAAGTAATATAGAAAAGTATTTAAAGAGAGTTGGGTTAGGTGTGAGCCAATAAATATTATCTATATGAATTCAGCTTTATAGATAAATCGCTAGTAGCGTTAAAAGAATGAGGGTAGAATTCTATCAAATAGGGTGGTATCGCGTATTTTCGCTCCTATATGATAGATTTTTTTATTAGGAGGAGTATATGAAATTATTTCGAAAAGCAATAGTTATAATTCATGGCTTTACTGGTAGTTTATATGATAATGAATATCTTATGAATTATTTAGAATTAGAACCTAGTTATGATGTATTTGCTAGTACTTTGCCTGGTCATAATAAAGATCGGTTTAGTGATGCAAGTGTTGATGATTGGAAAAATCATGTTGATAATGTAATAAGTAGTTTAGTTAATGAAGGTTATAAAACAATATATGTTATTGGTCACTCTATGGGAGGAGTACTTACTGGTTATGTAGCAAGTAAATATCCAGAAATAAAAAAAGTTGTTTTCTTAAATGCGGCTTTTGATTATTTTAATTTTAAACAGAATAAAAATGATATCAAAGAAAAGTCTTTTGAAAAGTATAGTCATTTATGGCAAAAGATTGTTCGTACTTCACCATTTATGGTTAATGAATTTAGAAAACTTGTTAAAGAAGGTAGTGAGTTTTTAAAAAGAGTATCATGTGAGGTGTTAATACTTCGAAGTACAGGAGATGAAATAATTCCATATGATACTGGTGACTTAATTTATAATAGTATTATTTCTAAAGATAAATATATTACTGATATAACCGATGCAACTCATCGTGTATTAGTTGGTAAGAAAAAAGAAATAACTAGTGAATATATTAAATTGTTTTTAAAGGGAGGAAGAAAATGGAAAAAGAATATCAAGAAAGAAATTTAAAAATAGAAAATGAATTAATTAAAGATTTAGAAAATAGTAAAACGCCAAATGATTTAGTTCAAGTAAAAGCTAAGTATTTAGGTAAAACTGGTATAGTTAGTGAATTAACTAAAAACATGAGGGATTTATCTCCAGAAGAAAGAGCTTTAGTAGGAAGATATGCAACTGAAATTAGAAATAAAGTTAATGAATTATTAACTGAATTTGAAGATAAATTAAATAATGAAATATTAAATAAAAAATTACAAGAAGAAAAAATAGATGTAACACTACCTAGTAATAAAAGAGAAAGAGGTACTATTCATCCATTTAATATGATTGTAAATGAAATAGAAGATTTATTCGTATCAATGGGATATGATGTACTTGATGGACCAGAACTTGAGACTGATGAATATTGTTTCCAAAGATTAAATATTCCTTTAGGTCATCCTGTAAGAGATACACAAGATAGTTTCTATGTAGATGTTGATTGGTTACTTCGTACACAAACATCTAGTGTACAAGCAAGAACAATGGAAGCAAATCAAGATAAAGGACCAATTCGTATGATTTGTCCAGGTAAGACATATCGAAGAGATGATGATGCAACTCATTCACATCAATTTGGTCAATTCGAGGGATTAGTAATTGATGAACATATTACTTTAGCTGATTTAAAAGGTACACTTGAAATTATGGCAAGAAAATTATTAGGTGAAAAAACTAATGTACGTTTCCGTCCTAGTTTCTTCCCATTCACTGAACCTTCTGTTGAAGTTGATGTTAGTTGTTTCAAATGTGGTGGTAAAGGTTGCCCACTTTGTAAGAATACTGGTTGGATAGAATTACTTGGTGCAGGTATGGTTCATCCTAATGTATTAAGAAGTAATGGATATGATCCTGATAAATATACTGGATTTGCATTTGGTACTGGAATAGATAGACTTGCAATGATGAAATATAATATTCCAGATATTAGATATATGTATACTAATGATATTCGTTTCTTAAAACAATTTGATAGAAAGGAGTATAAATAATGAAATTAAGTAGAAAATTCTTAAGTGATTATATTGATACAAGTGATATTGAAATTAATAAGTTAGCAGAAGATATGACTAGTATTGGTAATGAGTTTGATGATTGTGGTAAATTAATTAATGCATCTAACTTAATTATTGGTGAAGTATTAGAATGTGAAATGCATCCTGATTCAGATCACTTACATATTTGTAAAGTTGATGTTGGAAAAGAAGTTCTTAATATCGTTTGTGGTGCTCCTAATGTAAGAAAAGGAATTAAAGTAATAGTTGCACTTCCTGGAGCAAAACTTCCTGGTGGAGAAATCAAAAAAGGTGTTATTCGTGGAGTAGAATCTAATGGCATGATTTGTTCTATTGAAGAACTTGGACTTGATCATAAATATTTAAAACCAGAAGATATTGAAGGAATTGCTGAATTAGGAAGTGACGCAGTAGTTGGAGAAGATCCAATTAAATATTTAAATCTTGATGATGAAGTAATTGATTTTGAACTTACAAGTAATCGAGGAGACTTATTAAGTATTCTTGGTATGGCTTATGAAATAGGTGCTTTATATGATAGAAAAGTAGGGGATATAAAACTTGATTATCCTAAAGTACCTGGTAAAATGAATTTTAATTTAAAAATTGATACTAAGAAATGTAATTTATTCTTAGCTAAAAAAGCTTTAAATGTAGTTATTAAAGAAAGTCCAGATTTTATAAAGAAAAGACTTATGGCAAGTGGTATAAGACCAATTAATAATGTTGTTGATATTTCAAACTATGTTATGTTAGAAACTGGTCAACCACTTCACTATTATGATGCTGATAGTCTTGGTGATACATTAATAGTTAGAGATGCTAAAGAAGGAGAAAAACTAACTACTCTTGATAGCATTGAAAGAACATTAACAAGTGATGATATTGTTATAGCAGATGCTAATGAAGCTGTTGGGCTTGCTGGTGTTATGGGAGGACTTTCAACTGAAGTAGAAGAGACTACTAAAAACATTTTAATCGAAGCAGCAATCTTTGATAGTGTAAGTATTCGTTTAACATCAAAGAAGATTCTTCGTAGTGAAGCAAGTAATCGTTTTGAAAAAGGACTTGATCCAAATAGAACATATATGGCTATGGAAAGAAGTTGTTATTTACTTCATGAATATGCTGATGCAGAAATAGTTGATGATATATGTATTTATGATGAAGCAGATAAATCTGATAAAGAGATTAATATAACAGTTAAAGATATTAATAATTTACTTGGACTAGATATTAGTAAAGAAGAAATAATTAGTATTTTTAATCGATTAGGTTTTACTGTTTCTACAGATAATGATTCTTTAAAAGTAACAGTTCCATCAAGAAGAATTGATATTAGTATTAAAGAAGATTTAATTGAAGAAGTAGCTAGAATTTATGGTATTGATAAAATGGTTGGTACTGTTCCAATTCTTCCTACTAAACGTGGAACATATAATAAATTCATTCGTGGAGTTCGTGATATTTTATCATCTCTTGGATTAAATGAAACATTAAGTTATACATTAATTCCACAAAATATTTCTCATATGTATACACTTGATGAATTCGAAGAAATTAATTTATTAGATCCAATGAGTGATGATCATAAAACACTTCGTTATAGTTTACTTCCTAGTATGATGCTTACATACGACTATAATGCAAAACGCAATAATAAAGATTTATGTTTGTTTGAAATTGGTAAGAAATTTAAAAAAGTAAATGGTGAATATTTTGAAAGTAAATCTCTTGCAGTTTTAATGAGTGGTGTAATAAGTACTGGAATTAAAAAAGAGAAAATTACATTCTATGATATCAAAGGAGTTATGGAAGTATTATTAGATTCTCTTGGATTTAATAATCGTTATAGTTTAGTAGTTAAAGATCTTCCTAAAGAATTTCATCCAGGTGCATCAGCTACTATTAATTTAAATGGTAGAAATATTGGTGTAATTGGTAAAGTTCATCCTAATGTATCTCGTGATAATATTTACTTAATGGAAATAGATTTAGATACATTAGAAAGTCTTGGTGTTAAAAAAGTTGAATATAAAGAAATTAGTAAATATCCATCTATTACTAAAGACGTAGCTTTTGTACTAAACAAAAATATTACTAATGAAGAGATTATGACTGATATGAAACGTTCTGCTGGTAAATATTTAACTAGTATTGAACTATTTGATATTTATGAAATTGATAATGAAACTCATTCACTTGCATATAAGATGGTATTCTCATCAGCTGAATCTACACTTACTGATGAAGTAGTTATGCCTATCTTTGATAAAGTGATAGAAGATATTAAAAACAAGTATAATGCAACAGTACGTGATAAATAGACCAAATGGTCTATTTTTTCATTGATTAAAAAATAATAATGTGATAGAATTAAATTGGAATAGAAGGGATAAATATGGATGGTACTAAAGTATTAAAATCTTTAAGTAAAATTATAACTTATTCTTATCGTGGTTTATATTCAACCATCTGTTTTATTTTCTTCAAGAAAAATAAAATAGCTGAGATGTTTGAGGTTGATGAAGAAAACCAAGTTAACATGAATGCTAATGATGCTTTTGTAAAAAGAGAAGAAGGATCTTTTACTGAAAAACAAGAAGAATTATTTGATAAAATATCATTTAGATATAAAGCTAAAAAGTCTGATGGTAAAATAATTAATGGAACTTTTGATGCTTATAATATTGATCAAGCTAAAAGATTCTTATCCAATAATGAACTTGAAGTATTAGAAATAGCACCAAGAAAAAAATATGATATTGATATTAATATTGGTAGTCCACTTTCTCAAGCGGATTTAGCTTTTGCATTAACTCAGTTGTCTACATATATTCGTGCTGGTATGACACTTGTAGATTCAGTTAGAATACTTGCTAAACAAGCAGAAAAACCAGCTAAAAGAAAAGTCTATGATATGATAGTTTATGATTTACTTTCTGGTGATGATTTTTCAAAAGCTTTATCTCATCAACCAAGAGTATTTCCTAAGTTATTAATTAATATGTCTAAAAGTGCAGAGTTAACTGGTGACTTACCAAATGTCTTGGATGAAATGGCTGATTATTATACATCAATTACTAAAACTAGAAAAGAAATTAAAAGTGCTATGACATATCCTACTATAGTAATGATCTTTGCTGTACTAGTAGTTACCTTTGTTTTAATTTGGATTGTTCCACAATATACAACGATGTTTAAAGGTTTTGGAGCAGATCTTCCAAAAATAACACAAATAACTATTTCAATAAGTGATTTCTTAAGAGAAAATTTATTGGGTATGGTTATATTACTTATTATTATTCTATTCCTATATATCTATTTATTTAGAAATGTTAGAAGCTTTAGAAAGATGATGCAAAATGTTTACTTACATTTACCTGTTTTAAAACAAATAATTATGTATAGTGAAATATCAATGTTCTCAAGAACATTTGCATCACTTATTAACCATGGTGTATTTATTACTGATAGTATGGATGTTTTAATGAATGTTTCAGAGAATGAAATATATCGTGGTATCTTTATTGAAACAGTTAAAAACTTGAATTCTGGTGGAAAGATATCTGAAGCTTTCAAAGACAACTGGGCAATACCAGTAGTTGCATACGAAATGATTGTTACGGGAGAGAATACTGGTGAACTTGGTACTATGCTAAATAAAGTAGCTGATTACTATGAAAACCTACATAAGAATTCAGTAGCTACAATTAAGAGTTTGATTGAACCATTCTTAATTATTTTCTTAGCTGCTTCAGTAGGTTTAATTATCTTAGCAGTTATTCTACCAATGTTTGAAATGTATACGGTGATTAGTTAATGAGAATTGTTTATATAATTATGTTCTTTATTCTTGGTACAGTTATGGGTTCATTTTATAATGTATTAGGATTAAGAACGGTAAGAAAAGAATCAGTTGTAAAACCTAGATCTCATTGTGAAAAATGTGGTCACGAATTATCTTGGTATGAATTAATACCAATTTTTTCGTTTATCTTTTTAAAGGGAAGATGTCGTAATTGTAAAACTAAGTTATCTTATTTATACTTGTTTTCTGAATTTTTCTGTGGAGTATTATTTGCTATTAGTTTTTATTCATTTGGTTTTACTCCAGAGTTAATTATTTCTATTACTTTATCTAGTTTATTAATAATAGTTACAGTTAGTGATATTACTTATATGATAATACCAGATCGTTTTATCATTATTAGTGGAGTATTAATATTATTAACAAAATTAATATTTTATGATCGAATGACTTTCTTAAAAGCATTAGGTAGTGGATTAGCTTCTTTTGGTATTATGTATGTTATTATGAAATTTGGAGATTATATCTTTAAGAAAGAGACATTGGGTGGTGCTGATGTTAAACTAATGTTTGTTGTTGGTGTTACTGTTGAACCATTTCTTTCTTTATTAGTTATTATTATTGCTAGTATGATTGCTCTTCCAATATCATTAGTTTTATTTGTTAAAGAAAGAGAACACGCTATTCCTTTTGGACCATTTATTGTAATAGGAACATTAATTGTTTTCCTAACAAAACTAGATGGTTATAAAATAATTGCATATTTATTAGGAAAATAAAAA
>JAEEGH010027282.1_pt1 | contig 11314 bp, 7 predicted proteins | sample 9134181 | NCBI WGS metagenome assembly JAEEGH01 (sample SAMN16246544, study PRJNA631951) | gut metagenome | biome: gut microbiome; feature: rumen; material: DP-attached | host: Bos | place: Iran: Karaj | collected 2018-10 | reverse complement strand
ATTTGATGAGGTTGATTATGTTTATGAGCCAGGACAGTTTGCTTTGCGTGGCAGTATTCTTGATGTTTATTCCTATAGCAGCGAGTTTCCTTATCGTATTGACCTTTTTGGCGATGATATTGATTCCATTCGCACCTTTGAGGTAGACACGCAATTGTCGAAAGATAAGTGCGATCAGATAGAAATTGTGCCTGAACTGGGAGTCGTGGAGGAGAATAAAGTCTCGTTTCTCTCCTTCCTACCAGAGAATACGTTGATGGTAGTGAAAGATTTCCTGTATGTTCGTGATGCGATAGACCGCATCTATCAAGAGGGCTTCTCGCAGCAAGCGTTAACAGAACGCATGGAAGGGGCTACAGAACAGGAACAGCAGGACATCATGAAGGAAATGCGTAAAGAGCTGCAACTGATTAGTGGTCCGCAGTTTGGTAGGGAGGCCGTTGCTTTCCGTAGGGTGGAAATGGGACATCGCCCTTCTGGTCTGCCTGATGCAACTATTGCTTTTCATGTCTCACCTCAGCCACAATTCCATAAGAATTTCGACCTGTTGCAAGAATCGCTGGAACGCTATCTGGTTGATGGATATCGACTCTGTATATTGGCAGATAGTCGTAAGCAGTTAGACCGTTTGCAAGATATCTTTGCAGAAAAAGGAACCGTTCTTTTTGATCCTGTCGAAAAGACTCTCCATGAGGGTTTTGCCGATAACGATTTGAAACTCTGCGTATTTACAGACCATCAGATTTTCGACCGTTTCCATAAATATAATCTTCGCTCAGATAAGGCCCGCTCAGGAAAGGTAGCCTTGACGCTGAAGGAGATTCAACAGTTTGAGGTGGGCGACTATGTGGTTCATGTGGATCATGGAATCGGAAAGTTTGGCGGATTGGTTCGAATGCCTCAAGGAAACTCCTATCAGGAGATGATCAAGATAATGTATGAGGGTGGGGGCTCCATTTATGTCTCTATACATTCATTATATAAGGTTTCAAAATATAAAGCACAGGACAATGGCGAGGCTCCGCGTCTTTCTCATCTGGGAACAGGTCAGTGGGAACGCATGAAGGAGCGTACCAAGGCCAAACTGAAGGATATTGCCCGTGATTTAATCAAACTCTATGCTGCCCGTCGTCGTGAAATCGGTTTCGCTTTCTCTGCTGATTCGTTTATGCAACAAGAGCTAGAGGCCAGTTTCCTTTATGAAGATACCCCAGATCAGTTGAAGGCTACACAGGATGTAAAGGCTGATATGGAGATGGCTCGTCCGATGGATCGCCTAGTATGTGGTGACGTAGGTTTTGGTAAGACGGAAGTAGCCGTACGTGCTGCTTTCAAGGCTGCCAGTGATTCCAAACAGGTGGCTGTGCTGGTGCCTACTACCGTTTTAGCTTATCAGCACTATCAGACCTTTAAGTCGCGACTGAAGGATTTCCCCGTCAGGGTAGACTATCTGTCAAGAGCCCGTTCTACCAAGCAGACTAAAGAATTGCTGAAAGACCTGGAGGAAGGAAAGATAGATATATTAATAGGTACGCATAAGTTGATTGGTAAGTCGGTGAAGTTTCACGACTTGGGATTGCTCATTATCGATGAGGAACAGAAGTTTGGCGTTTCTACGAAAGAGAAACTGCGCCAGATGAAGACCAATGTTGATACGTTGACCATGACGGCAACGCCTATTCCACGTACGTTGCAGTTCTCATTGGTTGGCGCTCGCGACCTGAGTATCATTCAGACACCACCTCCCAACCGTTATCCTATCCAGACGGAGATCCATACCTTCGGCGCAGAGATCATAGCTGATGCCATCAACTTTGAAATGTCGCGCAATGGTCAGGTTTATTTCGTCAATCCGCGCATCAATGATTTGACGCGCTTGAAGGAAATGATATTGAAATATGTGCCAGATGCTCGTGTGGCTGTTGGTCATGGACAGATGAAACCAGAGGAGCTGGAGCAGGTCATCTTTGATTTTGCCAATTACGACTATGACGTATTGCTTTCTACTACCATTGTAGAAAATGGAATAGACATTCCGAATGCCAATACTATAATAATTAATGGAGCGCATCGTTTCGGACTTTCTGACCTTCACCAGATGCGTGGTCGTGTGGGACGAGGCAACCGCAAGGCATTTTGTTATCTGTTAGCACCACCCTTGGCTGACCTTCCTCAGGAGAGTCGTCGTCGATTGGAGGCGCTGGAGAACTTTAGTGATTTAGGTAGTGGAATCCATATCGCCATGCAAGACCTTGATATTCGCGGTGCAGGCAACTTGTTGGGTGCCGAACAAAGCGGATTCATAGCAGATCTTGGTTATGAAACTTATGTAAAGATATTGCAGCAGGCTGTAGTGGAGCTGAGGAATGAAAAAGCCTCGCCAAGCCCCTCACAAGGTGGAAATGTCAGGAATCATAAGTCCATTGCTTCAGGAAATCAAACAACCTCTCCTTGGGAGGAATCTGGAGGGTCTTTCGTCTCCGATTGCTCTCTCGAAAGCGACCTTGAGATGTACTTCCCCGACCAATATGTGCCTAGCGATTCAGAACGTATGCTGCTTTATCGTGAATTGGATGGTCTGCATACAGACGAGCAATTGGCTGCTTATCGTACTCGCCTGATTGACCGTTTTGGTGCAGTGCCTCATGTTGGCGAGGAGTTAATGCGCGTTGTCCCACTTCGTCGCTGTGGCAAGAATCTTGGTTGTGAGAAGGTAGTGCTGAAGCAAGGTCGTATGTCGCTGTTCTTCGTATCTAATCCTGAAAGTCCTTTCTATCAGAGCGATGCTTTTGACCGTATTCTGAGTTTTGTTGCACACAATCCTCGTCGCTGCAATTTCCGTGAAGTCAATGGCAAGCGTTCTATGACGATTGCCGATATTCCTACTGTAGAAGAGGCCGTAAAGCTGCTAATGTCAATATGGCAGCCTACTGCGACAAATTGACACAAAAATCTTGTTGGCATTTAAGTTGCATATTGTTTAGCGAGCACCACAAGGTACTCACAGAACAATAAAACAATGTACAACTTAAAAAAATAATTAGGAGGTAATGATTATGATGCCAATGATGAGAACAAACAGTTGGATTCCTACAGTGTTTAACGATTTGTTTGATGCAGACTATATGCCAAAGGCCAATGCCACGGCTCCTGCCATCAATGTGAAGGAATCAGATAAAGCTTATACCGTAGAGCTCGCAGCTCCAGGCATGAAGAAGGAAGACTTCAACGTACACATCAATGATGAGGGTAACCTGATTATCAAGATGGAGAGTAAGCAGGAAAAGAAGGAGGAAGACAAGAATACCCGCTACCTGCGTCGCGAATTCAGTTACTCAAAGTTCGAGCAGACCCTGATTCTGCCTGACGATGTAAACAAGGAGCAGATTTCTGCAAAGGTTGAAAACGGTGTGCTGACCGTAGACCTGCCGAAAGTGGTAGAAGAGAAAGTGAAGGTGTCTCGACAGATAGACATTGCATAATAAAAAAAAGCCCGCTCAATTAAGAGCGGGCTTTTTTGTTTATTTGTCGAGTTCAGCAAGATTTGCTGCAATCATCTCGTCGGTTACAGTGTAATTCTGTAAATCACCATTGATATAGGCTTCATAGCTTGGCATGTCAATGAGTCCATGACCAGAGAGGTTGAAGAGGATCACCTTCTCTTCACCAGTTTCAATGCATTTCTTAGCCTCACGGATAGTTGCGGCAATAGCGTGGGTGCTCTCAGGAGCAGGGATGATACCCTCTGTACGAGCAAAGAGCATACCTGCCTCGAAGGTTTCCAGCTGAGGAATATCAACACCATGCATCAGTCCGTCCTTGATCAACTGTGAGATAATCATGCCGGCACCATGATAGCGCAGACCACCAGCGTGAATGTTGCTTGGCTTGAAGTTGTGACCCAGTGTGAACATAGGCAGCAATGGGGTGTAACCAGCTTCATCGCCAAAGTCATAGCGGAACTGGCCGCGAGTCAGTTTTGGACAACTGTCTGGTTCGGCAGCAATAAACTCTGTATGGCGTTCCCCACTCAGGTTGTGGCGCATGAAGGGGAAGGAAATTCCACCAAAGTTAGAACCACCGCCAAAGCAGCCAATCACGATATCGGGATACTCGCCTGCCATCTGCATTTGCTTCTCGGCTTCCAAACCTATGATAGTCTGATGCAGACCTACGTGGTTAAGAACTGAGCCTAACGTGTATTTACAATTAGGAGTAGTGGTTGCTAGCTCGACAGCCTCCGAGATGGCTGTTCCCAATGAACCAGGATGTGTGGGGTCCTTGGTGATAATGTCCTTACCTGCACGGGTTGACATCGAAGGAGAACCAGTAACGGCAGCACCGAAAGTACGCATAACGCTGGAACGGTAGGGTTTCTGCTGCATGGTAATCTTTACCTGATAGACAGCACATTCCAGTCCATAGAGCTTAGCGGCATAGCTCAGTGCCATACCCCACTGACCTGCACCTGTCTCGGTGGTGACGTTGGTGGTACCTTCCTGCTTGGCATAGTAGCACTGGGGAATAGCAGAGTTAATCTTATGTGAACCCAATGGGTTTGTACTCTCGTTCTTGAAATAGATATGAGCGGGTGTACCCAAAGCCTCCTCGAGGGCATAGGCACGAACCAAAGGTGTAGAACGATAATACTTATACTTGTCAAGAACTTCTTCAGGAATATCAATCCATGCATGTTCGGTGTCTAATTCCTGCACACAACATTCACGGGGGAAAATGTGTGCCAAGTCATCAACGCCAAGTGGTTGCTTGGTAGCTGGATGGATAGGAGGCATGGGCTTGTTGGGCATGTCTGCCTGAATGTTATACCACTGTGTAGGAATCTCACTCTCCTGAAGGATGAATTTTTTCTGTTTTGCCATTGTTTTTTGTTGTTGGTGAATAATTACCGCTTGCAAAGATACGAATAAATTTACTATTTGACCATTTACCATTTACAATTTATTGTTCAATTGCGTTATTTTTTGTAATTTTGCAGTCATTATGGTCATAATAGTAGCTGTTTTATTCTATTTTGCCCTATTGTTTGCCATCAGCAGATGGACAAGCAGACGGGCTACTAATACTACGTTTTATAGGGCTGATTGCCGTTCGCCGTGGTATATGGTAGCCTTTGGTATGATAGGCGCCTCTATATCTGGAGTGACATTCGTGTCAGTGCCGGGAATGGTGCTTCATACACAAATGACTTATCTGCAGATGTGTATGGGTTTCATTTTAGGCTATGTAGTGGTGGCCTTTGGATTGCTTCCGCTTTATTACCGATTGAATTTGACATCTATTTATGGCTATTTAGGACAACGATTGGGACGTAGGTCATATAAAACAGGCGCCTCGTTCTTCCTTTTATCGAAGATGATGGGTGCTGCTGTGCGTTTCTATGTGGTTTGTATCATTTTGCAATGTTTTGTGTTTGACCCCATGGGCGTTCCTTTTGTTCTTACGGTAGTGGGGATGGTCTTGCTTATCTGGCTTTATACTCGTCATGGGGGCATTAAGACTCTGGTTTGGACGGATTCGTTTCAAACACTTTGTTTGTTCGTGGCTCTTCTCCTTATTATATATAAGGTGACGAAAGATTTGGGATTGACGATGGGCGAGGCTATCGCCATGATAGATGAAAATGCGCTTTCCCGCGTGTTTGTCTTTGACGATTGGGTTTCGAAGCAGTATTTCTGGAAACAGTTTGCCAGTGGTGTGTTTATAGTCTTGGTAATGACGGGTGTCGACCAGGATATGATGCAGAAGAACCTGACATGTAAGACCTTGCGTGGAGCTCAGAAAGACATGTGTACTTATGGAGTGGCTTTCCTGCCTGCTAATCTGCTTTTCCTCTCCTTAGGTGTTTTGTTGGCAACGTTGGCTCAACAAAGTGGTTTGTCTTTACCTGCTAATGGCGACGATTTATTACCTACGTATGTTTCACAGGCAGGAACGCTGGTGATGGTTTTGTTCACATTGGGCATCGTGGCGGCTTCTTTCTCCAGTGCCGACTCTGCGCTGACCTCGCTGACTACCATTTATTGCGTAGATATTAAAGAACAACCTGCTGATGAAGATTTACGGAAACGAGTTCATTTAGCCATGTGTGGGCTCTTTGTGTTGTTTATAATGCTATTCAAAACTGTAAATTCGACCAGTCTGATAGATGCTGTTTATATCATTGCATCCTACACTTACGGACCTCTGCTTGGTTTGTTTGCCTATGGACTGCTAACCCATAAAGAGGTTAACGACCGATGGGTTCCCTATATTGCCATAGCTTCTCCGTTGTTGTGTTATGCGATAGATTGGGGAACAGGTCAGATAACCGGCTATCACTTTGGCTACGAACTGCTAATGCTCAATGCGTTGATTACGTTTGTGGGACTTTGGATATCTCGTCGCGTACCCCTCTGAGGTGGTCGAAATATTCTTTAGGCTGTGTTCCCATGACGCGTTTAAAGGAAGTAGCAAAGTATTTGGGGTCCCTGAACCCTACACGGTAAGCAATGTCGCTCACACGCAGATCGGGGTCTTCTTTTGCCAGTCGACAGGCTGTCTTGATACGGATGTCACGAACAAAGGTGGTCACATTCTTGCCCGTTAATGCTCTTATCTTATTATATAAGGTACTTACACTGCTGCTCATATCTGCAGCAAAGGCATTACGGTCGTAGTCTGCATCGCTGATGTTCTCGTTAATACATCTGATAGCACGTTGCAGGTATTCCTGATCGCCAGTAAGTGGTTTCTGTTCAGCCATGTCAGTTATGTCCAGTTCGTTTGATGTGCTATCACTTAGCACACGCTGACGATTAGCTATAATGTTGTCAATACGCAATTGAAGTTCACGCATTTTGAAGGGTTTGGCTATTATATCGTCGGCACCTGCCGTAAGGGCGTCCATACGGTCTTCTTCCTGTACTTTGGCTGTCAGCAGAATGATGGGCAGATGGTCGAACTTTTCGTCCTGCTTCAAGGCACTTGTCAGTTCATAGCCGTTAATGCCAGGCATCATGACATCAGAAACAATCAGATCTACAGGCTTTTCGTGTACTATTTGCAGGGCTTCTCCACCGTTGGAAGCCGTCAGCACATTGTATTTGCTTTGCAACAACTGTTTCATCAGCATCAGCAGTTCTTGGTTGTCTTCTACTATCAAGATGCGTGAGGCATTCTTGTCCGCTGGTTCCGATTGGATAACTTGGGGTAGGGTAGATTTTGGTGCGGGGAGGTCGAGAATCAACTGTTGTGGAATGTTGATCTGATGCTGCTCGTCGATCTGTGCTGCAGAGAATGCTTCTTTTTTGATGGGTAGTTCCAGCAAGAATGTGGTGCCCTGTCCGTCAATACTCTTGCATTGGATAGTTCCTCTGTGCAGGCGTACCAAATCGTAGGTAAGTGCCAGACCAAGTCCGTTTCCTAGTGTGCGATTATGTCGATAATCACCATCATGGAAGCGTGTGAATATGTGTTTAAGTTGGTCTTTTGGAATACCAGGACCATTATCGCTTACGCGAATAATAATGTGGTCATATCGTCTATTGGTGGTTACGTCGAGAATCACCTTGGCTTTGTCGCCAGCATATTTAGCTGCGTTTGACAATAGGTTGAAAATAATCTTGTCTAACTTATCGGTATCTATCCATCCCATCATACTCTCAGGTTTACAGCGAACCAAGAAATCTACCTGACGCTTTTCCATAAGAGGTTCTATGCAGTGGGCTGTTTCCTTGATATATTGCATTACATCACCATTGCTAACCCTTAGCTTCAATTCTCCAGCTTGCGATTTGCTTGTTTCTAGAATCTGCTGAAGCAGACGTACACTGCGTTGGATGTTCAAGTCCATTAAGTCGAACTCATGCTGGGCTGAGGGATTGTTGGCACGCAGATTCTCTATGGAAGCACTGAGAATAGTTAATGGAGTTATCAACTCGTGGGTGATATTAGTGAAGATATTACTCATTTGTATCTTCTCTCGAATGCGCATGGTACGGAAGATAAGCCACCTCAGAAAGATGATAATGGCTAATAAAAGGGTTATAGCAATGCCAATATAGATATTTGTGATGTTCATATTTATAGTTTTTCTGGCTGCGAAGATACAAATTATCTTCTAAAAATAGATATATTCCTGCTAAAAATCTTCGAAAAAGGGCGATTTTTGTTTGAAAAACGTTATTTTGGGTATAATTTTAGTGAAAATAATGATTTTTAAACCATATATAACGTTAAATGAACTTATAGAAGAAAAATATGTTGTATATTTGCAACAGAAAAAGAGAGTTAGCGAATTCTCAATTGCAATTTAGCTCATGATAGGTAATTCTCCTATCTTAGAAAAGAAATATTTTTAATGGTTAAGGTTTATGGTTGATTAATTTAGTTTTTATTGAAAAAGCCCCGCTGTGAAGCGAGGCTTTTTCTTTTGTTTTTTTCTAGATATTCCAGACAATCTAGTATTTCTAGTTCTCCAGCAGGAATCGTTCTGCTTCAATGGCTGCCTGACATCCAGTGCCGGCTGCACTGATAGCCTGACGGTACACTGGATCTGCGCAGTCGCCTGCAACAAAGACACCGGCTAACTTGGTGCGTGGTGTTCCGTCAACCTTCTTCAGGTAACCCACCTCATCCGTATCCAGCCATTCTTTAAAGATGTCTGTGTTAGGCTTGTGACCAATAGCCAGGAAGAAACCGTCGATGGCGATGTCTACCTTCTCTTCGTCAGGTTCACCCTTGCGCTTTACCAGATGGGCGCCTTCTACACCATTTTCACCAAACAGTCCCAGTGTGTTGTGCTCAAATAGAATCTCAATGTTCTCAGTGTTCATTACACGGTCCTGCATTACCTTTGAGGCACGAAGGAAAGGCTTGCGAACGATAAGATAAACCTTCTTGGCAAGTCCGCTAAGGTAGAGGGCGTCTTCGCAGGCAGTATCGCCACCACCCACTACAGCCACAGTCTTCTTACGATAGAAAAATCCATCGCAAGTAGCACAGGCACTGACACCTTGTCCGTTGTATTTGCGTTCATCGTCCAGTCCCAAATACTTTGCTGAGGCTCCTGTGGCAATGATGACGGTGTCGGCTTCTATCTCGTTGTTGTCCTCGTCCCATGCTTTGTATGGACGATTCGAAAAATCGACCCGTACTATTGAACCATCGCGGATATCGGTTCCGAAACGTTCGGCCTGCTCTCTGAGGTCCATCATCATCTGGTTGCCGTCAACTCCCTGTGGATAACCAGGGAAGTTTTCTACCTCGGTGGTTTGTGTCAGCTGTCCACCAGGCTGCATTCCGCAATACTCAACGGGGTTGAGATTGGCACGACTGGCATAGATGGCTGCGGTATAACCTGCAGGTCCGCTACCTATGATTAAGCATTTTACGTGTTCCATGCTTATTTCAGGAGTTCTTCTATTTGTTTAGCAATATTGTCAATGCTCTCTGTGGGCTCGAAACGGGCAACAACCTGTCCTTTCTTGTTAATCAGGAATTTGGTGAAGTTCCACTTGATATCGGGCTTCTGCTTGTAGTCTGGGTCAGCTTTGCCCAGCATGTCGTCCAAAATTGGAGCGATGGGGTGGTTCATGTCCCAACCTGCGAAACCCTTCTGCTCTTGCAGGAACTTATACAGTGGCTCAGCATCCTCGCCGTTTACCTTTATTTTCTTAAAGCGTGGGAATTCGGTGCCGAAATTCAGCTTGCAGAACTCATGGATGCTTTCGTCGGTTCCAGGAGCCTGCTGTCCAAACTGGTTGCAGGGGAAGTCGAGAATTTCGAAACCCTCGCTATGATACTGCTTGTAAAGCTTCTCTAGTTCGTCATACTGGGGGGTAAAGCCACATTTAGTTGCTGTGTTGACAATCAGCAGTACTTCGTTGGCATACTCTTTTAGTGATACATCTTTTCCTTTTCTGTCCTTGACAGTGAAATCATAAACAGTCTTCATTTTTTTGTGATGTTGTTATATTAATAAATGTCGTATCTTTACTATTTTCAGCAAAGATACGACATTTCCGTCTTATAGCCAAGAATTTTAATTATTTTTATTGAAGATTCCAATCACTGAGGTTTAATGTGCCCTCCACAGTGTTCTCCACATTATCAGGCAAATTGCAGAAAAAGTCAATGCCGGTTTTTCTTTCCAATTCGTCAATGCTCATGGCATATTGGCTTAATGGATCATTAGAGCGGTCTTCATTTAGGTGTTCCATCCAGAATGCGATACCACTTATTCCTTTTGTTGTTTGGCGGACAATGGCCATAAAGAAATACTTGGGTACAATATGATTGCCTATAGTGCGATCTAATATTTCAGATTCCTTATCAATGGTACCACCTTTGCATACGAACATCAAGTTAACTTTGTCACTTGGTCCCCATTTACGAACTTGACCTTCCAATTTTTGCCATAATTTGCCATTGAAATTGCCGACCTGTGGATAGATGTTTGTCATGTAGAATGTCTGTTCGTTAGGTGTTCTATCGTAGATGCGGTCTTGAGAGGCACAAATATGACCTTTTTGATAAAGATAGTCAACTTCATTATGTTTTTTAGGGTCATAACCAGGGTAGAAACTTTTGCTTAACTCATTATATGTGGCCTGTTGCTCATTTTGGGGTACTAATGGGTCGTAAGCCCAAGGATCGCCATTTGGCCATAATTGCTTTCGGCTATATCTTTCTATGCGGTTGGTGCTGTTTACTTCCCAGCATACCCAGCGAGTAGCTCGCTTCTGGTGATCCCATTCCAATGAATAGGTAACTCCGTATTCTGGCGTAGAATGGACAATGATATCGCTTGTTCCGTCATTATTCATTTTAGGAAATTCATAATGTGTCTGGGCTTCTGTAGGACCAGATGTGTTCTTATTGGCGTTGGTACTCGTGCCATCATCTATAGGAGGAAAAGTGGTTTTGGGGATAACTACAGGATCATCATCGCCGCCACAAGCAGTAAAAGCGAGGGCACATGCACAAAGGAAAAATAGATTCTTAGTTTTCATAGCTGTTAATGTTTTTGTTGTTAGTTAAAAAAGGCACGTACAAAGGCATATGCAACTACCTTTGACGTGCCTTAAATCTTGTTCCGGCTTGAAATTATTTATTTCTTCGCAGCCTTACCGTAGCGGCTCATGAACTTATCAACACGACCAGCGGTGTCGACGAGCTTGCTCTTACCAGTGTAGAAGGGGTGAGATGTGCTCGAAATTTCAATCTTTACCACGGGGTAAGTTTCGCCTTCGAACTCTACGGTGTCATTAGTCTTTGCTGTAGACTTCGAGAGGAACATATCGCCGTTGGACAT
>JAEEGH010027276.1_pt1 | contig 11315 bp, 9 predicted proteins | sample 9134181 | NCBI WGS metagenome assembly JAEEGH01 (sample SAMN16246544, study PRJNA631951) | gut metagenome | biome: gut microbiome; feature: rumen; material: DP-attached | host: Bos | place: Iran: Karaj | collected 2018-10 | reverse complement strand
ATCGAGGCCAAGAAGGCCGCCAAGGAGGTCTACGCTGAGGTCAAGGAGAAGGCCCCCGGCGTCATGGCCGAGGCCAAGGAGAAGGGGAGTGCCCTCTATGAGGACGCCAAGAAGACCGTGAAGGACACGTTCGGCGGCACGCCGAAGCAGTGAGAGTTGCCTTCGGCAGGTGAAGTTCGTGCGGCGCACGCCATATTTGCCTTCGGCAAGTGAAAATCATGCTGCGCACGAGTGAAATTTGCTGCGCAAATGAAATGCGCCTGCGGCGCGTGAAATCCATGCCTGGGGCATGGGTGAAGGGAAGAATGAAAGCGGGACAGGCTATATTCCTCACAAAAAAGGAGCTTTCAAAGCTCCTTTTTCTGAATTTCACTTTTTATGAACCTTTTTCCTTCCTGCATCGTCTATTAGGGTGAAATCAAACGGAAAGGAGGCAGGCGGCATGGACGAGTTTGAAGCTCTGCTGGAAGAAAACCGGCTGGGCGTGGAGCGCTGGGTGAAGTTTCATATGAGCGGCCCGGACGCTGAGGATGTCCTGCAGGAAACGTACCTGGCGGCCTACCGGGCCTTCCCCCGGCTGAAGGACAGGGACGCCTTTCTGCCTTGGCTCCTCAGCATCGCCCGAAACAAATTGCGGGACTGGTATCGTCGGCAGGCCCGGCGGCCGGAGACGCCGATGGAAACGCTGCCCGACGTGGCGGCGGATGAAAGCCCCGACACCGCCGTGGAGGAGACGCTCTCGCACCTGGGGGACAGGGACGCTCGTATGCTGCGTCTGTTCTATCTTGAGCAGCTGCCCCAGAAGGAGATCGCCCGGCAGCTCAGCATTCCCCAGGGCACGGTGAAGAGCCGGCTCAGCGCGGCCCGGGACCGGTTTCGCGCCGCCTACCCCCATCCGCCGAAAGGAGAGAGGATCATGAAGAAACTGCCGCTGTATTTGCCGCCCTATTCTGTCGACTGGACGGAGGAAGCGCCCTTCCCCGTGATTTGGGAGGAGATGATGGGCTGGGGCATCGTGCCCCGGCTGGGCGAAACCCTGGTATGGGGCATGTACGATCTGCCCGGCCGAAAGCTGGACGTGGGATACGACATGGCCGTCACGGGCCGAGCCAAGGTGCATGGGCTGGAGGGCGTCAGCTTTACCGCCCGGGTGGTGGAACCCAAACCCGAGCTACGGGTGGGCGATCTGATGATCGAGCCTGTGGAAAACTCCGGCGCGAAAGAGGAGGTCTGGACCTTTGTGGGCCAGCTCAAGGACGGCCGCACCCGCTTTTTGTCCGCCGAACGGGAGGAGAACGGGGTGAAGGAGCTGACCACCTTCCTGGACGGGGACGAGTTCATGGCCAATTGGGGCTTCGGCGAGGACAACCGGGGCAACGACGTCCATCTGGCCAGTCGGGGGTCGATCACGAGAAACGGGAGCGATTACACCGCAGAAAAGACGGACGGGCCGGACGTGGTGGGCCGGTGTCACCTGACGCTGGACGGCCGGGAACACGACTGTATCGCCGTCATGGACCTGAGCGCCTATGAGGAAGGCGTGGTCTCCCTGCAGTTCATCAATCGGGACGGCCGGACCCTGCTGTGGCAGCGGTACAACCGGGACGATTGGGCGCTGGATCGCTATGGCAAGCGCTGGTCGGCGCTCCTGCCCGAGAACGAGCGCATCACCGTCAACGGCGCCCTCTTCGTCCATTGGTACGACTGCCTCTATGTGCGGTAAAGCCCTCGTTCACAGACGGCGGACCACCCACTGAACCGACAAAAAACGCCCCAAAAAGGGCGCTTTTTTATATGTGGGGGACAAGGCTCAAACAAATCCCAGATACCAGACGACCTCACCCAGGACGAAATGGGGGATGCACAGCCCCCAGATGCTGTTCTGCTTGCGATACAGGATGCCGAAGATGGACAGCAGCGCTGTGGCGGCCAGCATATACATGAAGCCGCGATGGATGTGCAGCGCGCCGAACAGCAGGGAGGACACGATGATGGCCGCGGCCTCGCTGTACTTCCCCACGAAGATGCGGCGCAGGTTCTCATGGATGACGCCCCGGGACAGGAATTCCTGCAGGATGGCCGTCAACGGATAGGCGAAATCGGACCAGCCCAGCTTGCTCCAATCCCAGAAGGGCGCACCCTCCGGGAAAAACCCCGGCGCCACCCGCAGAAGGACCAGCTTTATGCCGAACAGCAGGGCCGTAAAGATCGCCGTCACCAGGATATCCACCTTGATGGCCTTACCGATGCCCTTGATCTTCAGGCCCATTTCCTCGAAGGAGAAGTGGGTGTAATGGCGGATATAGAAGAACATGATCAGGGAGATGGCGTGGATGAACTGGGTCATGATCTCCTGGGAGACCTTCTGCCCGGTCTGCTGCCACAGGGCCACGATATAGATCCAGACCGAGACGGCGGTCATGGTGCCGATGAACACCGCCGAGCTCTCCCGGCGCTTGCGGCGCAGGATGTCGATCTCGGTGATGTCGTCGAAGTGGATGGCGTAGCTCCGTTCCTGGGGATCCTCCTCGTCCTCCAGGCAGATGCAGCTGGTGTTCAGGCGCACCGTGCTGCCGTCCCCCCGGCGGAACAGGATATCGCCCCGCTGGGAGGCGTTCTTCTCCGCCGTGGCTTTCACCAGGAACTCCAGCAGCGCGTCGTTGTCCCTGCTGAACACGTCCCTGTACCGCTTGCCCACCGCGTTGTCCTCCAGGCCCAGGATCAGGGAGGCCGAAGGGTTGATGTACCGGATGATGCCGCTGCGGTCGAAGGTGATGATCCCCTCGTCGAAGTCCCGCAGGACCCGGGTATCGAGGGCCTCCTGCATCTCCTCCGCGTCGATGGTCTGCTGAACGATCTCCCCGCTCACGTCCGTTTCGTCGGAGGTCTCCACCTCCATGTCGCTGTTCAGGAGCGTGTCGGCCACCTTCTCGTCCAGCATGTCCTGCAGCTCGTCCTCCTGCTGGCTCCGCTGCAGGGTCTCCTGATCGGCAATGATCACGGTCTCCACCGGCGGCTGCACTTCCTTTTTGATCTCCATCTCTGCCCCTCCTTCTGCCTGATCGTCCTTGCTTGCAGTATACCGTAAACAGCGGCCCCGATAAAGGGGGTACGCCTACATTCATGAGGAAAATGCCATAAAACCCATGGACGCGCGCTCGTTCCTAAGGATCGGCATGCTTCGACAGATACGTCTGCTTCTCCCGCTCGTCCGCCGCCTCCAGGGAGGAAGCGTCGTGGACGCCGCCCATGGATTCCAAGTGATGCCGGATCTCGTGCCGCAGGACGCCGCGAAGGATCCTCCGCGCTTCGTTGGCGTCCGCTTGGGGATACGCCCGGTCGAAGGAGCCTTTGAACATGGTGATCTGCCGCACCCGCGAAAAGACCTGGTACTGTCCCAGGGTGAACAGATCGTTCCCCTGGGCATAGTTGGGGATCACCGTCGCTTCCGACGCGACCACGCCTCCGGAGAGCTCCCGGAAGAATTCATCCGGAAGCTCGTCCATCAATTCCGAGACTATATCCCTGTATTCTTCAAAGCTGATCATGCTCATCGAATCCTTCGACGATCCCTTGGGGCAATGGGGGGCGCGGGCCGACCGTCAGCGGGCGAACTCGGCCAGCGCGGCTGTGTCCAGCTTATCGAACCGTTGGAGGAAGGGAACGAGCTCCCGGGCGATGGCCTTGACGCCGCCCGCGCTGTCGGATTCCATGTTCAGGGGCATCAGCGGCTCGTGGAGGCTCATGCGCAGCAGGAACCATCCGTCGCCGTGGTCCCCGTCGAGATCGACCCGCACGCCCTCGTAGTTGTTGGGGGCCAGGGCCCAGCCGGGTCGATGGGCGGCGTAATCGCGAAGCTGATCGATGATATCGTTGCCATAGGGCTTGAAGTCCGGCAGCCGCAGGTCCATGCGGAACTCCCGGCTCTCCGCCGGCTCCTGCAGATCCGCGATCAGGGACGGAAGGGTGTACCCCTCCCGGCGCCCCTTGGCCAGCTCCATCAGCAGCCGGGTCACCAGGTAGGCCCCGTCGTCCAGAAAGTAGTTCTCCTTCAGAGCCCCGTGGCCGGAGGTCTCCATGGCCATCTGGCTGTCCCGGCCCTCGTCGTTGAGCCGGATGGACTCGTTGATCACGTTTCGATACCCCCGCTTGAACCGGTGGTGGACGCCGCCGTGGGCCGCGATGAACTTGGCGAGGCCCGTGGAGGTGATGGAGTCGGTGACGATGGTGGTGCCGGGATGCTCCCGCAGCAGGATGGCCGCCATCATGGCGATGATGCGGTTGCGATTGAGTTCGCTCCCGTCGGAGAGCACCGCCCCGGCCCGATCCACGTCGGTGTCGAAGATGATGCCCAGGTCCGCTTTGTTCTCCAAAACGGCCGAACGGATGGCCGCCATGGCTGCCTCGTTCTCCGGGTTGGGGATGTGGTTGGGGAAGGTGCCGTCCGGGTCCAGGAACCGGGACCCGGTGGTGTCCGCCCCCAGAGGCTCCAGCACCTGGGCGGCATAGAACCCGCCGGCGCCGTTGCCCGCGTCCACCACGATCCGAAGGCCCTCCAGGGGGCGCTCGCAGCCCGTGGCTTCCCGCACCTTGCGGCACAAAATATCGGCGTACACCGGCATGAAGCTGCCCTCCGACCGGGCCGCGGCGGGGAGCCCCGTATGGCCGTCGGAGGCCGCCAGGGTCAGGATGGCTTTGATGTCCTGCTTCTCCAGGCCGCCCTGGCCGGTGAAGAACTTGTAGCCGTTGCGGTTGAAGGGCAGGTGGCTGGCCGTGACCATGACGGCCCCGTCGAACCGAAAGCCTTCCGTCACCGTGGCCATGAACATGGCGGGCGTGGAGGCCATGCCCATGTCCGTCACCGCCACGCCTTCCGCCGCCAGCGCTTCGCCGATCCAGCGGGCCAGCGCCAGCCCAGTCAGCCGGGAATCCCGGCCCACGGCCACCCTGAGATCGTCCTTCCCCAGGCGTCCCCGCAGCCAGAGGGCAAAGCCCCGGCCGATGTCCCGGCAGGCCTGCTCCGTCAGGTTCACCTCTTGGCCGGCGACCCCTTCCATGGCCACGCCGCGGATATCGCTGCCGTTCTGCAAGCTCGAATAGTCCATACCTCTCCTCCGATCCGTTCAAATCCTTGGGTATACATGGATTATACCGGCTTTGCCCACGGTTTACAAGAAACTTTGTTGAAAAAAGCCAGCCCCACGCCTCCGCCGTTTCCGTTCATCGAGCATCCAAGCCGTTGACAGGGGCGCGGCACGAAAACTATAATGAGGTAAACGACGGCCATGGAGGAGGCGCATATGCGGAAAGCTTTGTTTATCGGCGGGACCGGGACCATCAGTTCCGCCGTGGTCCGGCGACTCTGTCAGGAGGGCGGCTGGGAGGTGTGGCTCCTGAACCGGGGGAATCGGAGCGACCGGGCGCCCGCGGGGGTCCATCAGATCGTCGCCGATATCCACGACGAAGCCGCGGTGGCTGAATTGCTGCAAGGTATGACCTTCGACGTGGTGAGTGAGTTCATCGGCTTCACGCCGGACCAGGTGGAACGGGACTATAGGCTGTTCCGCGGGAGGACCCGCCAGTATATCTTCGTCAGCTCCGCTTCCGCCTACCACAAGCCGGCGGCGGACTGCCGCGTCACCGAGGGCACCACGCTGTCCAACCCCTACTGGGCCTACTCCCGGAACAAGATCGCCTGCGAGGCGTTCCTCATGGGCAAGTATCGGGAGGAGGGGTTCCCGGTGACCATCGTGCGGCCCAGCCATACCTACGACGAGCGCCATATCCCCCTGGGCGTCCACGGCGCCAAGGGCTTCTGGCAGGTCATCCGGCGGATGCTGGACGGGAAGCCCGTCCTCATCCAGGGCGACGGCACCTCCCTTTGGACGGTGACCTTCAACGCAGACTTCGCCGTGGGGTACACCGCCCTCATGGGGGACCGCCGCGCCATCGGCGAAGCGTTCCAGATCACCGGGGACGAGACCCTGACCTGGAACCAGATCTACGAGACCATCGCGGACGCCCTGGGGGTGCCCCTCCGGCCCTACTACGTTTCCTCCGCCTTCCTGGCGGAAGCGGGCAAGCCCTGGGGGTACGATTTTGAGGGGAGCCTGCTGGGGGACAAGGCCGTGTCCGTCGTCTTCGACAACGCCAAGCTCAAGCGCATCGCCCCGGACATGAGAACCAGCGTGCCCTTCTCCCAGGGGGTGCGCATGGCCCTGGACTACATCCTGTCCCATCCGGAGGAATGCCAGCAGGAGGACCCCCAGTTCGACGCCTGGTGCGACCGGGTCATTGAGGTACAGGAAGCCGCCAAGCGGGAAATGATCGCGGAAAAAGCATAGAAAGGAGCAGCGCCATGGGAACGCAGCACATGAACTACTGCATGGAGTGCGGCACGAAGCTGACTATAAAGCCGCTGAAGAGCGAAGGAGAGGTGCCCTTTTGCGAACGATGCGGGACATTTGTCTTCCCCGTTTTCAGCACGGCCTGCAGCATGATCGTGATGAACCCGGAGCAAACAAAGATACTGCTCATCAAGCAGTACGGCCGGGACGACTATATCCTGGTGGCTGGCTATGTCAACAAGGGGGAGGACGCCGAGGACGCCGCCCTGCGGGAGATCCGGGAGGAGCTGGGGGTCGAGGCCGCCGGCATCCGATTCAACCGGACCCACTATTTCGGCCCTTCCAACACCCTGATGATCAATTTCCGGGTCCTTCTCCCTTCTGAAGAGATCCACCCCAACGAGGAGATCGACGATTGGCGGTGGTTCTCCCTGGCAGAGGCGAGAGAAAAGGTCCGCCCCAACAGCCTGGCCCGGGACTTTCTGGAGGGCATGCTGGACGGCGCCTACCAATTCCACGATAACAAATATGGCTTGTCCAGAAAAAAGCAGGTGACCTGAAGCCATACCTTCTCTCTTACGAACGAAGCGGGCATTTGATGAAATGCCCGCTTCTTTTCTGTATCCGCTTGGCCTATGGCAAGAATCATGCGCCCTGGAACTGGGCGGCATAGAGCTCGTAGTAGGTGCCCCTGCGGGACAGGAGCTCCCGATGGGTGCCCCGCTCCACGATGGCGCCCTTGTCCATGACCAGGATCTGGTCCGCCCCTTGGATGGTGGAGAGCCGATGGGCGATGACGAAGCAGGTCCGCCCCTCCATGAGCCGGAGCATGGCGGACTGGATCTGTCGCTCGGTCTGGGTGTCCACGTTGCTGGTGGCCTCGTCCAGGATCAGCATGGGGGAGTCGATGAGGATAGCCCGGGCGATGGTCAAGAGCTGCTTTTGCCCTTTGGACAGGTTCACCGCGTTGTCGGAGAGGAGGGTGTCGTACCCCTGGGGCAGGGACTCGATATAGCCGTGGATCATGGCCGCCTTCGCCGCGGCCACGATCTTCTCCTCCGTGGCGTCGGGCTTGCCGTAGGCGATGTTCTCCCGGATGGTGCCGTAAAAGAGCCAGGTGTCCTGGAGCACCATGGTATAGGCCCGCCTCAGGTCCGCCCGGGGCAAGCTGCGGATGGGGTGTTCGTCCAGGGTGATCCGGCCGCTATCCGCGTCGTAAAAGCGCATGAGCAGGTTGATGAGGGTGGTCTTGCCGCAGCCCGTCTCCCCCACGATGGCCACCACCTTCCCCGGCGGCGCCACGAAGTCCACGCCGTGGAGGATCTCCCGCCCCGGCTCGTAGGAGAAGCGAAGGGCCTGGGCCTCCACGTGGCCCCGGACATCGTCCATGGCTCGGGCCTCCGGATCGTCGGCGGGTTCCGGCTCCTCGTCGATCAGGCGGAACACCCGCTCCGCCGCCGCCAGGGCGGATTGGAGGTCCGAGATGATGTTGGCGAACTCGTTGATGGGGCCGGAGAACTTCCGGGAATAGAGCACGAAGGAGGAGATGTTCCCCAACGTCACCCGGCCGCCCATGTAGAGCAGGATCCCGAAGAAGGAGATGAGGGCCAGCGACAGGTTGTTGATGCAGTTGACGATGGGGCCGTTGATACATGCGAAGCGATCCGCCCGGTAGAAGGCGTCCACGGCCTCGTCGTTCTTCCCATCGAAGCGGCGGGTGAAGGCCTCCTCCCGGCCGTAGGCGCGGATGGTCTTGAGCCCGGCGGTGATCTCCTCGATGAAGCCGTTCATGGCCCCCAGCTTGGCGGAGCGCTCCCGAAACAGGGGTCGCACCCGCTTGGCCCGATACCGGGTGACGGCCATGGACAGGGGGATGGTCACGGCGAACACCAGTACCAGCAGGGGCGTGATGGACAGCATCATCAGCAACGACCCCACCACCGTCACCAAACTGGCGGCCATCTGCACGAGATCGTGGGTCAGGGAGGTGTTGATGGTATCGATGTCGTAGCTGATGCGGCTGATCACGTCCCCCGGCTGATGGCGGTCGAAGTAGCTCACGGGCAGGGACACCAGCCGGTTGAAGGCGTCCCGGCGCATGTCGAAGACGATGCTACGGCTGATGCGGATCATGAGCCGGGAGAGGGCGTAGGTCATGGCCCCCGAGAGGGCGTAACAGCCCACCATCCACAGGGCGTAGCGGAACACGTTGGGAAAGTCCACGCCGCCTTCGCCCAATATGGCGTCGATGGCCCGGCCGGAAAGCCGAGGCCCCACCAGGCCGATGACGTTCCCCAGGATGCTCAACGCCGCCGCCAGCAGAAGGCCCCACAGATGGGGCCGCATATAGGTCCAAAGGCGCCTGAGCACCTGGCCTGCCGGCTGGACGGGACGCTCGAAGGCGCCCCGATTGGCCACGTGGCGGAAGGAGATGGCTTTTTGTTCGCCCTTGACGCTCATGCCGCCACCTCCCCCATCTGCATCTCGTACAGGGTCCGGTACAGGGGACAGGACGCGAGCAGCTCCTCATGGGTGCCGCGACCCAGGACCTGCCCCGCCTCCAGCACCAGAATGAGATCGGCGTGCCGGATGGCGCTGATGCGCTGGGCCACGATGATCTTGGTCACGTCCCCGTAGGCCGCCGCCAGGGCCTGCCGGAGCCGGGCGTCGGTGCGATAGTCGAGGGCGCTGGAGCAGTCGTCCAGCAGCAGGATCTCCGGCCTTGTTGCCAGGGCCCGGGCGATGAGCAGCCGCTGCCGCTGGCCGCCGGACAGGTTCATGCCCCGTTCGGACAGGTCCGCCAGGGCGCCCTGGGGGATGTCCTTCAAAAAGTCCGCCTGGGCGGTCTCAATGGCGAGAGCCCGATCCGCCTCGGTCACGGGCCGCTCGAAGTCCAGGTTCTCCAGGATGGAGTCCGCGAAGAGGAAATCGTTCTGGAAGACCACGCCGAACCGGCTGTGAACGTCCTCCGCCGCCATCTGGGACAGGGGCCGGCCGTCCAGCCAGATCTGCCCCCTATCCGGCTCGTAGAACCGGAGGAGGAGCTGCAGCAGGGTGCTTTTGCCGCTGCCCGTGGGGCCGATGATCCCCAGGGTCTGGCCCCGGGCCAGGGTGAAGGAAAGGTCGTCGATATCGGGCTTCACTTTGTTGTAGGAGAAGGATACGTGGGAGAAGACCACATGGCCCTCCGGCGCGGGCTCCTGAGGGGGCGGAGGCGCCACCCGTTCCGGGGCCTCCAGCACCTCCCCCAGCCGCTTGCCGCTGGCGATGCCCCTCGAGCAGATGGTGAAGATGCGGGTGATGCCCAGGAGCCCATTTTGCAGGATGACGAAGTAGTTCAGAAACGCGATGATCTTGCCCGGCTCCGTGAGGCCCCTGTCCACCCGGAAGGCTCCCGCCACGATGACCGCAGCCATGGCGATATTCAGCAGCACCCCCATCATGGGGTTGGCCACGGCCATGGTCATCTCCGCCTGGCGGTCGGCCCGGACGGCGGCTTCGTTGGCTTTAGAAAACCGGTCCTTCTCGTCCTCCGTCCGGGACAGGGCCTTGATGATCCGCACGCCGGTCATGTTCTCCTGGATGCGCCGGACCAGCTCCTCCCCCGCCTGCTGGGCCTTGGCGAAGAGGGGGATGCTCCTTTGGGAGACCAGCAGCAGCATCCCGCCGATGAGGGGCAGGGTGCAGAGGAAGATCAGCGCCAGGACGGGCTCCATCATGGCGCTGACCAGCAGGCCGCCGATGAGCAAAATGGGGGCCCGGATCCCCAGGCGCAGCATCCGATCCACCATGTCGTTGACCCGATAGGTGTCGGAGGAGAGCCGGGAGATGAGGGAGGGCACGGTGAACCGATCCACCTGCTCGCTGGATAGGACCGTCACCTTGCAGAACAGGCTGTGCCGCAGGGCGCGGGTGAAGGTGGCGGCGATCTTGGTGGCCATGCGGTTGGCCGCGGCGGCGCTGAAGAACACGGCCAGGGCGCACAGAAGCATGAGGGCGCCCCAGAGGAGCAGCTGCCGCCGATCCCCCGTAGGCGCGATATCGTCGATGATGTGCTCCAGAATCCAGGGCAAAAACAGCTCCAGCAGGGTGGAGCCGAACTTGATCCCCACCTGCAGGGCCGTCCGGACCGCCTGGGGCCGCAGGAAGGCCAGGACCCGCTTCATGGCTCCTCCTCCCCCTGGGTCACCATGCGCCCGCACCAGGCGGCGGCCCGGCGGGTGACCTTGTCCATGACGCCGCAGAACAGCTCGAGCTCCTCCTCGGTCAGGCCCTCCTGGAGGTATTCCCGCCATTCCCGGAAGCCGGCCCGTATCTCGGGCAGCAGGACCAGTGCTTTCTCCGTGGGGAACACCCGGACTTGCCGCCGATCCTCCTCGTCCGGGCAGCGGGTCACCAGCCCGGCCTCCTCCAGGGCGGCCATCTGGCGGGTGACGTTGCTCTTGTCGATGAAAATGGCCTTGGAGAGGTCGTCCTGCTTCACCCCCGGATTCCGGCACACCTGCAGCAGCAGCACGCTCTGGCGGCTGTTGAGCCCCAGGGGCCGAAACCGCTCGTCCCGGTACATATCCGTGCAGCGGGCCAGGATACCGTTGTTTTTGAGATACCGCATGTCCCCTCCCCCGGCCGTTGGTATGGCCGTCGGTCTTCGTCAAATTCGTTGCGCTCGCAACGATTAAAGCATATCACCATCCACCCGCCCTGTCAACACGACAGACGCAAAAACCCCCGAAAGCGGCCTGCTTTCAGGGGGTTACCAGACTAAACTCGATCACAGATACACCTGGGCGGTCACGAACAGCCGATCCTTTTTGGACCGGCCGCCCACCTCGGCAAGGCAGCCCTTGCCCCGGCCCCGCAGGGAGATCACGTCCCCTTCCTTCACCGGAGCGTCCGTGCGCTCGCAGGGCAGATAGTTCAAACTCACCAGGCCCAGGCGGATCTGCTCCGCCGCCGCCGTGCGGCTCA
>JAEEGH010027272.1_pt1 | contig 11316 bp, 7 predicted proteins | sample 9134181 | NCBI WGS metagenome assembly JAEEGH01 (sample SAMN16246544, study PRJNA631951) | gut metagenome | biome: gut microbiome; feature: rumen; material: DP-attached | host: Bos | place: Iran: Karaj | collected 2018-10 | reverse complement strand
TTCCCTTACCGCATAAAGTACAGATTTGACGCCTCCCATATCAGCAATAGCCTCGTCTTTCACGGCATTTCCATTTACCTTCTGCTGCCCCGGAATCGGCCTTGCCAACGAGAAGTATCCTGCCAGCTTTGATGCTTTTTCATCCATCTTTGACCTGTCCTGTGGTGTCATCCAATCAATGGGGATTTTATCATCATCAAACTGGCGCCCGTAAAGATCAAACTTTGTTCCGTTTGAATCAAATCCATGGGTTATCTCATGGCCAATCGTAGTTCCTACGATGCCTGCAAACTGCTCAAGTGATGCATCTTCTCCAAAAGCAGCATCGCACATAGCCAGATATCCCGCCATTATATAGATGCCATTTTCGTTGCAATAGTACACACAATTGACTTCGGTAGTAGTTCTGGAAGCATCGTAAATATCCCATTTATATCTATCCCAATTTGAATCAGCGCTTTTAACTGCCATGTGAGTTTCTATCATCCGTCTGCCCTCAGCAGCAGCTTCTACAAGATTTCCTCCTTCTTCATAGGACTTTATGTCCGCAGCTGAATAATCGGCGATATTATCAGGCTTTACAAGATGCAAAGCCATATTTTGCAGCTTCCCCTTTGCAGCTGTCCTTGTTTCTTCTGACATCCAGTCTTCTTCATCCAGTATTTGTGCATACGCCTTTATCAGTGCACTTGTAAATTCATTTATCTTAGCTATTTTTTCGTCATCTGTATAATATTTTTCCAGATACAAAGTATCCAGCAATGGTAAAAAGCCACAGATCTTAATGTCATTTCTAAAAAGGACACTATTCTGGCTATCTGAAATTCCCTCATAGTTATCAGCGCCGTTCATATACAGCTTAACCATCTTTTCATATGATTCGCGGTCGAGAAGGTATTTAACTGAATCAATGGTCTGTACAATGAGGAATGACTTGATATCTTCAAGGTTCTTTTCGGTATAGATCTTATGTAAGGACTGCAGATAGGAATAATCCACATAAAAGCTGTCACATTTCAAATAGCCTCTGCTATCCAATATCTGTAAAAGCGGATAATCCCCTTGTAAAGTCTTCAGCCCTTCCCTGGTGTTCTGAGCCTGTGTAAACATCTCCCCAACACCGAAGTTTTCGATATTACTGTTTCTTGCGATAAAAGTCTCTATACGGTAATTGCCTTTCAGGATAGCCTTGATCTCTTTTTCAGAAAAATCAAGCCTTCCAAGGAAATAGAAGATTACATCATCGTTTTTTTCTTTAGCTGCTAATGTATTGCTTGTATACTCCACATATGAGGAATTAGACCCCAGAGAGAGCTTTGGAGCCTGAAGCTTTAACGTGCTCTTGTCCGGGAACTGCAATTGTGTACTTACAGCTTCCGGATTTAACAGCCCCAGCCCAAAGGGATTTCTCGTAGTGCTCCCCTGGTACTGCGTAAGTTCACTTATAGAGGATATGCTCTGTATATCCGAAATATACTTTTCAAGAGGCTTTACTCCAAGCTTATTTCGCTCATCCCAATCAGAATACAGTTTAACCAATGCTTTATATCTTTCTGCATTATCACCTGACATAGCCTCATCAGAAGCAATCTCCATATATCTTTCATACATCAGCTTATTTGCATCAAGAAATATACTGGTCTCTTCATATGCGGGGTCCAGAACAGCAGATGCAATATAGTCTTTATTGGCAGCCGCTGCAAAATCATCCTGAAAACGTATATTATCCTCAGACCTGACTGTGAATACAACGTCAGAATCAACCCATTTTCCTCCCCCGGGAATTCCGGAAGGATCAGAACCAGAGCCTTCCTCATTCGATTGATCAGATTCAGCCGCGTTCCCGCCTTTTCCACAGCCCGCAGATATGAGCACCAAAGTAGCTGTAAGAATCACAGCTGTAGTTTTTCTGAATACGCTCCATTCTTTGTTTCTCATTAGCTATCCTTTCTCTTATCTGATTTATTACTGCTATGTCATAAGAAGCTTGATCAATTCTGCGAAGTCCACTATTTCTTCACTGTCTGACGTCCGGTCCGGAATGCATTCATGCCAATATAATAGTGGAACAAAAAATGACCAGACTGAAAATCAGAATCACAACCATAAAGCCTGCCCATAATAAGGCTCTCATCACTTTTTCATGTCCGGCGCCGGCAACTTCGCAGGCACCCTGAGCCATAATGCTTTCAATGATTTCAGAAATCGTATTTTCACCCAGGGAGAAACTGATAAATAGTTTAATGATGTCCCAAACGGATAAAACAATCACCATAAATGATATTGTTTCATATAATCTACTAATCGGAATAATGTTTTCCATTTTTTAGAGATTTTTATATTTTATTTCGTTTTGTTTTGCTTTACACCTTCTGTAGAATGTGCTATGACTCATGCCTGCTGTCTGCCGAAATGAACTCCCTTCTCCTTGGCAATGGCTATAGATTCAGAAACTCACGCAAAATTAAAAGACCTGGCCGAATATGAGGGCAGGTCCATTAATGGTGAAATTGTATATGTATTCTATATAGTTTATTACGTAAAAAGAGACCCTCTTTGTGAGAGTCTCTTAATCCGATTTACATATAAAAGATTGTCAGATCTAAATTTTATGCAATGCTCCACTCAGCGCTATCGCTCTGAAGCCGCGCCATATGCCTGAAGATTCCATCATCTTTTTTCATAAGATCAGATGGATTACCTTCTTCGGCAACTCTTCCATCCTTAAGTACTACGATCTTATCAGCCGCTTCAACAGTACGCATGCGGTGTGCAATGACAAGGACTGTTTTACCGGATAGAAGCCTTGATAACGCTTCCTGAACCTTGGTCTCGTTTTCAACGTCAAGGGAAGCTGTTGCTTCGTCAAGAAGTACGATAGGTGCATTCTTAAGAAGTGCTCTTGCGATGGAGATACGCTGTCTTTCACCGCCTGAGAGCTTAGCTCCGTTTTCACCAATAGGTGTATGGTAACCGTTCGGGAGCTTATCTACAAATTCGTCGCAGTTAGCTGCCTTTGCTGCTGCAATAACTTCTTCATCTGTAGCGCCGTGCTTACCAAGGCGGATATTCTCCATAACAGTATCATCAAAGAGAACTACATCCTGGAATACCATGGAGTAATCGCTAAGAAGGACTTCCGGATCAACAGAATTTATATCAACTCCGCCAACCTTGATCGTTCCGTCAGGTACATCCCAAAGTCTTGCTGCAAGTCTTGCACAGGTACTCTTACCTGAACCTGATGGTCCTACAAGTGCTGTAACTTCGCCTTCTCTTGCAGTAAAACTTACGCCGTTTAAAACCTTATCGCTTTCTTTACCATTATTACTACCGGTAGCTTCAAGACTTTGCTCATAGCTAAATCCAACATTTTCAAATACTATATCGTGACCGTTTGGTTTAAATGCATCTACGCCCTCTGCTGCCTTAGTATCATGGATCTCGTTAATTCTTGCTGCTGATATCTGTGACATGAGCATTTCTGCTATAAGGGCAAGTGCCTGATCAAACGGTGAATATATTCTTGTTATGACAAGAAGGAACATAAACAGTACCATGAACTCAACCTGGCCTTTAAGGATAAGACTTGTTCCTGTAAGAACTGTTGTTGCAACGCCAAGTCTCATGATAACGCTGGCTGCATTTACAAATATACCGCAGGAAAGTTCTCCTGAAAGCATAGTTTTTTCATGATAATCAATCTTCTGATTTAAAGTATCAATGAATTTCTTTTCCTGATTGGTTGCTCTTATCTCTCTGATATTTTCAAGTGTTTCCTGAATTCCATCTGATACCTGGATGCCGGCAGCCTTAGTGATCTCTGAATTTTTCTTATTGATCTTGCGGCTTCCAAACAGAAGGATAAAGGCTACAGGAACGCCCCAAAGGCAGGCAATAGCAAGTCTCCAGTCAAAAGTAAATAACATAACTGCAACTATAGCTGTTGAAATATAAGAACCATAAAGGTATCCAAGACAGTGTGACCATACGTGCTCAAGGCGGTTTACATCGCTCATGATAGTTTCTGTAAGGTCAGCGAGATCTCTTTTGCCAAAGTACCCCAGTGGAAGTTTTCTCATGCGCTCTGCAAGTGATATACGAACGCTCTTAACTTCTCTGTAGACAAGTCCGTATGTTGCTCTGTACTGCTGAAGATGAGTAAGTAGAGAAAGAACTACAAATGCAAGAACTAGTCCTAAGATGACCCATGTATTAGGCAGCTGCCCACCACCAGTAAGCGTCTCCATATAGCTTGTCATCATCATGTACAAAATTCCCATTCCGCCCATGGCAAGGAGATTAACTATAACTGTCCAAAAAGTAGCGGACTTGGCATTCCTGATGCCCTGATCTGTAAGTGCATATTTTCTCTGAAATTCTTTTCCAAACATTTACATCGCCTCCCCTGTACTAATACGCCATTTAACGGCCTTGTTATAATCTGTCCACATGCGGCTGTACAAGCCGTTCTGAGCTTTAAGAGCTTTATGTGTACCTTCTTCTATGGCATGGCCGTTATCAAGAACGATTATCTTGTCAGCGCCTACGACTGTTGACAGTCTGTGAGCGATCATTATTACTGTTTTACCTTTAGTAAGTGCTCCGAAGGCTTTTTGTATTAGAACTTCGTTTTCGGGATCGGCGAAGGCTGTTGCTTCATCAAGAACTACGATAGGTGCATCCTTAAGGATTGCTCTTGCAAGGGCTACTCTTTGCTGCTCACCGCCTGAAAGGTAAGTTCCTTCTGATCCAATAATGGTATCCATGCCATTGGGAAGTTTTGCAAGGATATCATCGCACTGGGCTGCAGATAAAGCTTTCTTGACCTCTTCTCTTGTTGCGCCGGGTCTTGCTGCTCTAACATTTTCAAATATACTTGCTTTAAATAATCTATTGTTTTGGAATACAAAAGCTATCCTGTCCATAAGAACATGAGGATCCATATCACGAACATCAACGCCTCCTACAAGCACGCTTCCGTCTGTTGCATCCCAGAATCTCGGGATAAGGCTTGCTGCTGTTGTCTTACCTCCTCCTGAAGGGCCAACAAGAGCAACTGTCTGTCCGGGCTCAACTCTGAATGACACGTGATCTATTGCAGGGATATCTGCTCCATCATAGGTAAAACTTACATTCTTAAATTCGATGCTGTTATCCTTAGGCTCTTTTGGGTTATCTGTGATCTCAAGTGTGGGAGCATCCATTACCTGAGCAATTCTTTTAAGAGCTGTACTTGCCAGCATCATTCCGCTTGCTGCGAACATTATCCTTGCAAGAGCTGTTGAAACGATAGCTGAGAATACAGCATAAAATGCAAAGTTCGTTACAAAGGTTGCAAAGCTTCCAGATTCAAGAGCAGAAGGTGCTATGAAAAGAGCTACAGGGATCATAAAGATGAATGCTCCCTCTGTAGCAGTGAGGTTTACAGCCTGAGGAAGCTGGCACACATCAGCTGCATAGCGTTCTGCCTTTTTACTGTAATCTTCTATAGCTTCTTTGAATGCTTTAAATGAATATACTGTCTGTTGGAAAACTTTTACTACAGGTATACCACGAACATACTCTGTTCCTGCCTTGCTCATATAATCCTGAGCAGTTTGATATTCATGCATAAGCTTTGCATTCTTGCCGCCCATCATTGTGAACATTGCAGCTACTGATATCACCGCTGCCAAAAGACATGCTGCGCCCATTCTCCAGTCGAATACGAACATGAGAACAACCATTCCAATGAACATGGCAGCGCTTCCTACAATATCAGCAAGGTTATGTGCAAGAAGTGTTTCAGTTTCTGAAGCTGCTCCGTCAAGACGGTTACGAAGAAGTCCTGATGCATTAGAATCAAAAAATCCAAGTGGTGTCTTCATAAGATGCTCAACACCCTGTTTTCTTATATTAGAAGCAGTTCTGAACGCAGCAAGGTGAGTACACATAAGTGCTGCAAAATACACTACGATTCCTGCAAGTGAAAATGCAAATGCAAGCCATCCGTATTTTCCGATATCTGCTGCCCTGGTCCAATCTGGAGCAACAGCTATAAGATCTCTTGCAACAAGCCATATACAGATATATGGCAGCATTCCAAGGATCATGGCAGCTGCTGACAGGGTCAAGCCTAAAAACGTAAGCTTTTTGTAACTTCCCGCGTAGCCAAGCAACACGGATAAATCGCTTTTTTTCTTTTCTTTCATAAAAAGCCTCCTCCTTATTTGTAAAAACAGGTAATCTTTCAATCTAGCCACCTGCTTTTAGCATTCCTCAGGCAATCTTCCAGCTAACTGCCTGCTTTCTTCCGCTTACAAAGTTCTTATAGATTCCGTCCTGTTCCATAAGTTCTTCATGTTTACCTTTTTGAACAATTCTGCCCTTATCGATAACAACTATCTGATCTGCATTTCTTACGGTCTTGAGCCTGTGAGCGATCATGATGATAGTCTTTTCCTTAGTCAGATTCTCTATTGCCTGAGTAAGTTCTTTTTCATTCTCAGGATCAACATTGGCTGTAGCTTCATCAAGGATGATGATAGGTGCATTCTTCATGATGGCTCTTGCTATAGCAATTCTTTGCTTCTCACCGCCCGAAAGAGTTGCGCCGCCTTCACCAACAACGGTCTCATATCCATCCGGAAGTCCCATGATGAATTCATGGCAGCAGGCTTTTTTAGCAGCGGCTATTACCTCGTCCATTGATGCTTCAGGTCTACCGAATCTTATGTTGTTAGCGATCGTATCTTCAAACAGGTATACCTTTTGAAATACAAAACTGAAATTCTCCATAAGACTATCAAAGCTGTAGTCTCTTACATCTCTTCCGCCAAGTGTTACCTTGCCGGATTTAACATCCCAGAATCTTGCAATAAGTGATGTGATAGTTGTCTTTCCTCCACCTGAAGGACCAACGATAGCGGTAGTAGTATTTTCTTTAATATCAAGGGTCACATCGTCTATGATGGTTCTGTTCTCATAGGAAAAGCTTACATGATCAAGATGGATATCTTTGTTTGAAGGCTTGATATCTTCTCCGTTTATATCCATCTGTTCAACTGACATGATCTCATTTACTAGGTCAACGCCCCTGCCGATGATCTTAAGAAGAGCTGTATATATGCCTGCCATATCAAGTGCTTCAAAAACCATGAATGAACAAAGGAGCATTGTTATGGTATAAGTAAGTTCCATAGACCCTGTCAGGTAGAAATATATAGATGCACCTGCTATAACAACGCCGATGAGTTTGCAGATAAGCATCTGAACTCCAACTGCAGGAATTGCCGCAATTTCAGCGCCTATGTCGGCCTTGACCTTTCTGTCGATTGCCTTAGACAATCTGGTACTGCTATGAGAAATGATGTTGTAATTCCTTATCTCAGCAATGCCCTGGATAAACTCAAGCACCACTCCGACCATATCCTTATCAGACTCAAGCTTCTCGCCAGCAACTTTCGCAACGCAGGCGTTTGTATACTTATTGAATAAAAAGAATATCAGGATACCTATTACAGATATGAGACCTATTCTTACATCAAATAAAAACATTCCTATTCCGATAACAACCGTCGTAATACTGCCCTGAAGCACCATCATTATCGCTCTTGTTGCAATATCTCCTGTCTGCTCCAGAGTATTGGTTGTTACTGATGTGATATGACCAAGACTTGTATCATTAAAATATCCCATAGGAAGATATCTAAGATGCTGACCGATCTCCATTCTCTTGTTACAGCATGTGTTGTATCCGGCCTCGGTCTGAAGCATCTGGGAAAACCTGTTTACAACCATCTTGCCGATGGTGCTTAAAAGCATGAATCCAAGAACAACTACAAATGTTCCGGCAGTGATCTTTTTATCTATCACAGCACTTATGGCAAAAAAGGCTGCAGGTATCTTCATGGCGCCAAAAATAGCATCAAGGACGCCAAGTACAACTGATCTATAAAACTTAGCCCTGTCTACAGGACTGCAAAAGTCAAAAAACTTACGAAGCATTTCAAGCATTAGCGGCCTCCTTTCTGACTGCAGATGTAGCATCACTCTCAGAAGCATCTTCGTCTTTTGATGCCACATGTGCATCCCACATCTTTCTGTAAAGAATGCACTCGCTAAGGAGCTGCGCGTGACTTCCGGATGCCTCTATACGGCCATCATTTATCACAAAGATCTTATCTGCGTCCTGAATAGTTGATAGCCTGTGAGCAATAACGATAAGTGTCTTACCCTGAACAAGCTTAGCGACGCTCTGCTGAACAATTGCTTCGTTCTCAGGATCCGTATAAGCAGTTGCTTCATCAAGGATTACTACTGGAGCGTTCTTGAGCATTGCTCTTGCGATGCAGATTCTCTGCCTCTCTCCGCCTGATAAGTGTCCGCCGGCTCCTCCAACTACAGTGTCATAGCCGTTTTCAAGACCAAGGATAAACTCATGACAACCGGAAGCTTTGGCTGCATTTATAACTTCTTCATCAGTAGCGCCTTCCCTGCCAAGTCTGATGTTATCCATTACTGTCATATCAAAGAGGTAATTATCCTGTGCTACATACGCAATCTGACTTGTGTAGTAATCCAAAGGAAGTTCCTTTATATCTACACCACCGTAGGTGATACTTCCCTCGTCTACATCCCAGAGAGAATCTATAAGTCTTGCAATAGTACTCTTTCCCGAGCCTGATGGTCCGACAAAAGCATTAACCTGTCCCTGCTTAATCTCCATGTCAATTCCATGAAGAATCTCTTTATCTTTATAGGAGAACTTAACACCCTTAAGTTCAATATCAGAACCTACAGGCTTCTTAGTAAGCTCAGATGGTCTTACCATGTCTTTTCTCTCGATGATCTCTGTAATTTCACCAAAGATAGTCTGCATCTTCATAATGTCGTCCATGTAAGAAAACGCGATAACCAGCGGACTGATAAGTCCTGCTGACAGGATAACGCAGGTGATAAAGTTTTCAGGAGTAAGGCTTCCACCTCTTACAAGAAACAGCCCCACAGGAAGTACCCCAAGGAATGTCGCCGGCATGAATGAAACACTACCTGCCTGCCACCATATGCACTTTCTCATCCAGTTGATGAAGCAGTCTGCACCTTCTCTGGCTGCATTCACAAACTTCTCATAGGAGCTTCCTGTTTTTCCAAAAGCTTTTATGACTTCTATACCATTTATATACTCAACTGCAGTGTCATTAAGGTATTTGGTCTTTTGAACAGTTACCTCAAATTCACCCTGGCTCTTGGCCATCATAACCGCAGCAAAGCCTACGCCTATAAAAGCAGGAATAAGGTTTGACAGACCAACTCTCCAGTCAAGAGTCAAAAGGTATATGAACATGACAATTGGTAAAAGAATGTTCGAAGTGAACTCAGGTACGATATGGGCAAGAGTCTTCTCCATGGCATCAACTCTCTCCACGATGATGTTTTTGTAACTTCCGCTGTTATCGTCAAGAACTGATCCAAGCGGAATCGTTGACAGCTTCTTACAAAGCTGTCTTCTGATACCTCCAAGAACGTTGAATGTTGCTACATGAGATAGCGTAGTTGATATGGAATGAAAAGCAACTCTTACTATCCAGCACACACCCATCAGGATGACGGATTCGAGATAATAACCCAAATCTCTGTTCCCTGACAAGAGCTTTCCAACCACATCTGCTATCAGAAGATATGGGATAAATGATGCTGCTACGCCAAGAATCGCCAGCAGCACACTACCTACATAGTAACTCTTTTTTCTCCCGGCAAATTCTAAAACCCAGGAAAATGTACTTCGTTTTTTCATATGTCCCTCCTTTTTTATCTGTAAAGACAGGATCAAAGCAGGTCCCGTCTCTAACGCTCATAATCTTAAAAACCCAGAAATTTTCTCCATCCTTCTTTAAAGAAAAGAGCTAAAGTCTCAGCATAGTGAAGCGCCTCTTCATAGGAAAAGTCATGATCTACCATCTCAAACATTGCTGAATACTCAGCACTCAATAGTAGATGCATTTCCTTATCATCAACGTGATTTATATGAACTCCGCCATTTTCAAGTTCTGCCATAAATTTAAGAGTCGCCGCCTGAATCCTGGTTACTATCTCATGCAGGTAATTCTCATATTTAGTTCCCTTACTCTTAAAGAACAGAAGCTTTTGTGTATCGAAATTTTGATAGATAAGATCAACTATCATCTTTGACTGCTCCGTGTCATTCCACATAGCATCTACTCCATGCTTTCTGGCAGTTCCAGTCTGCCTTATCTCTTCTGTTATGCACATGGACTCCCATGCACTCACCGCAGGCTCCACAACTGCATCAAAGATATCCTCTTTACTTGAATAGTGCCTGTAGAGAGCGGTTGCCGTTATTCCAACCTTGCCTGCAATCTTGCGCATAGACGCATCCTGAAAGCCCTTTTCCAGGAATTCTTCTCTGGCCGCCTCGATTATTTCTTCTTTTGTGTCCATATAGATTCCTCTAGTCATGGCTTTTGGTCGCTTCATGCAAACATGCCATAAAATCAAGTTGTAACACGTTATCCATCTCTAACTCATATCAATCTTTTCGCTACGTTAACAGTGTTAACATTGTTAGCACCGTCTAACATTGTAATAAGGCTATATTCCTTAGTCAATGGATTTTGGGGAATTTCATTTGAGAATAAATCTCAACAAAAAAGATGTACACAAGCTTATAAGCTCATGTACATCCCAAAAATGAAAATTAAATTCAGATACCGTGCAAATATTCATTATGACAAAAAAGACGTAAATGCAACGTATTTTTTTACGTTGCATTTACGTCTTTTTTTCATCAACCCACATTTTCTCATCCTTTCATAGTCACTCCAAAGTTTCTTTCGCACTGTTGATAAGACCGAGAAGACCCGTCTCCTTAATAAGAGCTATACCCTGGAATTCATCTCCGAGAACGATCAGATTATCGCCTGTTTTAATATCGAAGATCTTTCTTGCTTTGGCAGGAATAACGATCTGACCTTTATCTCCCACTTTGACCATTCCAAAAATATGTTTTCCTTTCGGCGGTATAGCATATCCCAGGTTGTTCGAATCATTCTTTTCATATGATATAAGGTCATCCATGGTTACACCAAAGATGTCAGCCAGCATCTTACATCTCTCTATATCCGGCAGCGACTCTCCGGTCTCATATTTTGAAAGAGTCTGCCTGGATACGCCTATTTTCTCGGCGATGTCTTCCTGCGACAGATTGTTAAGCTTTCTTAATTCAATAAGGTTATCAGCAAAACTCATTCTTTCTTCTCCTTTTTAATTCCCAGAACACACCACCTTATGAAAGGTATGCGGCTTACGATCTCA
>JAEEGH010027265.1_pt1 | contig 11318 bp, 9 predicted proteins | sample 9134181 | NCBI WGS metagenome assembly JAEEGH01 (sample SAMN16246544, study PRJNA631951) | gut metagenome | biome: gut microbiome; feature: rumen; material: DP-attached | host: Bos | place: Iran: Karaj | collected 2018-10 | reverse complement strand
AAAAACAAGAAGGTTTTGCCAAACAAAGATATTGTGGAAATGAAAGGTGGAAAAATGATGTTCGTTGACCCGATTTATCGCCAGTGGTTTGCAAGAGAGTATGAGTAAGTGATATTCACAGATGTTGTCTAAAGGTACTGCCGCTCGACAATTAAAATGAAAAAAAACATTCTTTCATTTTGTATTGTACTCGCTTATTCGTACCTTTGCACGCGAAAATATGAAAAGGACAAGTTGGTGGCTGCTGACGGCAGCAATTCTGATTTCAATGTCGGCGCGAGCTGACAATATCACGTTTGCTGATGCGAACGTGAAGGCGCTGTGCGTGGCGAACTGGGACACTGACCATGACGAACAGCTGAGCACCGAAGAGGCGGCTGCGGTGACGTCATTAGGCACGGTGTTTCGCGAGAAGACAAACATTACGACGTTTAACGAACTACGGTATTTTACCGGACTGACCAGCATCAACAGCTATGCCTTCTACAAAAGCACCATTGAGCGGGTAACATTTCCCACAACGGTGACCGCTATTGGGGAGTATGCCTTCAGCCAGAGCAATATCGGCACGGAGCTGGTGATTCCCGGTACGGTGAAGACCATCGGTGACTATGCCTACAACAGTTGCAAACGCCTGAACCGCGTCATCTTGCAAGAGGGTGTCGAAACGGTAGGACGGGAATCTTTTTCGGGCCCCATCGCCGTGCTGTCGCTGCCGACAACGCTGACTTTCATATCATCAACAGCCATTGACCCGTATGTCAACGCCGACCCGTCGGCAGGCATCTTCATCCCCGAGGGCGACCTGTGGGTCTATGCGCACGGCAAGACGCCCGCCGCCATCAACAGATATGCCTTCTACTATGTTTTTGGCGATGGTCACTTAGTGGTGTCTCCCGGATGCATCGATGCCTACAAGGCCGTGCCGGGATGGGCGCACTTCGGTGAGTACCTTGTATTGGGCGACGTGAACGGTGATGGAGCCGTGAACGTGTTGGACGTGACGACATTGGTGTCGTACGTGCTGAACGAAACATTAGAAACATTCGTGGAGGCTGTCGCCGACGTCAACGGTGACGGCAACATCAACACGTTAGACGTCACAAAACTTGTATCTATCATCTTACAATCATCAAATTGAATATGAAGAAAAGTATAACAACCATAGTACTGGCACTGTTTGCCATTACCCTGCTATCGGCAGAGAATATCGTACAGGTGACGCCATTCCAGACGACGAAGGGGATAACGCCGGACGATGAAAAGTCATTCTTGATTGAGATGACAAATGAGACCGATGTACTTTCGGTGGAGTTCCATATCACTCTACCCGAGGGCATGGAGATAGCCAAATATGACGATGAATTCGATGTTTCACAGCTGAATGAAAGAGTTCCAAAGGGTAAAAACAGCAATTACTACACTTGTCAGGCCAACCTCATGGATGACGGTTCTTACAAGATAGTGTTAGTAAACACCACCAACCAGAGAACCATAGAAGGTCAGTCTGGTGCTATCATTGAAGTGTATTACACGACCTCTGCCACAATGGCCGACGGTATCTATCCCATTAAGATAGACCGGGTGGTGATGGGCGACGTCAACTCACAGGCTATTGAGCTGACTGCCGAAAAGTCGTCGTCGTATGTATGCATCGGTGAAACCTCGCCCCTGAAGACTGACCAGGACCTGAACCTGAACGCGCTGACGGACTATCTGCCGTCGTTTGTGATGGAATCGCTGAATTCGGACATAGAGGCCAACGATAATCTGCGGTCTCTGAAGATGACCGGTGCCACGGCAATGGGTGCAGCACTGACAGTGCCTGAGAACGTGGTTTATGAGACGGCGACGACGGGCGGACTGAAGCGCAGCTTCCCCGGCGGTCAGAAGTCGACAGTATGCCTGCCGTTTGCGCTGAGCGAGGAGCAGGTGACTGCCGTCAAGGAGAAAGGCTGCGCGATAGAGGTGTTGTCCGGCTATAATGCCGAGAAGAGCAGCGTGCAGTTTACGGACGTCACGACGATGGCGGCGCACACGCCGTACTTAGTGACGGTAACTGGCGAGATGCCCGTGGCACTGTTTGATGGGCTGACTGGCATTGAGGCTGACCTGACCGCGACACCGACGGACGTGGTGCAGGGAGCGCTGTCCATGAAAGGATCGTACGAAAAAAGCACGATTTCATCGGAAACTGGTTTAGCCCGTTACGCATACGATGTTACTGACGGCAGCTTTGTGCGCATCGGAAGCAATGCCACGCTGCTGCCTTACAGGGCCTACTTGGAACTGGCAAGCAGCACTGCCGCCAGCAGACTGGTCATCAGCGACGACGAAACGACGGGGATAGAGGACGTCAACGGGAACGTTAACGGGAACGTTAACAGGAACGCTCAGTTCTTCGACCTGCAGGGTCGACGCATTGATGGGGCTGATGCCAAGGGCGTGTATATCAAGAACGGACGGAAGTTCATTAAGAAGTAAGGAGGCGCCCATGACACATACAAGCTATGTAAAACCAGACATGCGGGTGGTGCGGATGACCTTGCCCCACATGTTGTCGTCGTCAGAAACGCTGAACGACGCCTCTGACAAGAGTGACTTCGTGATAGGTGCCAGAGAAGGAGAGGCGTTTGAAGAAGATGAAGATTAAGGTAAGAAGGTCAAAGCGGGCATAGCCCGTAGGAGATAAAAAGAAGTGGAGTCTGAGGGATTGAGCCCCGGACTCCACTTCTTATATAGGTAGCAATCGTTTACTTGCTTTCAGGAGCCTGACCGATGAGGTCCATGAACTCGTCGAGCTTCGGCGTGATGATGATCTGGGTGCGGCGGTTACGCTGCTTGCCGACCTCGGTGGTGTTGGGCTGGATGGGGTTGTATTCGCCACGGCCACCGGCAGTGAGACGCTTGGGGTCTACGCCATAGTCCTTCTGCAGAGCCTGTACGACGCTGGAGGCACGGAGACAGGAGAGGTCCCAGTTGTTGCGGATGTTCTCACGCGAGATGGGTACATTGTCGGTGTTACCCTCGATGAGTACGTCGTAGTCCTTGTAGTCCTTGATGATCTTGGCAATCTTCGACAGGGTCTCAGAAGCACGGCTGTTGATTTCGTATGAGCCGCTCTTGTAGAGCATGTTGTCAGCCAGCGAGATGTAGACGACGCCCTTGAGCACCTGTACGTCAACCTCCTTCAGCTCCTCCTTGGACAGCGAGCGCGTCAGATTGTTGGTGAGCACCATGTTCAGAGAGTCACTCTTCGACTTCACCTCCACCAGGTGGCGGATATACTGGTTAGACTCGTTAATCTGGTCGACGAGTTTGTCGATAGAGATGTTGTTCTGGCTGGCATTGGTCAGACTCTTGTCCAGCGATTCCTGCAACCTGTCGTACTTGGCAGCAGCGGCAGACAAGGCCTGCTGCAAGCCGCGTTGCTGTTCCTCAAGACTGGTGACGCGGGCATTGGCGGCAGCCAGTTGTTCTTTGGCCTCCAGATAGTTGGCCTGCAGTGCCTTGTTCTCGTCCTGACAGGCGACAAGGTCTTTCTTGGATGCGCAGCTGGAGAGCAGCAGGGCTGTTCCCACAGCGATGATGATGACATTCTTTTTCATTGTTCTTTTTTTTTAGGGTTATTTCTTTTTAGTGGGTTGTTGTGAATATAGTGGGTGTTGTGGGTTAAGTGGGTTTGACGGGTGATGTGACACCCGATTCGGGTGCAAAGTTAATGATTAGACGCGCATTTCGGTCGAAAGTTGCTGGGATTTATATTATTTTAAGTAACTATGCCTATAAATTTAAAAAAAATCGTACCTTTGCACCAAAATTATTTATTATAATAAGGTAAAAGGACATGATACTCTTTTTTAAAACTCCCCAGAAGAGCGTGATAGCCACACAAACGGACCATCAGCTCGACACACAAGAAGTTAATGAACTATGCTGGCTCTACGGCGACGCGGAACTGCTGAGTGCAGAGACGCTTGACGGCCACTATGTCGGTCCGCGCCGCGAGATGGTGACGCCATGGTCGACGAACGCCGTGGAGATTACGCAGAACATGGGACTGAAAGGCATCCAGCGCATTGAGGAGTATTTCCCCGTGGCATCGGAAGACGCCGAGCACGACCCCATGCTACAGCGCATGTACAACGGTCTGAACCAGGACATCTTCACCATCAACATCAAGCCGGAGCCCATCAAGTATGTGGACAACCTTGAGGCATACAACGAGCAGGAAGGTCTGGCACTGAGCCCTGAGGAGATAGAGTATCTGCACAAGATAGAAAAGGAGAACGGCCGTCCGCTGACCGACTCGGAAATCTTCGGTTTTGCACAGATTAACTCCGAGCACTGCCGTCATAAGATTTTCGGCGGTACCTTTATCATTGACGGTCAGGAGATGGAGAGTTCGCTCTTCGCCATGATCAAGAAGACAACACAGGAGAACCCGAACAAGATACTGTCGGCCTACAAGGACAATGTAGCCTTTGCACAGGGTCCCGTGGTGGAGCAGTTTGCACCGGCAGACCAGAGCACCAGCGACTGGTTCCGCGTGAAGGAAATCGAGAGCGTCATCTCGCTGAAGGCCGAGACACACAACTTCCCCACGACGGTGGAGCCGTTCAACGGTGCCGCAACGGGTACGGGCGGTGAGATACGCGACCGCATGGGTGGCGGTGTCGGCTCGTGGCCGATAGCCGGTACGGCGGTGTATATGACGGCATATCCTCGTCTTGACGACTCGGAGATTAAAGATGAAAAATTAAACATTATAAGGGACTGGGAGGATATTCTGCCCGTGCGCCAATGGCTGTACCAGACGCCGGAGCAGATTCTGATCAAGGCGTCGAACGGTGCCAGCGACTTCGGCAACAAGTTCGGCCAGCCGCTGATTTGCGGTTCGGTGCTGACGTTTGAGCATCAGGAGGCCCCCGGAGAATCCGGAATGTCCGGAAAATCCGGAAATTCCGGATCATCCGGCAACACTAAGTACGCTTACGACAAGGTCATTATGCTGGCTGGCGGCGTGGGCTACGGCACGAAGCGCGACTGTCTGAAGAAAGAGCCGCAGAAGGGCAACAAGGTGGTGGTCGTCGGTGGTGACAACTACCGCATCGGACTGGGCGGCGGCTCGGTGTCGTCCGTTGACACGGGACGCTACAGCAACGGCATCGAGTTGAATGCCATCCAGCGTGCCAACCCCGAGATGCAGAAGCGTGCCTACAACCTGGTGCGCGCCCTTTGCGAGGAAGATACGAACCCCGTGGTCAGCATCCACGACCACGGCTCAGCCGGACACCTGAACTGTCTGTCGGAGCTGGTGGAGGAGTGCGGCGGCGAGATTGACATGACGAAGCTGCCCATCGGCGACCAGACGCTGTCGGCCAAGGAGATTATCGCCAACGAGAGTCAGGAGCGCATGGGTCTGCTGATTGACGAGAAGCATATAGAACACGTGCAGAAGATTGCCGAGCGCGAGCGCGCCCCGATGTATGTTGTCGGCGAGACCACGGGCGACGCCCACTTCTCGTTCAAGCAGGGTGACGGCGTGAAGCCCTTCGACCTCGACGTGGCCCAGATGTTCGGCCACTCGCCGAAGACCATCATGCGCGACACGACCGTGGAGCGCCACTATGAAGACGTTGATTATGCCGGAAAATCCGGATTATCCGGAAAGTCCGGATTATCCGGAATTTCCGGAGAACAGATTGACGAATACCTGCAGCGCGTGCTGCAGTTAGAGGCCGTGGCCTGTAAGGACTGGCTCACCAACAAGGTAGACCGCTCGGTGACGGGTAAGATTGCGCGTCAGCAGTGCCAGGGCGAGATACAGCTGCCGCTGAGCGACTGCGGTGTGGTAGCACTGGACTACCGTGGCCGCAAGGGTATCGCCACGGCTCTGGGTCATGCCCCGCAGGCCGGACTGGCCGATCCTGCCGCCGGCAGTGTGTTGTCGGTTGCCGAGGCCCTAACGAACATCGTGTGGGCACCGTTGGCAGAAGGCATGGACTCGCTGTCGCTGAGTGCCAACTGGATGTGGCCGTGCCGTTCACAGGAAGGTGAGGACGCCCGTCTCTATGCCGGTGTGAAGGCCCTGTCAGACTTCTGCTGCGACCTGCACATCAACGTGCCGACGGGCAAGGACTCGCTGTCGCTGACACAACAGTACCCGAACGGCGAGAAAATCATCTCGCCGGGAACGGTCATCGTCAGTGCCGGCGGTGAGGTCAGCGACATCCGTAAGGTGGTGAGCCCCGTCATCGTGAACGACAAGCGCGCCAGCCTCTATCATATCGACTTCTCGTTCGACGAGCAGCGACTGGGCGGTTCTGCCTTTGCCCAGAGCTTAGGCAAGGTAGGCAGCGACGTGCCGACGGTGAAGAACGCCGAGTATTTTGCCGATGCCTTCAATGCCGTGCAGGAGCTCATCAAAAAAGGCTGGGTGATGGCCGGTCACGATATCTCGGCAGGCGGTCTCATCACGACGCTGTTGGAGATGACCTTCGCCAATACCAAGGGCGGCCTGCACATCAACCTGCACGACATCTGCAAGGACGGTGACGTGGTGAAGGCGCTGTTTGCTGAGAACCCCGGCGTGGTGATCGAGGTCAGCGACGAGCACAAGCAGGAGTTCCGTGAGTTGATGGAGGATGCCGGTGTCGGCTTCGCCAAGATTGGCTATCCCGTGGAGGACAGCCGAGAGATTGAAGTGGTATGGTCGAAGAGCCAGGAGGGCCGAGGTGCATCCTCGGCATACAAGACAAACGATGCAGACAAGCGAGACACGCTGTCTCATAAGTTCGACATTGACGCGCTGCGTGATGTGTGGTATAAGACCAGCTATCTGCTCGACCGCAAGCAGAGCTTCAACGGCAAGGCCAAGGAGCGCTACGAGAACTACAAGCAGCAGCCCCTGGAGATGAAGTTCAACCGCGACTTCACGGGAACGCTGAAGCAGTACGGCATCAGCGCAGACAGATGGAAGAACGATTGTTGCGACACAGTCGCAACCTACGGAACAGGCGGGAGGCCGAAGGCTGCCATCATCCGCGAGAAGGGTACCAACGGTGAGCGCGAGATGGCCTACTGTCTCTATCTGGCCGGCTTCGACGTGAAGGATGTGATGATGACCGACCTCATCAGCGGTCGCGAGACGTTGGAAGAGGTGAATATGATCGTCTTCTGCGGTGGTTTCTCGAACTCCGACGTTCTCGGTTCTGCCAAGGGTTGGGCTGGTGCCTTCCTCTTCAATCCCAAGGCCAAGGAGGCATTGGACAAGTTCTATGCCCGCAAGGACACGCTGTCGCTCGGCATCTGCAACGGTTGCCAGCTGATGGTGGAGCTCGGTCTGACTGGTGCCAAGGGTGCCAAGATGCTGCATAACGACTCGCATAAGTTCGAGAGTGAGTTCATCACCCTCAGCATTCCGCAGAACAACAGCGTAATGTTCGGCAGCCTCAGCGGCAACAAGCTCGGCCTGTGGGTCGCCCACGGCGAGGGTAAGTTCTCGTTGCCGGAAGCCGAGAGCAGCTATAACGTCATCGCCAAGTACAACTACCACGGCTACCCCGCCAACCCCAACGGTTCGGACTATGACGTGGCTGGTATCTGCTCGGCAGACGGTCGTCATCTGTGCATGATGCCTCACTTGGAGCGTGCCGTCTTCCCATGGCAGTGTGCCTGGTATCCCGAGCGCCGCCGTATGGACGAGGTGACACCGTGGATAGAAGCTTTCGTCAATGCAAGGAAGTGGATTGAAAATGAACTATGAACTGATCAAAACCTTCTTTAAGATTGGCATATTCACCCTGGGTGGTGGATATGCCATGATTCCGTTGATAGAGGAAGAGGTGGTGAACCGCCACAAATGGGTCAGCAAGGACGAGATGCTGGACCTGATAGCCATTGCGCAGAGCTGTCCGGGCGTCTTTGCCATCAACATCGCCATCTTCATCGGCTATAAATTAAATAAGGTACGCGGGGCTTTGGCTGCTTCATTTGGCACGGCGCTGCCCTCGTTCCTGATTATCCTGGTCATCGCCATGTTCTTCCACCAGTTCAAGGACAATGCCGTCGTGGCCGCGATGTTCAAGGGCATCCGCCCTGCCGTCGTCGCCCTGATAGCGGTGCCGACCTTCAACCTGGCCAAACAGGCCAAGCTGAATAAGTTCACGCTCTGGATTCCCGTCGTTTCCGCCCTGCTGATATGGCTCATGGGTGTGTCGCCCATCTGGATCATCATTGCTGCGGGAGCTGGTGGTTATATTTGTGGGAGGGTCGCCGCATGATATTTATCTGGTTATTTGTCACATTCTTTATCATTGGTCTGTTTGGCTTTGGCGGCGGCTACGGCATGCTGTCACTCATCCAACACGAAACCGTGGAGCACTGGCAATGGCTGTCGTCGTCGGAGTTTACCGATATCGTCGCCATCTCGCAGATGACGCCGGGACCTATCGGCATCAACTCGGCCACCTATTGCGGCTACACGGCCTGCATCAATGCCGGACATGGCATACCTCTGGCCATTCTCGGGTCAATCACCGCCACATTTGCACTGGTGCTGCCCTCGCTGATACTGATGGTACTCATCAGCATGATGTTCATGAAATACATGCACACGCCTACCGTCACATCGGTATTCCGGGGCCTGCGCCCTGCCGTCGTCGGCCTGCTGGCTGCTGCCACCTTATTATTATGCACGCGTGAGAACTTCAGCACGCCCAAGGAAGACCCGTGGCAGTTCTGCATCAGCTGTTTCCTGTTTGCTGCAGCGTTCTACGGCGTGAAGGTCATGAAGATCAATCCCATCCGCATGATACTCTATTGTGCCGTGGCAGGACTGGTGTTATACCTATAGCCGCAGCGTCAATATTCCGATGGAATCGACGAAAAATGCGCTCCCAGTTGGAAGCGCATTTGTTTATTTTCTTCTATCTCTGATTAGAAAGGAATCTTGTAACCGAGCGAGATGGAGAAGGTGCTGTTGCGACCCTGGTCAGCATCCTTATACAACTTGGTGATACCAATGTTGTAACGAGCATCCAGTACGAAGCCCTCATACTCATAGGACAGACCTACAGGAATAGAGAAGTTGAAGGTGTTAACATCATCAATCGTACCTTCGATATCACCAGTAGCCTTGTGGCGCACGTTGAATGCGGGCTGAACACCAGCCTTGATGGCAAAGCCCTTGGCAGGATAGAACTGAGCCAAGATGGGGATGTTGATGTAGTCAAGATTAGCATTAAAATCAGCCTTGCCAATTAAGACGCCGTTACCCCAAAGTTCTCTCTTTATCTTGCATCCTTCCATCGAATACACTGCACCAAAAGCAAGGCCGAAGTTGTTAGAGATACCATACTCAGCCTCTACACCAGCCAAGAGACCAACTTTCGTTTTCGGATCACCGTCACCAGTCATATTAGCGAGGTTCATACCAACTTTAGGTTGCAGCGTAAGCACACCAACCTCATTCTGAGCATTTGCACTCAAAGTAACTACCATAAGAGCAGCAATCATAAAAAACTTTTTCATACGTTACTTTGTTTAATAATGAATAAAAAGCGTTTAATACTGCAAAATTAGACATTATATTTCAAACTTCCAAATAATTTACTAATTATTTGTGCTTTTTGTAGTATTCCACGGCGCGGCGCACATTCTCCTGAACGGCATTCGACGTGAACGTAGCACCTGTGACGGCATCAACATCGGGCACCGTACCCTTCTTCACGTTAGCGCCCTCGTACTGGGGAAGCATCTCCTTTTTGACGCGGGCCTGGTATTTGGGACCGTCCAAGGTTTTCAGCATCACCACCTTAACGACCTTGTCTTTCTTGATATACACCTCCACAGGAGTGGGACCAGCATAGCCCTCCACGTCCTGAGCTAACGTCGTGGTATTGATGACATAAGTACCGTCTTTCTCCTTTTTCATGACTTCCTGTGCAGAGGCCATCACAACTGCTGCTACCAGCAACATCAGAATGATTCCTGTTCTTTTCATCTTCTTTATCTATTGATTATGAATTATGCATTATGAATTATGCATTAAATAATAAGAGCCCGCAAAGGTAGGCATTTAGTTACAAACGCCCAAACTTTTCGTCTTAATAAAAAATAAAGCACATCACATGAAAAAACGTTTCTGTATCTTTTTCCTGATGGTGACGGCAGTGATGACTGCTGTTGCAGAAGACAAGAAAGTGTATATCTCCACATCGTTCCACGAGCCTGCGACGGACGGACTGCGGTTCATCTACAGCCGTGACGGCTGGACGTGGCAGGCCATTGACGGCATCTGGCTGCGCCCAGAGGTGGGCAAACAGCGTGTCATGCGCGATCCCAGCATCATCCGCACGCCCGACGGCACATTTCATTTAGTGTGGACCAGCAGCTGGCGCGGCGATCGCGGCTTTGGCTATGCTTCGTCGAAAGACCTCGTACACTGGACGGAACAGCGCTTCATCGAGGTGATGACAGACACGTCAACGGTCAACGTCTGGGCACCGGAACTGTTCTGGGACGACGTGAAACGTCAGGCCGTCATCGTGTGGGCTTCATGCATCCCCGGCAAGTTCCCCGACGGTCAGGAGGAGCACAAGAACAACCACCGACTGTATTATACGACCACCAAGGACTTTAAGCAGTTTGCACCCGCCAAACTCATGATTGACCCGGGCTTCTCGTGCATCGATGCCACGCTGGTGAAGCGAGGCCACAAGGACTACGTGATGGTGCTGAAGGACAACACCCGTCCCGAGCGCGACATCAAGGTGGCATACGCCACATCGCCATACGGGCCGTGGTCGAAAGCTTCGGAACCATTTACGGGCAAGATGATGGAAGGGCCGACGACGGTAAAGGTGACACGCAAAACGGGCAAGACCAAAGAAAGCGGCTGGCTCATCTACTACGACCGCTACCGCCTGAAGGACTTCGGCGCCCATTTCACCAAGGATTTTGTCACCTTCGAGGATGTCAGCAACCGCGTCAGCGTCCCCGACCTGCATAAACATGGTACTATCTTCGAAGCCGATGAAACCGTGCTAAACGGACTGCTCAATGCCCGCAAGGTTCACTATACGGGCAAGACACTCAGCAATCCCAACCGGCACGACGGCGGACTGTCGCCCGTGGTCGGTGTGCATAACATCCAGATACTGCGTGCCAACCGTGAACAGCCGTCAGCCAGCAACGGCAACGGCTGGACATACAACCACCAGCCCATGATGGCTTACTGGAATGGCCAGTTCTACATCCACTACCTCTGCGACCCCAAGGACGAGCACGTGCCGCCCTCGCACACCCTCTACCAG
>JAEEGH010027258.1_pt1 | contig 11320 bp, 10 predicted proteins | sample 9134181 | NCBI WGS metagenome assembly JAEEGH01 (sample SAMN16246544, study PRJNA631951) | gut metagenome | biome: gut microbiome; feature: rumen; material: DP-attached | host: Bos | place: Iran: Karaj | collected 2018-10 | reverse complement strand
ACATTTAGAAAAGGCAGAGTCGCCTATGCTGGTCACATCGAAAGAAGTCCCATCTTTTGTTACTGTAGAAGGAATGGATACTTGACCCGTAAACCCATCAGTCACATCGAATCCAACAATTTCTGCTGTCTTTTCTTTTACCCAAAGCGTGTATTGTATTCCGTCAAGTGCTAACTGTTCACTTGTTAAAGTAAACGAACCAGTTACCGTGACATCATGTTTAGGCATTCTCTCAGGTATTTCGCTCCATCCTGAAAAGGTGTAGCCTTCTTTTTCCGGTGCTGGTTCCGGCGTGATATATTCGCCTTCTTCCAGCGTGAATGATTTATACAAAGCGTCATCAACATAATACGCAAGCTGATGTTTGGGAATATTGAGAGCCACGATGTCATAAAAATCCGACCAAGGTGCTTTACTGCTATACGCTTCAAGGGCAGCGCTCGGCACATAGAGGATGGTCTGATCCTTAATGGCACTATCAAAACTATTGCTGGTTGTGCTGGGAACCTTCCTGGGCAGAGATGTCAGCGAGGTCATTGCCGAGCAACCATAGAAAGCCCAGCTGCCAATACTGCTAACATTCTCTCCGATGGTGATTGAGGAGCAATTCTTACAGCCATAAAAAGCCGATGTGCCAATTTTCGTGACATTCTCTCCCATGGTGACAGAGGTAATGTTGGTACATCCCCTAAAAGCATAATCACCAATATATGTTACGTCGTCAGGAATAACGAGGTCTCTTATTTCTTCGTTATTAATCTTCAATGTCTTAGTCGTTGTCAACGGATTAGAATTATAATCCCCAAAATTAATCATTGACCATGAAGAAAGGTCTGGGATTATTACGGTGTTTAATGCGCTACAATCACCAAATGCTCCCCTGCCTACGTAAGTGAGACCTCTTGACATCTCGACATACTTAAGACCTTTACATAAAGCAAATGCCCAATCTTCTATCCTTGTGACAGAATTGGGAATAATCAGAGAGTCTAAGCTATAGCAACTATTGAATGCCGAGTTATCGATAAGTGTTAAGCCTTCAGGGATGACAACTCGTCTCAAGCTTGTGCAGTTTGCAAAAAGCATATCACCGATGACTGTCACTTTCTCTGGCAACACAACTGAACCCAAAAGACTACAGCAATAAAAGGCTGCACGACCTACAGATGTGATACTGTTTGGAAAGGTAATGGACGTGATATCTCTCTGGAAAAATGCACTTTCTCCAATTGCTGTCACAGTATATTCTTTGCCTTCATACGTAATGGCTTCTGGTATCACGATATCTCCCTTGTACTGGTGGGAAGGATTGGCAACCACTTCTGTAAGGCCAGTTTTCACATTGATGTTATACATGATTCCGTCAATCTCAACATTGACGGCTCTAACTATCAGGGAGATGAAAAAGATAATAGTAAGCAGGTAGATTCTTTTCATATATACTTTAGATTAAAATATTATAGTAACGGTAAAATATTAAATTGGGACATTTTGATGTTACAGACCCCACCTCTGCTCCTCCCCTTGATGGGCTAGGCTACAGTATCTCCATGAGCGGGCGCATGACGAAGTTGCGTTGCAGCATGAGGGGATGGGGAATGCGGAGATCGGGCTCGTTGACGGTCCAGTTGTCGTAAAGCAGGATGTCGATGTCGATGGGACGGTCGTGATAGATGCCGTTGACGGACTTCTGCGTGCGGCCCAGCTCCCGTTCTATCTGTTGCGTGCGCCAAAGAATCTCACGAGGCAGCAACGTGGTCTCGCAGCAAATGGCTGAATTTACGAAAGAATTGGAAGACTGGAACCCCCAGGGCTCAGTGACAATGAAAGCTGACTGGCGCACAATGCGACCAATCAGCTTTTCTATTTCCTGATATGCCAGCCGCAGGTTCTCCTCGCGGTTGCCCTGATTCGAGCCCAGTCCGAAGAATACGTGGTGTGTGGCTTTGGCTTCCATTTTTAATCGTCGAGCATTAGTACGGCATCGCCGTAGCAGCCGAACTTGTACTCATGCTTCACAGCCAGTCTGTAGGCCTCTGTCACGAGGTCGTAGCCTCCGAAGGCTGCGGTGGCCATCATCATGGTCGATTCGGGATGATAGAAGTTGGCTATCATCGAGTTGGCCAGTCCGAACTCGTATGGCGGGAAGAGGAACTTATTGGTCCATCCGTCGTATTCCTTCAGCAGACCATCGGTGCCCACAGCGCTCTCGGTAGCTCTGGCCACGCTCACGCCTACTGCACATACGTTGCGTCCGGCCTGTTTCGTCTCGTTCACTATCTTGCAGCACTCTGAAGTGATTTTCATTTGTTCAGAGTTCATCTTGTGCTTGGTCAGGTCTTCCACCTCGATGGGGTCGAAAGCTCCGAGGCTGCAGTGCACGGTGAGATAGGCGAAGTTCAGTCCTCTGATCTCCATGATCTTCATCATCTGCTTGCTGAAGTGCAGTCCTGTTGACGGTGCTGTGACGGCTCCCTCGTTCTTGGCAAAGATAGTCTGGAAGTTCTCCATGTCCTCGGGTTCGGCTTTGCGGTGGTTCACGATGTAACGGGGCAGGGGAGCCTCGCCCAGTGAGTAGAGCTCTTGCTTGAACTCGTCGTGGTCGCAGTCGTAGAGGAAGCGGAGTGTGCGTCCGCGCGATGTGGTGTTGTCGATGACTTCAGCCACCATGGGGCCCTCGCCGTCGAAGAACAACTTATTGCCGATTCGTATCTTTCGTGCCGGTTCAACGAGCACATCCCACAGTCGGAGTTCCTCGTTGAGTTCTCTCAGCAGGAACACCTCAATCTTGGCATCAGTCTTCTCCTTGGTGCCATAGAGACGTGCGGGAAACACCTTTGTGTCGTTGAAGACAAAGGTATCGCCCTCATTGAAGTAACCGATGACGTCGCGGAAGGTGAGAAACTCTTCGGTATCCTCGCCCTTGTCGTTCTTCTTGAACATCTCTATTTTCTCGCTTTTGCGGTGTAGCACCATTAGGCGGCACTGATCGCGATTGTAGATTCTGTCAATGGTTCCGTCTTCGTTTTCGAAGGCACGATGAGGCGGATAGAGTGCCACCAGTTCCTCGGGCAGTTTGAATTTGAATTGTGATAGTTTCATCTATAATAAGTATGATTTCGAAATTATTTCAGTTATCAATGGCTTGTCGGTCTGTCGTAGCGCTATTGGTCAAGCATCTGCTTGTCGAGCCACGCTCCGAAGTCATCGAGTGTCAGGCAGTCCTCAATGCGCACATTGCCCAGTCGCGTGCGGCATAGCGCGGTGAGAAATGCTCCCGACCCCAGGGCGGCTCCTATGTCGCGTGCCAGTGAACGTATGTAGGTGCCTTTGCCGCAGACCACGCGAATGCTCATTTGCATGAGCTCAGGGTCAAAGTGGGTCAGCTCTATTTCGTCGATGCGCACGTTCTTAGCCTGTAGCTCCACGTCGCTGCCTTTACGTGCCAGTTTGTAGGCGCGGTGGCCATCTACCATGACTGCTGAAAACAGCGGTGGCACTTGTTCAATGTCGCCTTGGAACTGCTGCAGCGTTTGTTCTATCAGCTCGCGGGTGATGTGTTGCGTGGGGTAGGTCATGTCCACCGTGTGCTCTCTGTCAAATGAGGGTGTCGTGGCTCCCAGTTGCAGCGTGGCGGTGTATTCCTTGTCTTGCAGTTGCAGGCTCTCAATCCTCTTCGTGGCTTTTCCTGTGCAGAGAATCAGTACACCTGTGGCCAGCGGGTCGAGCGTGCCGGCATGGCCCGTCTTCAGTCGCTTCACACCCAGCTTTCTCGAGAGACGTGTGCGCACGTAAGCCAGCGCTCCGAACGACGACATGCGGTAGGGCTTGTTGATGTAGATGAATTCTCCTTCTTGGAAGTTCATATTCTGACTTTAGAGGGCTGGACTTTAGACTTCAGACGTTTGGATTGTCAATCAACCATTGCGAGAGAGTGGCCTGTGAGCAGCAGAATGATGATGATGCTACCTACGACGATGCGGTAGATGCCGAAGGCCTTGAAGCCATATTTGGTGAGGAAGGCCACGAACCACTTCATGGCGAGCAGTGCCACTACGAAAGCCACCACACATCCCAAGAGCAACATGGTGATGTTGTGAGGAGTGGCCCAGGCGGCATCCTCTTTCAGCAGGTCGAGCAGGTCGAGCAGTGTGGCTCCTGCCATTGTGGGCACAGCGAGGAAAAACGAGAACTCGGCTGCGCGCTGGCGAGTGAGTCCTTGCGTCATGCCGCCTACGATGGTAGCCATCGATCGCGACACACCGGGAATGACCGATATGCACTGATAGAGACCGATGTTGAAGGCGCGCTTCTCGTTCAGCTTTGTGGCATCGGTGCCTTTGTTGAACAGCTTGTCGCAGAACAGCATGAACACACCGCCTACGACCAGCATGATGGCCACCACCTCAACGCTGTCGAGCAGCCAGTCGAGCAGTCCCGATTTCTTGGCGGCCAGTCCGATGATGACAGCAGGCAGCACGCCTACAATAAGCAGCCAGTAGAAGTAGAACTTGTGCTTCAACTTCTGGAAAGCATTGCTGCCTTCGGGAGCAGGGGTGTTGTCGAACTGGAAGAAACGCTTCCAGTACAGGCATACCACCGACAGGATGGCTCCGAACTGTATGATGAAGGTGAAGGCATGAACAAACGGATCGCCTTGTTCTATGCCCAATAGGTTCTGTGTGATAATCATGTGGCCTGTCGATGAAACGGGCAAAAATTCGGTCAGTCCCTCGACAATGGCTATAATGACAGTCTCAATCCAGTTCATTCGGCCACCTCCTCTTTATCGTTGTCTTTAGGACGATGAACTACGGCGTAAACCATTGACACAAAGCCAATGAGACACACGATAGGAGCCACCTTTGTGCGGCGCACACTGAAGATGTCGGGGTTGAAGGCAGTATCGGTCGAGCTGTCGCCGCCCATCAGAACGAACCCGATGACAACTACCAGCATGCCTACTGCCAATAGTATGAAGTTCATGGATCCGAACGCAAAGTCTTTTTTGTTCATATATAAAAAATGATGAAGTGTTTTTTGTCTTAAATCTTGTAGATTTCACCGGCAGTCATGCGCAGGAATTTGTTCACAGAGATAAAGGTGCAGAACAGCATGATGAAGAATCCGGCTATGAAGATGGCCAGTGCCGTGATGACAAGCTCAGTGACACCTACTATCTGGAAAGCGGCTGGCTCAAAGGTGTAGAGTGCATAGATGCCACCGCCCAGCACGCCGCACGACAGCAGCGAGGCCACCAGGCCGATGCCGATGGCACGTTTCAGGAAGGGCCACCGGATGAATCCCCAAGAGGCACCCACCAGCTTCATGGTGTGGATAGAGAAACGGCGCGAGTAGATGTCGAGCCTCACGGAGTTCGATATGAGTGAGTAGCTCACAATGATGAGCAGCACAGCCAGCACCAGCAGCACTATCGACATGCGTTGCAGGTTGAAGTTCACGCGTTCAGTCAAGTCCTCCTGATAGGCAACGTCGGTCACCTGCTGGCGGTTCTTCTTGATCTGGCGTACGATTTTTTTCAACGAGTCGGCATTGGCATAGTCGGCATACATGTGCATTTCGAGGGTGGCCACAAAGGGGTTCACTCCCAGAAACTCTGAAGGGTCGCTGCCCATAGCTTCGGTCTGTTCCTTGAGTGCCTGTTCCTTGCTGATATAGGTCACTTCCTTGGCATAATGCTGTTTCTGCAGCTTCTTGCCCAGGGCAATACCATCTTTGGCCGTAACGCTGTCGCTCAGCATGACGGTCACTGTGAGGTTCTCACGTACATAGTCAGAAAGATTGCGAGTGGTAAGCACCGAAAGTACCACCAGTCCTAACAGAACGAGCACCATAGTAGTGCTGATGCATAGCGTAACGGCCTGCATACCTTGACGGCGCCGGGTCGGTTGATGTCTTTTTCCCATTATTCAATTTCGAAATCGTTTGCAAAGTTACGAAAGAGTTGTCAGTTAGGGCGGCGGCTTGTCGTGATATTTGCGTTCTTTTAACATCTTTTCGTATTAAAATGCCTAAAAACTGCTAACTCGTAATTTCAAACTGCCAACTTTTGACTAACTTTGCCGCCATTATGAGCACTATCATTTATCCATCGCCTATCTTCGGACCCGTTCACAGTCGTCGACTGGGCATCTCACTGGGCATCAACCTCTTGCCAGCCGACGGCAAGGTGTGCAGTTTCGACTGCATCTATTGTGAGTGCGGATTCAACGAGGACCATCGGCCCTCACTGCCTTTGCCCACCCGTCAGGAGGTGGCCCGACAGCTGGAGGCGAAGCTGCAGCAGATGAAGAGCGCAGGCCAGTTGCCCGACGTTCTCACCTTCGCTGGCAACGGCGAGCCCACCTGTCATCCGCACTTCCCTGAAATCATTGACGACACGATAGTGCTGCGCGACCGTTATTGCCCTCAGGCCAAGGTGTCGGTGCTGAGCAACTCAACGCTCATTCACAACCAGCGCGTACACGATGCCCTGATGAAGGTGGACAACAACATACTGAAGCTCGACACCGTGGACCTCGACTATATAAAGAAGGTGGACCACCCGGCAGGCAACTACAACATTGAGCGCATCGTGGAGTGCATGAAGGCATTTCGTGGGCACATCATCATTCAGACCATCTTCTTCCACGGGCCAGGCGTGAGCAACCTGTCAGAACACTATGTGGGCCCTTGGCTCGACACCGTGAAGGAGATAGCTCCCAGTCAGGTCATGATCTACACCATCGATCGCGAGACCCCAACCCCCACGCTCACCAAGGCCACTCACGAAGAGCTCGATGCCATTCGCGACAGGGTGATAGCCGCAGGCATTCCCTGTCAGGCTTCCTACTGAGCAGCCTTGCATGCCAGAGTAATAAAAACCGCTAACCACAACAAAAAGAACAATTGAAAAGCGAAAAAAATATGAAACGCATCCTATCCGCCCTCCTCTTGACAGCCCTATGCTTGTTCACGTTTGTACACGTCCAGGCCGCTGAGACACCCAATTCTCTTCAGGCCCGCCGCATCTTCGACCATGCTTACGGCATGTTCTATGGTTCCGAAGGGTGCTCGTTCCACTACCGCATCAGCATCCTCGGCATCTACTCGGAAGAAGGCAAGGGCTGGTATAAGGGCAACATGAGCAAGTCGGTCACGAAGAAGTCGCTCATCTGGGACAACGGCGACATCAAGTACATCCTGCGTAAGGGCAAGGGCGTGGTAGAGATTCACGACCCGAAGGTGAACAAGAAAGACAAGCTGCTGCAGAAGTTCAAGTTCAATCGCGACGACTTCAACTACAGCATCAAGAAGAAGGACGACGACCTGATCATCTCGCTCGATGCCAAGCCCGACGCCAAGGGCAGCATGAGCCACATCCAGGTCTATCTGGAGCCCAAGACCCATCGTCCCAAGCGCCTGCGCATCAAGGTGACGTTCTTCTGGGCCAACATCTACTTCACCGAATTCAAGGCTGGAGGCATCAGCGACGAGCTGTTCATCTTCCCGCATACTGAGTATCCTGACTATAAGATTGTCGATGAGCGATAGTCTGTTGCTCCTACGTCACATCACCTTTTCCCTCCTCACTCAACATGGACTTTCGCACACCCGTAGCCATTACTGCCCCCTCGTTCAGCATTGAGCCGCTCGAAGAGATGCTCTTCGTGGGGTCATGCTTTGCCGACAGCATAGGGCAGCGCTTTCTCGACGAACACTTCAGGGCTACGGTCAATCCCTACGGCACTATGTACAATCCCGTGTCCGTGCTCCACACCATTGAGCGGTGGCTCGATGAAATGGGTGATTCTTTGGGAAAATCGTCATCTGGTCGCCTCATCGTGTTCATCACCTTAGGCACGAATCACGTCTATCGCCTGAAGTCAACGGGCGAGATTGTTGATAATTGCCAGAAGCGTCCACAGTCGCTTTTCACCGAGGAAGAGCTCAGCATAGATGAATGTGCCGACAGTCTCAGACAAGCAATCGCTTGCTTGCAGGAGGCATTGGCGCGAATGGAACGCCCCAAGTCTCTTCAGGTCATTTTCACTGTCAGTCCCATTCGCTATGCCAAGTACGGCTTCCATGAGAGCCAGCTGTCGAAGGCCACCCTCTTGTTGGCTGTCGATAAGGTGGTGCGAGAAACACCGATAGCCCATTACTTCCCAGCCTACGAGATAGTGCTCGACGAACTGCGCGACTATCGTTTCTATAACGCCGACATGCTCCATCCCTCACCGCAGGCAGTGGAGTACATCTGGCAACAACTGGCAGCCCATTATTTCTCGCCTGCCACCCGTCGCTTCTTGGAAGAGTGGCGACCCATCAAGGCAGCCCTTGCCCATCGCCCTTTCCATCCGGAGAGTGCCGAGTATCAGGCGTTTCTTGCCGATGCCCAACAGAAGGAGCAAGCCCTCCTGTCGCGCTACTCAGGCTAAGCATGCCCAGCTTATTGCTATAGTGTATAGGAAGAACGTTTAAGTCAGATGTGTTGAGCGATCAAGTCAAACGCTCCGAGTGTTTAAGTTAAACGCATCTACGAGTCCGTTAAACGCATCTACGAGCCCGTTAAATGCATTTAGAAATAATTCGGATGCTTAGCAGTAACTACCGGGAGTCGCAGAGTGGGGTATAACTACACTGGGCATGCTAATCAGCATGCCCAGCGTAGTTACTATATGTATGGTAGGATGTTTGGTAGCATCAGTCCTATTCATAGTCGTCGTCTTCCCAACCGGATCTACGGGAACCGAGAGTAATGCCTTCGCCATTGTCATAATCACCGTTTTGTTTGATGCTGGCATACTGTAGCAGTACAGATGAAACTTGTACTATCTTTATCTGAGGTTGATTATATACTTTTTTCATAATGATGCTCTCCATTTTTTTTGTTACTACTTAGTGCTTATTTCCAACAAAAACCTTTTTGCCGTTTGAGATGTAAAGTCCCTTAGTAGGATTCTTCACCTTACGGCCTTGCAGGTCGAAGTAGAAGTTGTTAGTGTTAAGTTCCTGACTATTATTGATGCTATTGATAGAAGTCGGAGTTTCATCAGCAAAGCTGATAGCAAGGCGTGCGCCAACTACGCCGTCAACGTGCAGATAAGCCTTTCCAGCACCTAATGTAGGCACTGTAGAGTTGATGAAGTAGAATCCTGGATTTGCGGCATTGGTCCATCCAAACACGTAATTGCCATCTTCTGCTGCTACTGTTCCGCCATTAGGCAGACCCACCATCAGGTTCGTACCAACGAAATTAGACTTTTCTGTCGTTGTATTGATGGTGAAAGTAGCACCTGGCTCACCCTTAATCATCAAACCCTCTTCAGCATCAACAATGTCTGTGCAAGCCTTCATACGAACCGTTGCATCTCCACTGCTGGAAGCAACGTATGCCGTACCACCAGAAATGGTTGACAGGTTAAGCTTCTTGTTGCTAGAGTAGGTGTTCCAACCAGCTGCATTGATGACTCCACCAGGCTGACAGTCGGTGACGGCGAGGGACTTGAGGGTTATTAGATTAGTATTGGTTTTCACCAAACGGAAGCCGTTAGTTCCGTCCAGTCCGTCATCTGCTACAACAGAATATTGGAGAGTAGACTCACCAGCAGCAGTAAATGCTAACGAGGTGATTTTACTATTACCATCAGACGAATAAATATCATATCCACGCGGAAGCCCCGCACTTGAAATGTTGTTAAGCGTCAACAAAATAATAGAACCAGGTTTCATATAATCATTGAGCTTAATATCCAGAGTGGTATTATAGCCCGATTTAGATTGCAGACCTGATGAGTAAGCTAATGCATCTGCTACACTTAAATATTGCATTGTTCCTCCAAACGCACCTGGCTGCATGGCAATGGCATTACCTACAGAAGGAGCACTGCCCGATGTAGCTGGCTTCATTTCGCAATAGTTCTCACCCCACACGGCATATAGAGTAGCATCTGCATTGAGCGTGTATGCAGCCTTGTTAGCGTATGCCACAATACCTGCATCTGCATTTGCCTTAGACGTTGCCCAGCCTAAGAAACTATATCCCGTCTTATAAAAGCTATTTGCTCTTAGGATTATTTCACCAGCATCTGTTGTAGGGGTCGTATAGCCCGAGCCTCCATTTTTATCATAGGTGATTGTAAATTGCTCAATCCAATACGGATAGAGCATCAAGTCCTTATTTGCTGTATAAGTACCGCCGAGATCATATACTTTGTCACCACCATCAGTAGTTGACCACCCCATCTGTTTATGGCCAGAATAAGTATAGGTAGAAGAAGACAGCGTGAAGACCACATCTTCCGTCTTGTCACCATTGGCAATAGCGTCACCATCACCATTCGCACCCTTATTATAAGTAATGGTATAGTGCTCCAATGCACTGAAGGTAGCTGTTACGGTAGCATCGTCGGTACCCATTGTGAAAGATGTGGGATTGTCGGTAGTAGAGGACAGACTTGCTCCCGTATCAGAAACCGCCCAACTGCGGAACTTATAGCCAGTATTAGCTATAGCAGTAATCTCTGTTGTCTCATCTTCGTCCAATGAATAGGTTTCAGCCGAAGCCGTTCCATAATCATTATTGTTAGATAATACATTTAGGGTATAATCTTTACTATCCGTTGTTCCATTAGCAGCTTCTGCCGTCACGTTACCTTCTGCACAATAGGTTGTACCGTCACCGTTCGATTGCACCTTGCAGTAATAAGTTGTGTTACCATTGAGACCGGAGAACGTAACTGAGGTGCCGTCAATATCAGAGGTTGAGGTTACTTCCGTATTGCAGTCGGAGTCAGAATAGAGCGTAGCAGTATACGTTTCGGCATTGCTTGCAGCTGTCCAGCCAAACGTCAACGAGTTCTTGGTATGTGCTGTACAACTTAAGTCCGTAGGGGCATCTACTGAGGTGCAGGATGTGGCTGCCCCGCCATCAGCAGCTTGGAAGTCAATAGATTTTATTTTAATGTGCCCATAAAACCAAAAAGCAATATATTCATTTTGATTTGATTCTACAGAGATTGTTATGGTGCAATCGGTATTTGTTGATGGAAAATTGGTAGTTCCGTCATATAATGTACCTGTAGATTCGCTGAAGTTAGAAATATTTGTTCCATGTTGATACCTAATACCACGGTATTTCCCAGAAGAATTGGCACTTGTTTGAGCAACTATAACTATTGTCTGACCAGAAACTAAGTTTATTTTATTAGATGATGTCAACTTTACCAAAGTATAGTTGCCATTAGTTGTAATATAGTCGCCAGAATACGCTACATAGTTGGAATTATCGCTTTGATCACTCCATCCAGACGGTATA
>JAEEGH010027254.1_pt1 | contig 11321 bp, 8 predicted proteins | sample 9134181 | NCBI WGS metagenome assembly JAEEGH01 (sample SAMN16246544, study PRJNA631951) | gut metagenome | biome: gut microbiome; feature: rumen; material: DP-attached | host: Bos | place: Iran: Karaj | collected 2018-10 | reverse complement strand
TTGGTGTCGCGGGTATGGATTAGCTCGTGGCTTTCGGGCGGCACGCACCAGTCGCCGTAGGTGTCGCGGATGAGGATGCCGTCCTTGAGGTAGTACTTCTTCATATGGAGCATCCAACGCTTCATTGCATCGTAGTGCTTGCGAATTGGCTCGATGTCGCCGAAACGCCTCCATAGCATATCGGCCACGGTGATGAAGGCGCCCGGCCAGGTCATATTGTCGGTGTAGTTGCGCCAGTAGGCAGGGGCTACGTCGGGGAGCGAGCCGTTCTCCCACTGGCTGTCTTCGAGGTCCTGCAGCCACTTGGCGTAGAGGCGGTGGTTGTCGAAGATGTAGCTCTCGCCGTAGCAGCCGGTGGTGCGGTCGCCTGTCCATCCCATCCGCTCGTCGCGCTGGGGGCAGTCGGTGGGCATCGAGCGGTAGTTGCCGCGTATGCCCCACGTGGCGTTGCGGTAGACGGCGTTGATTACCTCGTTTGAGCACTCGAAGCTGCCCGTCATCGGCATCTCGTCGTACATTACAAGTCCAGTGAAATCTTCCACATTGGGAGCAGAGGTGAGACCTGATATTTCCACGTAGCGGAAACCGTGGTAGACGAATAGCGGAGAATGTGAGAATGTGTTATTGTGTGAATGTGTTAGTCTAGTGCCAACAATATAGCGGTCGGTACACTCGGCAGAGCGCAGATTGTCGGTATATAGGGTGCTGTCGGCATTCAGCAATTCGGCGTAGCGGAAGGTTATGGTGTCCCCACTGACACATTTACGCATTAACGCATTCCCACATTCTAAAACTCCCACCATATTCTGCCCCATATCGAGAATCCACTTGTCGCCTTTTTTGAATAATGCCACCGGCTTCAATTCGTGCTGCACCTTTATGTTGGGGTTGGGCTGCGGGGTGAGGAGTTGCATCGGATTGGGACGCTGATAGTTGTCAGGAAGAGGGCTGCCTGTTCTGACAGGGTACTCGCGTGCCACGCGATGGCGTGGGTTGTAGATGTCCTCGCAGTACATATTCTGGCGGTCGTAGTCAACGACAACATCATCCCACCTGCTGTCATCATATTCTGGATAACACCATCGGTATAAATCATAATGGTTGTCATAGGTATAGCCATCAAACTCATTGGCTTTGCGGATGGGACCGCGGTTGGTTATCTTCCAGCCCTCACCGCTGACGATGGTGTCTGTTGTGCCGTCTTTGTAGGTCACTTCAAGCTGCATCAGCAGTTGCGGCAGTCCATAGTGCGCGGCGTGGTTGATGCCGCACCACTCCAAGTAGTTTGTATCGTGGCGAGGAGCGGTGAAGCGTCCGCCCTCGAGGATGACGCCCACAGCGTTGTCTCCATTGCGCAGGATATTGGTCACGTCGTAAGCGTTAAAATAGATGCGCCGCGTATAGTCGCTCAAGGCGGGTTTGAGAAGCTCATCTTCGGCCACTTCGATGCCGTTGAGGAACACTTGGTATTGACCCAATCCACTGATGTAAAGGCGCGCACATTCGATATCTTTGCAGAGCGGGAACTCCTTGCGCAGATAGCGGGCGGCCACAATCGTATGACCATCAATCTTGTCGTCGTCAAAGTCGCGCCCAATCCAGTGCGCTTTCCAGTCGTCGGGAGAGAGCAGGCTTATCTCAAAGTGCTGCACGTCGCTCTCTATGGACGTACACTGGAGTACGCCCCTACTATCCTCATAGGTGACTGTGGTGTACACCTTCCACCAACATCGGTCGCGGCTGCGTAGGGGCGTACCCCTGTGTACGCCCTCGCTCAATCCATAAGGGATATACAGCATCTGGTTTGACTCTACAACCTTTGAGTCCCATAGGTCACCGATTCCTTTCTTCGCGTTTTCCTCGCTGCTGGCCACAATGATGCGGTAATCCGTCTGCACCACGTTGTTCACATCTGCCACATATTGCCAGCTGAAGCGCGGCTCGGCAGTGGCCAGCGGCTGGCTGCCGTCCTGCATTTCAACCGTCAACATCGTCAGTTTCACTCCGCTTCTGCATCCTGCAAAGAGTGTAGCAATAAGTATAATCCGTAATAGTTGTTTCATCGCTTGCTGATTTTGGAAATGCAAAGATACGCATTTTCCGCAACTCTCGAAAATATTTTTTCGAAACACAATAATAGCGATTGAAAATTGTTTATACGTTAAAACGAATCACGATGAAGCGATTTATTCTTGCAATCCTATTGCTCGCCGCAGCTATGACACTTACCGCTTTCGGGCGGAAAAGCGACAATAAGAGCAGCCGTAAGCCTGTAAAACTCCGCTGCGAGAAGCCTGCATATCTCAAGCCTGGCGACCGCGTGGCGCTTGTCTCTCCGGCCTATTTCTGTCCACTCGAAGACATTGAGAAAGCCGCCGAGGTGTTGCGCAGTTGGGGACTGGAGCCAGTCGTCGCCCCCAACGTCGGCAAAATGTTCGTTGGCAAATATGCCGGTACCGTTGACGAACGTGTCAGCGACCTGCGTTGGGCGCTAAGCGACACTTCTATCAAGGCAATCATCTGCAACCGAGGCGGGTATGGAACAATCCACTACATCGACCAAATCGTGTTTTCTGAATGGACCGCCCACCCCAAATGGCTTGTGGGCTTCAGCGACGTCACCACGCTGCACGGCCTCAGTGCGCGCGCAGGCGTTATGAGCATACACGGCACGATGAGCTCGTTTCTGGCCAAAGGCGGCACCGACGAAAGCAGCACCCTGATGCGCGACCTGCTGATGGGTACAGTGCCCTGTTATGAGCTGCCGGCACATCCGCAAAATATTGAAGGCCGTGCCAGTGGTATACTTGTCGGCGGCAACATCTGCACCTTCGCGCCGAATCTCGGCACAAAGGCTGATGCCACGCTGGGACGCGACATCATACTGTTCATCGAAGAGGTGGGAGAGTCGATGCACAACATCGACCGCCAGTTCAACATTCTGGCTATGAATGGTGTGTTGAAGCGCTGCAAGGGTGTCGTGCTTGGCGAGTTCACCGGTTGCGGCAGTGAGTTCACCTACGAGAGCGTTGAACAGATGCTGCGCCAACAGCTTGTAAAGTATAACATCCCGCTGCTTTGCGGTTTTCCGGGCGGCCACGGCGACATAAACCTGCCTGTTGTTATGGGTGCCCCTGTCACCATTGATGTACGCAGCGACGGTGCGACACTGCGTTTCGACATCGACGGAAGACAGCAGATGGTTGTTACCTCCGAAATACAGATTGACACGACCCAAGTCGGGGAGTGACTTTGTTGCCGTCATTCGATGGTAAACTCCCAGTTGCCGCCTTCGACGGTGCGTTCGCGTGGTGTGCTGGGAAACACCGTTGCGGTGGTGCCGTAGGGAACTACAACTTTCAGCTTTCCGCTCCTGATTTCCACCTTGATGTCGCCGTATAGGGTCGGCTTGGTGCACTTCACCCAGTCGATGCCTGGACACGGCTGCGGATCGATGAAGAAGTGCTTGTAGCCTGGCTGCTCGGGATCGGGACGGATGCCGGCAAGGGCTTGATAGAACCATATACCGATGCCGTTGTAGCAGTTATGCACACGGCTGCGGTCCTCTTTGCCGGGACGGCCGCAATCCCACGACTCCCAGGTGGTAAATGCGTTATTGTGGGATTGCGTTAATGTGTTAGTTAATGCGTTATTGCGGGAATGTGTTAATGTGTTAGTGGCTTCCGCGTCAGAACTAACGCATTGACGCATAAACGCATTAGCGCACTCTTCCGCCTCACCACTAACGCATTGACGCATAAACGCATTAACGCACTCTTCCATATCTCCACTAACGCATTGACGCATTAACGCATTAACGCACTCTTCTGTGTCTCCACTAACGCATTGACGCATTAACGCATTGACGCACTCTTTATCCATCATATTGAGGTAGCCGGGGTAGTCTTCTTGGCGCAGGATTGTGGCCATAAGGTCTGTCTGCCTCTCTTTGATGCACCATTCGGTGAAGACGGGCACCCCCATAAGGCCGGCGGCGATATGGTCGCGGTACTTCCCGTGGCAGTCCTTGAGGAGCTGGGCCTTCACAGCAGCGGCGGTGGCGCTGTCGGGCGGAATGCCCATCAGCAGGGCGTAGCACTGGTCGAGAGGCGTACCGTTGGCATAGTAGTGACGGAGCGCAGGCATCCTGCCTGCCTGCAACCGAGACTGCTGTACATCCGTCTGAATGGTGTCGCAATGGTAGAAATGCCGGTGTATTGCAGCGACGAGCTCTTGTCGCCACTCGGCATAATGCTCAGCATCATCGGGATGGCCTGTTATTCGGGCCATCTGCACCATATCGGTCAGACACTCAGCAAGGAAACAGTTGTTGACGTGCAGTATGCTCTCGCCACCTTTGTCCACTCCCTCGGGGACGGCCCAGTCGCCGAGAAACCAAGCGCGCCGCTCGGTGTCGGACCAGGGTTGCAGAATATAGTCCTCGCTGTGGCGCTCGATGTATTCCAGCCAGCGCTTCATCTTGTCGTAGTGGCGGTAGATGAGTGTGCGTTCACCGTAGTTGAGGTAGGTGCGCCAAGGTGCCTTGACGATGAATCCCTGCCAGTAGGGGCCTCCTCCGGTGCGGAAGGCAGGGGCAACGTAAGGCAGGTCGCCGGTGCTGTCCATTGCATCGCTCCAAGCTTGCATCCAGTTGGCATAGGTGGAGCGCACATCCCAGAGGGTTTGCAGCGTGTTGGTCGATGAGTTGCCGTCGCCGCCGTAGCCCATCCGCTCGATGTGGGGACAATCGACCATATAGCCGCTGAAGGTGAGGCAACTGAGGGTGTACTTAACCATATCGTGGATGGCGTTGAGCCGCGGGTCGCTGCACTCGAAGGTTGCACCCTCTTTGGAGCTGACGGCACCGATTTGAAGTGCTTTGGCGTACCATATTTTGGCCCCCTTGACACGGACATATCGGAATGCGTGGGTGTGGAAGCGGTTGGTGAAATGGTCGCTGCCACCGCCTCCGATGTAGATGTCTGTCTCGGTGAATGGCGGCTTGGCATCGCGGTGGTCGAGGTACTCCATCGTGACCTCTTGACCAAAAGGCACCTTTTCAAATACGATATCAAACCATCCTGTCACTACTCGTCCGAAGTCGAGCAGGACGCTGCCGTCGGCAAGTTGCTCGATGCTTTGCGGTTTGATGGTGTCTGTTATGCGGTTGCCCTCAAACTCCTGCCAGGATACGACTATGTCTTGTGCATCATAGACCTTTGCTCGGGTTGCATTACGGTCGCTTATACGGGCATCGTACCGCTCGCCGCCGAACTGCATCGGCTGCCAGCTGCCGGTATAGCTATAGGGTGAAGGCCTGGCCATCCACGTACTGTCTGTCTTTAATATTTCATATATCAGTCCGCATTCGCCATCGGAGACGGTCTCTTCTACAACTGCTTTTGCTACCGCCGGGGTGCCGTAGATGCGGCCCCAGCCCTGCCCAAGCCAGAGCATTATCTGGTTGTGGCCTTCGCGAAGATAAGGCGTGATATCGTATTTTATCCAGAAGGCGTGCTAGTCGAGCTGCGACACGGCGGGTTGCATCACTTTGTCACCGACCTTCATTCCGTTTACATACACCTCGTGGTAGCCCAGCGAGGCTATGGTGACAGAGTAGCTGACCTTACGGAGTGACGTCTGCTGCAACTCGCCTGCATTCACGTGGAAATATTGGCTCAGCATAGGACTCTCCGCCCACCCCCTTTCGGTACGGCAGCCGATGAACTCTTGCGATTGGATGTTTGTCGCACTCAGCAGCAGAAGTAAAGCTAATAGTGTTTGGCGTTTTAGGAAGCGAAGCATTTGGTTAAGGGCTGGAGGGTTAATATGTTAATAAGTTGATTTGTTGATAAGTTGATTTGTTGATACGTTTGTATGTTAAGGTTGGGGAATTGCCTCAATTCTCTTGAATGTTCCCCATATTGGATGGTTCCGGTATGCTTCCACAGCGTTGGAAGGAACACGCAACACTGCCGTCGACGGTAGCTGATAAAAAGTGGTCACTGCTGCCTTTGGTGGTACTGTGGCCCACATCCACACCTCGCGCAGGTGGGAGCATTCGGTAAAGCTGTAGTTGCCCACCTTGCGGACGTTCGGGCCCATATACACTACTCGCAAGCTGTCGCAATAGGCGAAGGCGTAGTCGCCGACAATTTCAAGGCTGTCGGAGAGGACTAGTGTATCTATGGCCGTTTCGTAGAAGGCGCCGTGACCTATCTCCCTCATCTGTGGCGACAGCACCAGCTGTCGCAACTGGCTGCTTTTGGCGGCGAGGTTGTGGACGGCTGTATGGGTGCCGCCCTTAAACTCTATGCGTTTCAAACCAGCCACATTGCTCAAAAAATCAACTGGCAACTGTTCGACACCGGTGTCGATAATAACGTTGGAAAGGGCCATACAGCGGTAAAAATAGCTGTACTTCATTATCGAGTCGTGATGCGCACCCTGGCAGTCGCGAGCCTTCCATATCAGTGTGGTAAGACTTGTACAGTCGTTGAAAGGCATAATGCCCATCTGCTGCAAGCCGTAAGGAATCACCAATGTATCTCGCAACGATATGCAACCGACAAAGGCTTCGGTACCAATGCTGAGAAGGCTTTCGGGCAGCTTGACTGAGGTGAGTTTTGCATTGTCCTTGAAGGCATAGTTGTCTATGGCGACCACATCCCACGTAAAGCCCCGATGGTGCACAGTGGCGGGAATGACCATATCGCCTTCGGGCTTGACGATCCCTTCTGGCCAGGGCGCCCATTGACTGGAAGTGGGTGGAACGACCTCTACCAACCGTTGGGGTACACGACTCACCTCCCGCATCCATATTGTCTGCCCACTCTCCAGCCGTACTTCAAAACGTTTGGATGACGGAAGCAACATAATAACAATCAGCATGACAATCATAAGTGCAATGAGCATCCAGATGGACCATGTGGGGAACATCAGCCTGCGCAGCGATGCCACCGACTGGGGACGACGGTTGGGATCCAGCCTTGTGGCGCAACGCAAAGCCACAGAATAACGTTTTCCAAACAGAAACTCCATCACGCACCCCAACGAATAGATGTCCGAGCGGCTGTCGGTCGCGCGTCCCTCGCGTTGCTCGGGCGAGGCATAGTTCTCTGTCCCTGATGCCTGTTTGAGGGTCGCATATTGTGGGCCGTCACTCAATCCGAAGTCGATAAGTTTCACTCGCCCGTCAGCGGTGACGATAATGTTCGAAGGCTTTATGTCACGGTGGTAAACACCTCGGCTGTGAAGGTACTCAATAGCGTCGAGCAGCTGACCAAACACGCGCTTCAGTTCTGCCTTGCGCCTGCCGTTTTTCCACTTGTCAAGGGGCTTGCCGTCAACCCATTCCATCACTATACAGCGGCCGGCAATAGCATCGTCCTCCAGGCTCTCGACGCGGACCACATAAGGACTGTCCAGTCCCACGCCGATGCTATACTCCTTGTACAACCACTCTTCATAAACAGGATTTCCCCGAAATTCCTTCCGTAAACCTTTAAGAACATACCATCGTCCAAAGCGACGCGCACGCCACAGGATATGGCTCTCACTTTGTCCTATCTCTTCGTATGACGAGAAAAAAGGCTCGGTGATGCCGGCACCGCCCGACACAATTCCAGATGGTGCATCGCTCAGCAACTGGCACCTCCAGTATTAATTATGAGTGCGTTATATTGATATGCCATAATCTTATTCTTCCTGTTTCAGTTTGCAAAGGTATGATTTTTTTCGCATCTTCAATCGTCAACCTTAGTCTTTAATAGGCACAGAATAGAAGCGGACCAAAACGGTTGTGCTGTGTTTCAGATATTTTTAGTACTTTTGCATTCGATTTATGAACCATCCAGACAATAGTACCATAGAGACTCTGCGACGTCTCATTTGCGAGGCTGCAGGATGTGAGGCCGGTTCGCCAGCCGACCTCTACACACTTATGCTCTTCATCGAAAGCCGCACACGCGAAACGGTCGGTCTCACTACCGTCAAACGCTTCTGGCAGTATGGAGGTCTCAGCTCCAAGCCCCGCAAAAGCACTCTCAATGTCATGGCTCACGCAATAGGCTACCGCAGCTACGACGACTTCTGCGAGCATTACGGCGACTGTACACCATCGAGCGACATCGTGCTGGGAGAGGGGATTAAAGTGGCCGACTTGAAGCCTGGCGAGCGAATTATGCTGAGCTGGAACCCAGGGCGAGAAGTTGTGCTGGAATACTTGGGCAACAGCACATTTCGTGTGTTAAGCAGTGAGGGTAGCAAACTGAAAGACGACGACACATTTCAGGCCGCCTTTTTCGCCTTGGGCCACGCTGCGATGCTCGCCAATGTGATACACGGCGACTCCTCCTGGCCCCTCTACGAGATAGGCCAGCAGGGAGGCCTGACCTTAGTCCGTCGCCTCTCCTCAGTAGGTGAATAGTCCACAAACATCATTATAAAAAACGATAAACCCCGATAGTTGGAAAAACCATCGGGGTTCATTACTTTTAGGTTATCATTCTATAACATATGGTAATCAGTTAGAGATTAGCGAACCACCACCTTACGTGCGGGTCGTAAACCGACCTTGACCAGGTAGACTCCACACGATAGTGGGGACGAAACCTCCGCCCCGTGACCATGTGCCACCATGCGCCCTGTTATGTCATAGATCTGGTAATCCTCAGTCGTCCCATCGACCACTATGCGTCCATCCTTTACATAGATGTTGACACCGTCGGCGTTGATGTCCTCAATACCCTCGGTGCCACCTTCGCTGACGAAATAGGCAGTGATGACGGTGTCGGTGGTGACAGTCAACGAATAGGGATTCTGCGTGCTGCCCGTGCTCCAGTGGTCGAAACGGTATCCGCTGGCGGGAACGGCATTAAGCACAGCATTGGGATTGGTGCACGTGGGCTCGTTGAGCACCTGCACGGTACCCATACTCTCATCGGCCGATTGAGCCGCGAAGGAGAGAGTGGTCTCTGTGTAGTTGTTCCACGTGGATGGCAGACGAGACATATACAACGCCAGCGTTCCACAGGGAATCGTAACAGACACATTCGACGGGACTCCATAAAAGGAATATTCTTCAATGATGGGAGGAATCCGCCCCTCAAACGTAATAGAAGTTAGACTATTACAACCAAAAAGAAAATAATGAGGAATATGTGTTACATTTTCCCCAATATTCACTGTGCTTAGACTATCACACGCCCCAAACACAGGGTATTGAGAATCTGTATAGTACCAGCCTGTCACATTATAATTGACAGTAGTAAGGCTGGTGCATCCATAAAAGGCTCCTATTCCAATTTGATTCACAGAGCTTGGAATTGTAATGGATGTCAGGCCGCTGCAGTACAAGAATGCACAGTCGCTAATACAGGTCACCGAGTTGGGGATGGTCAAAGAGGTCAGGCCGCTGCAACCAGAGAAGGCCTTTAATCCGATACCGGTCACCGAGTTGGGGATGGTGACAGAGGTCAGGCCGCTGCAACCAGAGAAAGCAAAGGTGCCAATACTGGTGACGGAATATGTATTTCCGTCGTACACTACGCTGCTCGGTATAGTCAAGATGCCTGTTGGTGCATTAGTATATGTATGATCTGAAAATTCAAAAGTCACCTCAACACCACCACTTATAATTTTATAAAACAATGTATGTCCGCTAGGGGATACCGCAGAAAAATCATAGGCCCACGAGGTTGCGAAAAGGCCCATAAAGAGGGCAAAAAACAATAATACTTTTTTCATAATAACTATTATTTGATGTTTTATATTTGTTTATTTATCTATCTTTGTGGGAAATATTCCTTGCCGGCAAGCCACAGCATAATGTCCACCTGTCGGAAAGAGAGCTCCTCTATCCGGTATTCTTTCTGCATCTGCCGGATGACGTTCACGAACTTTCTGTAATCCTTGAGTTCATCGTTGCGGAATTGGATTTTCCGGTCTCGGTTGCGCAACTCGCGAAGCATTCGATCCACATACGAGTCGTAGATGGGGTATGCTTCAGGATTGTGGTGCGCACAGAACTTGGTGGCGAAGGAGTAGAAATCCTTTTCGGAAGTTGATTGATCTTTCTTTTTCACCTGCACCTTACGCAGATCCTCGACGAGCGACAGGTCTCCCTTAGCCAGTCGCCCCTTTAGGTCGCCCACCTCAAGATAATGTTTAACCACATTGTATACAGCATAAATATTCGTGCTGTAGAAGTCGTTGAGCGTCGAGCACTTGATCATCAGATCGCTGGCATCGAGATAATTCTTGTCACGCATGCCGAAAAGTCTGGCCAAAGCATCCTCGGCATAGACATAGGAATCCTTCGTCAACCATTCCTTCCAATAGCGGTCGGCTTCTGCGACGCTGGGAATAAATTTTTTAAAATCTTTTTTTGCCATAACGGGTATATTACGTTTAACAATTTTAGATGTGCAAAATTAAGATTATTAATACCTCCGGTCAAAACCGTTTTAGTCCGTTTTATAAACAGCTATAAACCATTAGCCTACAAGGTCGTCTTCTTCACGCGATACGGACAAAAGACGCGCTCGATCACACAATGGAAGTGGCTTTTACGATGGAAAACTCACGGAGATACACTGGAAATGAAACTCCCGCAGGCTGAGATGTTTGACATCATTATGAACCCATCCGACTTTACTACCGAATATGAGAGCGGCACTTGGAGCCACGAACTCACCAAACCCATAAAAGAACGAGCAAAAGCTGATTTGGAGAAGAATGCCATTGATTACGGCATCCTCCAAAAAGCCAAGGAGAACGGTTTGAAACGTCTCGAATTGCTATTCAAAACTTTCGGATACAATACAGTCTTACTCACTATATATGAAGAATAAGAAGTAATCGTAACCATTATTCATTGTTGCGTGTCTCCGACACGCGATGGGTAAAGGCGTGATAAATACCCCACACTCGGCGTGGTCAAAGGAATATCGCAAAGCGTCTGAGGAACAATAGTGTCTGTTTCCGATATTGCCTACAGGTTCACCTTAAACTTATGCCGTCCGCTCCTAACGCTTTTAACGCCTGAAGGCAGGTAGACTTCGGCGGTGGTGTTGGGCGGTACGACGACGGTCCACTCAATGCCTTTGCCGGTACGGCGCCAATGGCTCTCAATCAGTCCGCTGACAGAACGGTAGGTGCAATCCACGCGGTTCAGGCCCTCGATGAAGGTGGGCTTGAATTGTATCTTGCTGTAGCCGGGCTCGAGGGCGCGGATGCCGCCAAGGTATTCGTATTCCCATAGGAGCAGGTCGCCGAGCAGCATGACGTGGTTGGCACTGTTCATCGAGGCCAATAATTGG
>JAEEGH010027251.1_pt1 | contig 11322 bp, 6 predicted proteins | sample 9134181 | NCBI WGS metagenome assembly JAEEGH01 (sample SAMN16246544, study PRJNA631951) | gut metagenome | biome: gut microbiome; feature: rumen; material: DP-attached | host: Bos | place: Iran: Karaj | collected 2018-10 | reverse complement strand
AAGTCTGGGATGAACGTGAAAATCAGAATAATCCAGAGCAAGAGGGATTGCTTAGTCTGATTTATGCTAAGCCTGATATCTTTTCTCAGATTAATTTTGGAAAGAAGGAGCGCTTCAATCCTTTGGAAATTGGATGCGGCTTAGGTGCTAATATTAAGGCTTTAAAGAGCTTATATCCCAATGCACAGGCAGCAGGAGTGGAGAAAAATGCAGAAGTTGCGGATATAGCTGTACAGACAGAACTTGTCTATAAGAATTTGTCGGACCTTGAAAAAAATATCGGGGGACCTGCTTTTAATTTACTTATTGTGAACAAGGATGATTTTGCAGCACTATCTCAAGATGAAAAAAAGATAATAGGAAGGCTTTGCTGTTCAGATTTTCAAGTGATTACAAAATGAGGTGGACATGAATAGTTCTTTTAGTACTGTATCAAAAAATAAATTGGTTTCTTCGTTTACTAACATTGAATTTGCTGTGCTGAAGGCAATTGATGATTATGAAAATACCCATGATAAAGAAAAGCTTAATCGTGAGTTTGGAATGGCAATGCAGCTTTTAAGCGGTTTTGCCAAAAATTTATCGGAGGCAATATCGTTAGGTTTTGCGGAAGGTATATTTTATGAGCCTTATTTGTATTGCGATAAGGAAGTTGCACAGGAAATGCAGAGTGTGCTCAGAGGAATTATTCAGTTACTCATAGAGTTAATGGATAAAATAGCTAAAACTATAGAAGCAGAGCTGGATGAAGAGAGTATATTATTTCTCAGACATCTTCTTGGAGAATTATCATTGAGTATACGTTTTGATATAGTTTCACTTCCTGAAACAGTTATTGAGGGAAAAGCGGATATCGGAAATATATATGCTCAGCTGAACAGGATAAATATACATAATAATGATCATATTGTAGTTAAAAACTTGTGGCAGAATTCTGGCAGAAGAAGGCTCCCAATTTATTCCGCCAAAGATGTGGCAATAGTTATGCAGGGGCCTGTTGATTATGAGAGGAATTTTACTTTAGAAACACTGATGCGGTATAAAAGGATATATCCCGATGCTATGATCATTCTTTCTACCTGGTACGGAGAAGTGAACGATGATCTTAGACATATGCTCAGGGCTATAGATATAGAAATAGTTGAAAATGATATTCCAATAAACAGAGGTCCATCAAATATAGCATGTCAGCTGGATAGTTCACTTTTTGGAATTGAGCGTGCCAAAGAAAACGGAGATATAAAGTATATTCTAAAAACCAGAACGGACCAGGCTTTCTATTTGCCAGAATTTTTACTTTATTTTAGAAATATGCTTAGAACATATCCTGTAAATAATGAGAATATGCAAGCTAGACTGATATTTTTAGGAACCCACGGATCAATGTGCAATTATCCTTTTAGGATTACAGATTTTATGACTTTTGGGGATATAGAAGATGTAACAAAGCTATACGAAGCACCTAAGGACTTTGAAAGACTTGAGTATACACAATCAGATTCTAGCATAAAAAAAGATCACTATTACTATGTTATAAAAAGGGCATTAGATGACTCATTTTTTGATTCCTGTAATATGGATGAAGCTTCTAGAAGGCAAGTTGTTGATAAAATAGGAAAAACACAGGATCCGGAATCGTTTTTGATTCAATCCTTCTGTGAGCGCATAGTTTATGGGAAGAATATCACTTCTGATGATGACGCACTTATGCTTTATTGGAGATTTATAAAAAACTGTGCCATTTTTATAGACCCGGATGAACTGTTATTTTTCTGGGACAAATATGGAAGTAAATATATAGACATAAGCAGCAATGTGTCTGAAGGTGGGCTTACACATGCTGCCTGGATGTCTTTCTACTATTGGGATATATAGGATTATGCAGGGAAAATAAAGCCATCTGATTCAATAGCACCATTTGAGTAATTTCCCATTATATTGCTTTCCAGAACTGCCTGATAGAACTGCTGAGGAGAGAGCTTTTCCCTATATCTTGGATCGCGGAAAAATTCAGTTAACTCAGGAACTGTTGACTGGTATTTTTCAAAGGTTGCAGCATCGTAGTCTTTGGAAAGCCAGTCCACGTCTTCCTGAGACAACTCACTTATATCTATAAAGAAATTGGTGTTTCTAAATGACTTCCAGTTTCTCAGTTTGTACGCGGAGGTGTGACGCATGGCAACCCATGTTCCGTAGGTTTCGAATTCTGAGAAACCAAGGTCTATATTCTCACTTCCTGCAGCAGAAAAGATTTTTTCATAAAATGTCTTTCCTTCAAAAGGAGTACTTTCGATTTCTGCAATCATGTCGTGCATGAAATCTTTTTTAAATATCATATGTTCAGAGACAAAGGATTTTTCTATAACTTTACTAAAGCCAAATAAATTTTGAATTGTAGAAAAGTATCTGCTCTGGCATTCTGACTTTACGTCAAAAAAGGGCTTACCATCTTCAGAAAACATATCAATTCGTCTAAGGGGGATGGTGTCAGCATCCCAACATAGGTAGTATTCCCTGTCACAGTAGTCTGAAAATTTCATTTTTAAAAACTGCTGATAATACCAACCTGTGCTTGAAGTACCAACCTTGTTTTTTTCAGTTAACTGTTTTGAGAGAGCAAGCTTTATTTCTTCAAAGGGCAATATCTCACGCTCATTTATATATTCTATTTTATGCTCACCGTAAATGCCGCTATCATAATCTGTTTTAATACATTCCTCTAATTCCGGAGGTCCTACAAATACTATTTTATTTATGTCGAGACATTCAAATAGCCTGTGATATTGAGTCTTTGTCCTGTGATAGTCTTTGGGAAGTGAAGGAATCATACATGAGAAAGTGATCATTTTGAACTCCTTTCAGAGTCAGGTATCAGTAATATATTTCTTATAATATTATAACGTTATTTGGTATAATAATGATATAAAAAATAATTAAGAAAGGGACTTTTTTGAAAATACTGGTCATTAATCCATATTCATATATTCATAATGACATTGTGGAAGCCTTGCTTGATATGTATGGCACTGATAATGTGAGTGAACTTACATATCTTTTCAAAGGAAAGGATGTGTATAACAATGAGGAGTTTGTCTCGCTGTTTGAAGCTAAATTTAGTTCAGGGCCCTATGATCTGGTGCTTTCTACGAATTTTTACCCGATAATTGCGACAGTTTGTCATGATCATAAGGTTCCATATATTGCGTGGACATATGATACACCTATGAATGTACTTCCCTGTGAGCAGATGCAGTATGATACTAATTTTATTTTTTTGTTCGACAGGATTGAAGTTCAGAAATATCAAAAGCTAGGGTATGACAGGTTCCGGCATATGCCACTTGGTGTGAATACTGCTAAATATGCTTACATACATCCTTCAGATAAGTTTTCCTGCGATATTTCTTTTATGGGGAAACTGTATAAATCAAGTCTTGGACTTATAAAAGCAGGATTATCAGGAGAACTGCTGCAATATATAGATAAACTCGTTGATACCCAGAGCAAAATAATTGATAGATACATAGTGGATGATCTGATAACTGAGCCTATTATCGAAAGCATAAACAGCGAATATAGAAGTAAAGGATATGATCTGACAGTTAATAAAGAACAGCTATCATATGCAATTACTGAGCAGGTTACATACCTTGATAGGATAAGCCTTTTGGAAGTAATGGGCAGAAGATATGATGTTCACCTGTATACCTATGAGGCAGGTGAAACAGAAAAGAGATTACTTAAAGATGTCCATATACACGGACCTGTAGATTATACAAGTGAGATGCCGGCACTTTTTAAGTCAAGCAAAATAAATCTTAACTGGAGCCTTCGAGCGGCGCAAAGTGCAATTCCCTTAAGGGCGCTTGATATATTGGGATGTGGGGGATTTCTTTTATCTAATGCTCAGCCTGAGCTTGAAGAGTGTTTTGAAAATGGAAAAGAAGTAGTTCTATTTCACAGCATTGACGAGGCAGTGGACCTGGCAGGATATTATTTGCAACATGATGAAGAACGTCAGCAGATTGCAGCAACAGGATTTAAGAAAGTGCAAAATGATTTTAAATATACAGATAGATTAAAAAAGATGATAAGTGTTGCTTTATAGTTGAATGTGTTTTTGCATGGAGAATAGAGCAGATGGACAATCAAAAGCATTTTGATCTTCTCATAGTAGTAACTCCTTCAGATTGCGAGAGAGTTCTACATTTATATCCACGGCTTATTGAAAACTTTGATTATGGAAAGCTTGTGTTTATCGGTTCCGCTCAGGTTGGAGATATTGTCCTGAATCATGAGCCTATAAAGGACCATGTCAGATGGATGGATGAAAACGAACTTCTTCCTTTTAATGAAGTACATAGCTGTATGGCAAGGCACTTAGCGCCAATCATTGGCTCAGAGCCACTTCCTAGAGGAATAACAGGCTGGTATTATCAGCAGTTTCTAAAGATGCAGTATTCAAGAGTCTGCCAGGATGAATACTACATGGTTTGGGATGGGGATACTGTGCCTTGCAGAAAGATAAATATGTTCAGCAATGAGACCGGGCAGCCATATCTTGATCTTAAGCATGAGTTTCATCAGGAATACTTTGACACCATGGGAAAAATACTTCCCGGATTTAGAAAAGTCATTGAGAGATCATTTATCTCAGAGCATATGCTTTTTAAAACAGACATCATGCAAAACATGATATCTGATATAGAAAGAAATGATCAGATAAGCGGCGAAAAATTCTGGGAAAAGATCATAAATGCTATTGAACCTGAAAAGATATATGACTCTTCATTTAGTGAATTTGAGACCTACGGTACATACGTGGCACTCAGGTCACCATCAACGTACAAATTAAGAGAATGGCATTCTTTCAGACTTGGTGCATCCTTTTTTGATATGCACAAAATAAATGACAGGGATTTTGAGTGGCTTTCAAAGGATTTTGACGCCATCTCTTTTGAAAAGGGGCAGTCTGTCAGGGAAGATAACAGGAACTTTTTTGACAACCCTGAATATCAAAAGAAATTGTCTGCAAAGAAAATGCTTCAGCTTGCCCAAATGGAATTTAAAGACGGATATAAGGAAGTTTGGGAAGATGATGTGGAATTGTCTGCAAATACCAACGTTACTTCAGGCGGCTTTTGGAAACATGAGGATAAGGAAGACAGGATAATTATTGTAATTGTCTCCTACAATGCCAGCTTTCTTATGGAAGAAAACATTAAGAGTATAAGAAGCACACTGAATCAGGGGACATATAAGATAGTAGTTGTGGACAATGCCTCAACTGATGGAGTGACGCAGTTTCTTGAACAGCAGGAAGATATACTGCTCATAAAAAACACTGAGAATGTGGGTTTTGGCCCGGCATGCAATCAGGCAGTTGCAGCTACGATAGGAACTGAGTTTGAAAAGTGCGATGTTCTTCTTCTTAACAACGACACAAGACTGGTATTTGATTCTGTATATTATCTGAAAAAAGCTCTGTATTCTGCTGAGAATATAGGTGCTGTCGGAAGTTTGTCCAATTACGCCGGTAATAAACAGCAACTGGATATTGAGTTTGATACAGTTGATGACTACATAAAGTATGGTGAAAAGATTAATGTGCCTATGGAGAGTCCGTATCTTGAAAGATCAAGGCTTTCCGCTTTTGCTATGCTTATTCGCAGGGATGTGTGGGATTCGGTAGGCGGATTTGATGAAGAATTTGCCCCGGGATACTACGAAGATGATGCTCTCTCTATGGAAATACTAAAGAGAGGCTACAGGCTTTTGCTTGTTCGCAACAGCTTTATCTATCACGCAGGAAGTCAGAGCTTTATCAATACTGATTATGAGAAGCTTTTGAGTGATCATCATAAATTGTTTGAGGAAAAATACGGTTTTGATATTTTGAAATACTGCTATGCCAGTGGAACTGTTATATCACAGATTCCATATAATAAGGACTCAAGATTTAGCCTTCTTCAGATAGGATGTGGACTTGGATCTGATCTAAAAGCTATCAGGAGCTTGTTCCCTAACATCACACTTAGTGGAATTGAAACGAACAGAGCCATTTTTGATATTGCAAAGAACACTGAGAATGTTTATGAAAATGTTGAAAGCTTAAGAAGTGCTGTGCCGGGAAGCGTCTTTGACGTGGTGATTGTAGATAATAATATCTATAGAGAGTTTGATGATGCTCAGAAAGCGTCTTTGGCGGACATGCTTAGGGATGGAGTTACAGTTATTGTTAAACACCCTGAGTACGAGGAATTCCCTTACGAAAAAATAAAGCTGATCATCTGGGATATGGATGAGACTTTTTGGAGTGGCATCTTAAGTGAAGGTGAGGTAGAACTCCCATTATCCAACGTAGAACTAATTAAAAGCGCGACAGATCGTGGCGTTATCAACAGCATCTCATCTAAAAATGATGAGGAGCCTGTACTTGATGAACTAAAAGGCGCAGGAATAGAAGATCAATTCGTATTTAATAATATAAATTGGGATGACAAAGGGAAACAGATTAAGCAAAAGATAAAGAACATGGGACTTAGGCCTGAGAATGTTCTTTTTATAGATGATAATAATCGAAACCTTGAAGAAGCAAAATTCTATGCCGAAGATATCATGACGGCAAGTCCCGATATCATCCCTTATCTTGCAAACTTTTTTGCAAGGACTGTTGCTAAGGATAAGAATCATTCAAGGCTTGATCAGTATAAACTTCTTGAAAAAAAGTTGAGTGCTCAGACTACATATGACAACAATGAGGAGTTTCTACGTGACAGTGACATAAGGATAACAGTGAATAAAGACTGTCTCAAGGAAATAGACAGGATCACTGAACTGGTGAGCAGAAGCAATCAGCTGAATTACACAAAAAATCGCGATAATAAAGAAATACTTACCAGAGTAATAACAAACGACTGGACTAACTGCGCATATATCAAAGCTCAGGATAGATTTGGTGCCTATGGAATAATAGGTTTTTATTGTTATGACACCCGTGAAAAACTCATGAGACATTTCCTGTTTTCCTGCAGAGTAATAGGCATGGGAATTGAACAGTATGTTTATAACATGCTTGGATGCCCTGATTTTGAGATAAAAGGTAATGTATCGGTTCAGCTTGAAAAAAATAAAGCTGTTGACTGGATAAAAGAAGACGTGGAGAACGAGATAGTAAGCGATCCGGAAAAAGAGAAAAGAATCCGCATCTTAATGAAAGGCCCTTGTGATCTTGATTCTACTATTCCATATATCAGAGGCGGGAATATCACTACGGAGTTTAATTATGTAAATGAACATGGTTTTACCACAGCCGGTCAAAATCACACAATGCATATCTGGCAGGCTGCCCATATGAGTGATGAAGAGATTGAAGAGATCCTCAAGGAAGTTCCTTTTATGCAAAAGGGTGACTTTGAAACCAAACTGTTCTCCGAAGAATATCACGTAATATGCCTTAGTATGCTCCAGGACACCGGATCAGGACTATACAGAAATAAAAAGACAGGGGCATATATCAGTTTTTCAGGATTGAAACGTCCTCTTACGGACTTGGATAACGCAGATGACTATATGAGTGGTGTTTTGCAAAACCATGCATTTTTATTCTCAAGAGATATTATTGAAAAGTTTGCCAAAGACTGGGACTTTGTTGGAACTACTCCTGTGGACCTGCTCCTTAGAAACCTTGATTATATATATGACCACGTTAAGGGAAAACCTGAATTTATCATAATCCTTGGCAGTGAAACTGCTTATGAAGGGGATAATTCAGGATTTGAGGGAGTGCTCGAGAGTAACAGGCTTTATAACCCTATAATACAGGAATTTGCAGAAGATCATGAGAGGATGCATATTATCAATATTACTGATTTTATACATTCTCAGAACGATTTTGAAGGTTGTATTAATCATTTTAGCCGCAATGTTTACTTTAAGATTGCAGGAGAGATATGTCAGGTTATCAATGATTCAATCTGAGAATGGGTGAATTATGGGAGAAATAATCTACTCGGATTTTAGTTATTACTATGAAGGAGAAGGTATTTCCGAAAAGCTTTTTGATTACAGAGAAAGCATAAAGGATTATACCCTTCTTCCTATGCATAGCTTTGATAATTCCATAGATGGAGTACTTAAGAGAGCACATGCTGCACTGACGGAAAGGTATGCAGGAACTGATCCGAGTCTCTTAGTTACTTACTTTATGACATATTTACTCATAATAACAAGACATATGGAAGAGCCGGAGCCTGTAAATGTGCTGTGCCTTGGAAAAGAGCTTGAGTGGATAAGTACCTATATCTCAGAAGATATACAGAAAATGCATCCTAAGTCACTTTTGCAATTTGCGGAAGTTATTACAGAAGTTTTTGATAAAAGGTTTGATCTGATCATTGCTTTTGATGAGAAAAAATATAGCGCCTCTGACTTTTTTGAATTTGTAAAAAATCACAGCACGGATAACTATAGAGCTATTTTTATAACTGATGATACTGAGCTGGAGAATGCTGATTGTTCTAAGTATATTTTCGGAAGATATGTGGTCCTGACCAGACATGAAAAAACATCAGCTGAATTTAATATTGATAAGTATGCAAAAAAACTTGGGAGTCCTAAGCGGACTATCAAGACAGTAGCAGCAATAACACCTCACGACAGGCCTTTTAATAACTATGAACTGATAAAGGATATTGGGGCAGTGCCCTACTTGTTCTATAAAAATAAAGCCTGCAAAGTGTACATGGTGGGTATTGATAGGGATGCCACCTATTCTTTTGAGAGTTATGTTCAGGGTGAGGAACTGGTAAGGCTTAATGACTACAGCTTGGAATCAAAAATGAGGTGGCTTAATGAGTACGGGAAAAATATCGATTGCCTAATGCTTTTTGGCACATACAGAAACAATATGGTTGTAGCCGGTAAATATAAGGAGCTCAGGCCTGATGGCGTAATATACCTTGCACTTGATGCCAGTGCATTCTGGATCAACAATATACCGCGCTATGAAACATATGTTGATGAGTTCTATAAGAAGTGCGATATTATTGGAACTTCGACGGTTCCACTTCAGAAGTTTATAGCAAAAAAATGGAGGATGGATATAAGAGTTGTGAGATGTGGCTACTATCCATTTGGCTTATCTGAGATGAAGGATCCTGTTTATGAGAAAAAGAAAAACGTGATACTTACTGTTGGAAGGGTTGGAACTCAGCATAAAAGGACAGATATTTTGCTTCAGGCGTTTGCACAGGCTTATTCAGAGATACCTGAGTGGGAGCTTAGAATAGTGGGGCCGGTTGAAAACGATTTTTATGGATATATTGATGAGTTCATACAGGAGCATCCATATTTGGAGGATTCAATTTCTTTTGCCGGAGAGATTGAGAATAAAGAGAAGCTGCATTGGGAGTTTATGGACTCAAAAGTTTTTATACTGTCTTCGGAGCAGGAAGGATTTCCTAACGTTATTCCCGAAGCTATGAGCGCAGGGTGTGCAATACTCGTAACAGATTTGGATAATAGCGATGAGATGATCAACTATGGAAATTGTGGTTTAAAAGCCCCAATCAATAATATCCAAAAAATATCAGATAATATCAGATCCTTGTGCAACGATGAAGAGATGCTAAAAAGAATGTGTGAGAACTCATATAAAAATTATCAGGAGAAGTTTGATTACAACCTGATAATTGAAAAGCTCTATGATGAACTTATCAGGGTTTAGGAGAAAATATAGATGTCAGACAATAAACCACTAATATCTGTGATAATGCCTGTAAAAAACAATGAAAAGTATTTTCCAAAAGCTGTCCAAAGCGTGATGAATCAGACTTTTGATAATTGGGAGCTGGTAATTATTGAGGGAAACTCCTGCGATAGTACAGGGAAAATTGCAGATGAATATGCAGTAGCTGATAATAGAATAGTTGCGCTTCACGAAGATGAATGGATATATGAGAGCCTCAACATAGGTATTTCAAGGGCTAAAGGAGAGTATGTTACATTCCTTAATTCAGACGATTTTCTTATGCCCGGTGCTCTTTCCAAAGCATCTGAGTTTATAGAGAAGTATGGAGTGGATCTATTTTTATTTGCCGTTTCAACAACTGTGTGTGATGAGAATCAAAATGTATTAAGTGATGACTCTAAAGAAATAATCAGCCTGATGCCAAACGAATTTGTATTAAACAATTTCGATGAGTGCAAAGCCAATTGGGGCACGATCATGCGAATCGGGCTTCTTAATAATCAGCTCAATGTCTATAGAAAAAGTCTTATCAAGGACCTGAGATTTCGTAATGATATTTTCGGAGCAGATTACTATTTCAATCTTCAGATGCTTCCTAAGATGAATTCCATTGGATATTATCCTGAATGCCTGTACAGATTTAATGCATATCAGGGTGTAAAGGGGATGAATGCATCTGTTGGAAAGTATTATCCATATAAACATCAGATGTACAACGATTTTTATTATAAGAGTATTGAGTTGTTTGCGACTTACGGATGTCTTTCGCCAGACATACTAAAGCTGCGCAGGAAGATCAGAATAATGGAATTTGCAGCAGAGATTGACACTTATCAGTTTGACAGCTGCAGATTGTCCCTGGAGCAGAAACTTTGGGATATATTCAGATATACCGCTGAACTTAGTGATATCTTAAATTTGGAAAAAGAGTTTGCCAATATTGAAAATAAGGCACTTGCTGTTTGCTATGCTCTTATATCAAACAGCAATGAGAATCCCGGGAAAATGGCAAATGTATGCGATGGAATAAGGGCAATTTTTGATATCAGCAAAGGAAAAACTCCGGATGTAAAAAGAATTTTTGATATGGTGCAGGACTATCACAATCCTGCTCATATCGGAATCACTATATGCAACAAACTGTTAGGATAATGTCAGATTGAATGGGAGTATATGCTATGACGGTATATGTACTGGCACCTGTTAATAGAATGAGCGGAGGTGCAGAACTTGCACACCAGATGTGTCACGCAATAAACGAGCTGACTGATGTTGATTCTCGGATGTGCTATGTGGATGTTTCCGCTCCTTTTGATAAAGCTCTTTGCACAGATGCAGAAGCGCCTAAGGCATATGAAATCTATGAAACCAGCCATGTTACGGACTTTGAAAAAATGGATCAGTCTGAAAATGTGGTTGTGTTTCCGGAAGGGCTGACGCTTAGTATGCGATATGTTAGAAATGCAAAAAAAGTTCTCTGGTGGATGAGCGTTGATAATTATATTGCTTCCACAAGTGAGAGTAACATGCCATATATCAGCGATAATGTAGCATTACATCTGTACCAATTC
>JAEEGH010027249.1_pt1 | contig 11322 bp, 9 predicted proteins | sample 9134181 | NCBI WGS metagenome assembly JAEEGH01 (sample SAMN16246544, study PRJNA631951) | gut metagenome | biome: gut microbiome; feature: rumen; material: DP-attached | host: Bos | place: Iran: Karaj | collected 2018-10 | reverse complement strand
ATACATTCCGCTCATCCCGGCCGCCCTGGTCCTCGGGGCGATGATGTTCCCGTCGGGATGCGCGAACACCACCACCCCGCCTTCCGGCGGTCCGAAGGACACCATTCCCCCGGTGCTCGTCAAGACCGAACCCCTCCCCGGCGCGGTGAACGTTCCCACGCACAAGACGCAGATCAAGTTCACCTTTGACGAATACGTGGTGGTCAAGGATCCGAATGGTATCTTCCTGTCCCCTCCGCTGGAGAAGAAGCCGAAGTACAAGATTTCCGGAAAGAGCATCATCGTCTCCTTCGAATCCGACCTGGACACCAACACGACCTATACGCTGGACATCACCGGCGCCGTCGTCGACAACAACGAGAGCAACCCCTATGAAGGGTTCACCCTCGTCTTTTCCACCGGCTCCCAGATCGACTCGATGGGCATGACGGGCCTCATCCAGGACTGCAACACCCTGATGCCCATCAAAGGCGCCACCGTCCTCCTGTATAAGGACCACGCCGATTCCGCCATATTCCTGCACCGGCCCGATGCGGCCGCCCGGACCGATGACTGGGGCTTCTTCAGCGTCCGTAACATCAAGGACACGGTGTACCGGGTGTATGCCCTGAAGGATGCGAACAACAACAACATCTACGAACCGGACAACGAGAGCGTCGGTTTCCTGGACAAACCGTTCCGTCCGGTCACCGTCTTCAACGACTCCCTCTACGAGTTCAAGAAGTTCAACATGAAGGACACGGCCCTGTGCCTCGCGCGCAAGACCGACGTGGAACTGAACGTCTTCCGGGAGAAGCCTTCCAAGCAGTTCATCGTCAAGAAGGAGCGGGTGGGAGCCCGGACGGCGTACCTGACCTTCATGGCGCCGGGCGCCAAGGTGAACTCAATGAAGATCCGCGGCCTGCCCGCCGAGAAACTCATCTCCCAGTTCAATCCCCAGCAGGACAGTCTGGAACTGTGGGTGAACGACCAGCGGAAGATGCCGGACACCCTGCAGCTGCAGATCAACTACGACAAGACGGACACCCTGGGGAATCTCGTTCCGACCGACGAACTCGTGAAGCTCGCCCTGGACAAGAAGATGAAGGCGGAGATGCAGAAGAGCTCCCAGCGCGACATCAAGCACGAGGACACCATCGCGGTGTACAAGCACGAAGTGGACGCGACGACCGTGGAGCAGTACGGCTTCACGCTGGAGTTCAAGTATCCGCTCATCCAGGACGCCTGGGATTCGCTGACCTTCCGCTCCGTCAATCCGCGCCAGCAGGAGAAGAAGGAGCGCTACACGGTGAAGCAGGATCCGCACAACCTGCGCCTGTACACCATCATGCCGCGGGAGAAGCTGCAGCCCGGTTTCGACTACTATCTGAAGGTCCCCTACCGGAAATTCCGGGATGTCAACGGCTACTACAACGACAGCACCGAGATGAAGGTCACCCTGCCCACCGATGAGAAGCTGAGCACCATCTCCTTCGAACTGAGCAAGGTGAAAAACCGGTACATCATCGATCTCCTGACCGAGAAGCGGGACAAGGTGGTCCGAAGCTTCACCGTCGATTCGGACCAGACGGTCCTCTTCCCGTATGTGAAGGCGGGCAAGTACTGCGTCCGCATCACCGAGGACCGGAACGGAAACGGGCTGGTGGACACGGGAAGCATCCTGGAACACCGGCAGCCGGAGAAAGTGATTTTCTTCAAGGTCAAGGACCAGTTCCTGATCGACATTCCCGAGCGTACGGAGTATGTGCAACAGCTGAACCTGGAGGAACTGTTCCAATGAGAAAAGCCTTAGTACTCTTCTTGCTGGCCGTTTTCACGGCCACCCTTCCGCTTTCCGCGCAGGACAAGCGGAAGAAGAAATCCGTCGATCCGGACGAAGTGTTCTTCCATCTTCCCGACTCTGTCACGGCCGAATATCTGGATCAGACGGACTTGCCCAAGAAAGCCCGGATCAACGACTATTGGATCGTGGGCGTCCATGGCGGCGCTTCCTTGCAGCACGGTTACTTCAATCCGCCGCGCATCGTCAGTTTCTATCCCAACCTGCCGGTTTACGGCTTCTCCATCACCCGTTACGCGACGATGATGAACATGTTCCCGAACCTCGGGATGGAAGTCGGCTTCCAGCACAATTTCGAAGGCTATAATTTCAAGGAATACGAGTCTGAGGGGGCGACCTGGCGCCAGAACATCGACGGCGCCTACGAGGCTTATATGGAGGTTCCGGAGGTGTTCGTGCTCACGCACGGCCATATGGACATGGGCCAGTACGCGAAAATCATCCTCAAACTCGGCATGTACGGCGGATACCGGACGAACATCACCCGCATCGGCCCGCATGTGGAGCCGGCCTATGCCCATGCGTTCAAGGATACGGACATCCGCTGGACCTACGGCGTCCAGGGCGGGCTCGGATTTGGCCTGATGTTCGACCCGATTGAAATACACCTGGGCGTCCAGGTCAAGTGGGGCTGGTCGTCCTTCTACCAGCCCGACGTGGCCAGCCCCTATTATTACCGTTTCGCCTATCCCCTGGACGGCGCCGTCACCCTCGGCGTCTATTACCAGCTGACGAAGCGCCGGGGCCGTTCCCGGGCGGCGCTCCGCCGGATGGCCCGCGAGACGGTTGAAGAAGAGATGAACCCTGAAAAGGATCGCTGATGGATACACGCGTAGTCAAGGTGGGTGACGTCCTCATCGGCGGGAATCACCCGATCGTCGTCCAGACGATGTGCAATACCCATACTGATGATGTCGACGCGACGGTGGAGCAGACGCTCCGTCTCGCCGAAGCCGGCTCGCAACTGGTCCGGATCACCGTCCCCGGCCTTCAGGACGTCCCGCATGTCCGGGAGATCAAGGCCCGGCTCCGGGCGACCGGCTGCCATGTCCCGCTGGTGGCCGACATCCATTTTTCCTCGGAAACGGCTATCGCGGTAGCCTCCGTTGTGGAGAAGGTCCGGATCAACCCCGGCAACTTCCACAAGGACCATGAAGAAGCCCGGCGCCAGTTCGCCCGCTTCCTGGAGGAATGCAAGAAGTACGGCACGGCCATCCGTATCGGCCTGAACCACGGCTCGCTGGGCTCCTATATCGTCGAGCGCTTCGGCAACACCCCGCATGCGATGGCGCTGGCCGCGATGGAGTGGGTTGAGATGTGCATCGACGCCGATTTCTGGAACGTGGTCGTCTCCCTGAAGGCCAGCAACACGGTCGTCATGATCGAGGCGTACCGCGAACTTGCCCGGATGATGCAGGAACGCGGTGTCGTATTCCCGCTCCATGTTGGCGTGACCGAGGCTGGCAACGGCGATTCCGGCCGCATCAAGTCCTGCGTCGCCATCTCCACCCTCCTTGCCGAAGGCATCGGGAACACCGTCCGCGTCTCCCTGACGGAACCGCCGGAGAACGAAATCCCCGTCGCGCAGTACCTGGCCGCGCGGTATTCCTGTCATTTCGAGCGAAGCGAAGCGAAGTCGAGAAATCTCTCCGAACGCGACCTCACCATCCTCAAGGCCGCCTGCGACTATGGCAAGCCCCTGCTGGACCGGACCATTGACACGGTGTCCTTCCCGGAACTGGAGCCTTCTTTCGGCGCTTATCTGACTGACGAACTGCTGCAGGCCTGCCGGCGGAAGTTCTACCGGCCCGAGTATATCGCCTGCCCCGGCTGCGGTCGTACGATGTACAACCTGCAGGAGGCCTTCGAGGCCGTCAAGTCCCGGACGGGCCATCTGCAGAATGTCGTCATCGCCGTGATGGGCTGTATTGTGAACGGCCCCGGCGAGATGGCCGACGCCGATTACGGATACGTAGGCGAAGGCGGCGGAAAGGTGACCATCTACCGCGGCAAGGAGCCCGTCCTGCGGCATATTCCCGACAGCGAGGCTGTCGACAAACTGGTTGAACTCATAGAATCCGAACGATGAAACGCATTCTTCTTTCCATGCTGGCGCTGCTTCTGGCCGCCACGGCTTCTTTCGCGCAGGACAAGACCACTTACAAGGTCGCCCAGCGCGACACCTGCGACCTTTATATGGACGTTTATGAGCCGGTGGCCATTCCCGGCGACACGCTCGACCGCCCCACCATCCTGTTCGTCTTCGGCGGCGGATTTATCATGGGCAGGCGCGATGACCCGTGGGTCCTCCCCTGGTTCAAGCTCCTGAATGAGAACGGCTACCGGGTGGTGTCCGTCGACTACCGGCTGGGCCTCAAGGGCGTCCGGATGCGCTTCGACCTGTTCCACCTGATCCAAAGCGCCAATTACACCAAGAATGCCGTCGACATGGGCGTGGAGGATGTGTTCGCGTCCGTCCGGTATCTGGCGGACCATGCGGAGGAGCTGGGCGTGAACATGGACAACATCGTGATTTCCGGCAGTTCCGCCGGAGCGATGATCTCCCTGTCCTGTGAACTGGAGGCCTGCAACCGGACCGCCCGGGCCGAGATCCTCCCGGAAGGCTTCCATTTCGCCGGTGTGATGTCTTTCGCCGGCGCGATCATGTCCGACAGCGGAAAACCCGAATACCGGCGCACACCGTGCCCGCAGCTGCTCATCCACGGGACGAAGGACGGTGCCGTGGCCTATGACAAGATCGGTTTCGGCCGTTGGGGCATGTTCGGCAGCAGCTACCTGGTGGAGAAGGTGCTGGCTCCGGCCGGATACACCTACCAGATTTACCGCTATGCCGGCCACAGCCATGACATGGCCGCCAACATGCTGGCCAACTGGCCGGAGGAGAAACGGTTCCTGGAAGTGTCCGTGATGGGCGGAAAAGCCCTCACCATCGACAGCACGGTCGACGACCCGACGATGCCCGTGTGGCAGTCGGTCACCCTGGACGATATCTATTGATTATTCCGCCAGCTCCGCGATCACCGATTCGACGGCTTTCACCTTGTCCCCGAGTTTCACCCGGATGTCCGCATCCAGGGGAAGGAACATGTCGATGCGCGAGCCGAACTTGATGACGCCGCACTGGTCGCCCCGGTTCTCCATGTTGCCGGGTTCGGAGTAGCAGACGATGCGGCGGGCGAAGGTGCCGGCGATCTGCTTGAAGAAAACCTCTCCGTGCTTGTTCTTCAGGCAGCTGGAGGCGTGCTCGTTGAGCTCCGAGGACTTCGGATGGAAGGCCAGAAGGTACTTCCCGGGGTGGTACTGGTAGTAGGTCACCCGGCCGTTCACCGGCCAGAAGTTGCAATGGACGTCGAAAAAGTCCATGTACACCGAAACCTGGATGCACTCCCGCTGCAGATACTCCTTCTCGAACACCTTTTCCAGAATGACGACCTTCCCGTCCGCCACGGAGGTGACGAGACGGTCGTTCTCATAGTCCGGAACCGTCCGGTCCGGCACCCGGAAGAACCAGGTGATGAAGAACATGAAGACGACGAGGACGGCGGAAATCGGGATGGAAATCCACGGGTTGTGGATCAGGCGCGCATTCAGCCAAATCAGGACACCGCAGACGCACCAGGCGATCAGGATGGTCTCATAGGAGTCTTTGTCGATGCGGATGCTTCGGATCAGGCGTTTCATGGTTTCGGATTATTGGAGGCCGATGAGGACCAGGTAAATGACGCCGGCCGGGATGGCGAAGAGCGCGCTGTCGAAGCGGTCGAGCATGCCCCCGTGTCCGGGAATGATGTTGCCCGAATCCTTGATTTCGCATACGCGTTTCCACTGGGATTCGAACAGGTCGCCGAAAACGCCGGCCACGTGCATGATCAGCGAAAGGATGACGGCGTGATACCAGGGATAGGTCCACAGGCCCGTCCAGACCAGAATCAGGCCCGCCAGGACGGCGAACAGCAGCCCGCCCCAGAAGCCAGCCCAGGTTTTCTTGGGCGAAACGGTCGGGAAGAGCTTGCCGGTGTATTTCCCCAGCAGCATGCCGACGCAGTAGGCGCCCACGTCGGAAGCCCAGATGATGATGAAGAACGCGAGCATCGGCCGTCCGTTGAACTGTCCGGCGGCGTCGAAGACGACGAAATTGGACAGGGTGAGCGGGGCGGCGATGTACAGGAGACCCGTGTAGAGGAAGGCGAAAAGTTTGAAGTCCGCCTTGTCCTTCACGAACAGCGTGGAGATCATCAGCAGCAGGAGCAGGACGGCGTTGACGCTGATCAGCCGGATGTCCAGCCGGAAGGCCATGACGCTGAACAGGGTCAGGTACGAGCAGCACCCCAGCACGATGGCCAGGAGGCGGGTCCGGGGGAAGCGGTCCCCCATCGTCATCCGGTAGAACTCGTAGAGCATCGTCACCATCATGAAGACGAGGAGAGCCGCATACAGGTATTTGTCAATCAGGAATCCGCCGATGACAATCGCCAGAAAGAAGATTCCCGATATCGTTCTTGTGACCGTGTTATTCATGCTCAGCCGTTTCTGCTGCGGGCTGATCGTCTTCGGCCGGTTTCACCTTGGGGCCGAGAATCCGCTCGATGTCTTCCGCAAAGATAACTTCTTTTTCGAGAAGAAGCGCACCCATCTGCATGAATCCTTCCTTGTGCTCCTCGAGGAGGCGCAGGGTCCGGTCATGGACTTCCTGCACGATGGCTTTCACTTCTTCGTCCATCAGTTCGGCCGTCTTCTCGGAATAGGGCTTGGTGAGGTTGTAGCCGCGGGCACCCGTGGAATCGTAGAAAGAGAGGTTGCCCACCTTGTCGCTCATGCCGTAGTACTGGACCATGCTGTAGGCCATGCCGGTCATCCGCTCGAGGTCGTTCAGGGCGCCCGTGGAGGGCTCTCCGTTCAGGATTTCCTCCGCGACGCGGCCGCCGATGAGGGCGCACATGCGGTCGATCATCACGCTCCGGGACCAGTTCTTCCGCTCTTCCGGGAGATACCAGGTCAGGCCGAGGGCGTTGCCGCGCGGGATGATGCTCACCTTGAAGACCGGATCGGCATACGGGAGGAGCCAGCCCACGATGGCGTGGCCCGCTTCGTGGTAGGCCGTGGTCCGTTTCTCCGCCGGGGACATGATGGTGTTGCTCTTCCGCTCGAGACCGCCGATGATGCGGTCCACGGCGTCCAGGAAGTCCTGCTGGCTCACTGTCGCGTGGTTGCGGCGGGCGGCCGTGAGGGCGGCCTCGTTGCACACGTTCGCGATATCGGCGCCGGAGAATCCCGGGGTGTGCTTGGCCATGAACTCCACGTTGAAGTCCGGATCGACCTTGATGCCGCGCAGGTGCACCTGGAAGATTTCCTCGCGCTCCTTGAGCTCGGGGAGTTCGACATGGATCTGGCGGTCGAACCGGCCGGCGCGCATCAGCGCCTGGTCCAGGATGTCCGCGCGGTTCGTGGCGGCGAGGACGATGACGCCGGAATTGGTGCCGAATCCGTCCATTTCCGTAAGCAGCTGGTTTAGCGTATTTTCCCGCTCGTCGTTGGAGGAGAAGCCGCCGTTCTTGGCGCGGGCGCGGCCCACGGCGTCGATTTCGTCGATGAAGACGATGCAGGGGGCCTTCTCCTTCGCCTGACGGAACAAGTCGCGGACGCGGGAGGCGCCCACGCCGACGAACATTTCCACGAAGTCGGAACCGGAGATGGAGAAGAACGGAACGTTCGCTTCGCCGGCGACGGCCTTGGCGAGGAGCGTCTTGCCGGTGCCCGGAGGGCCGACGAGGAGCGCGCCCTTCGGAATCTTGCCGCCGAGGGCCGTATATTTCTTCGGATTCTTGAGGAAGTCGACGATTTCCATCACCTCCTCCTTCGCGCCGTACAGGCCGGCGACGTCCTTGAAGGTGACCTTGACCTCGTCCTTGTCGGCGAGCTTGCCGGTGGCCTTGCCCACGTTGAAGGGATTGCCCATCCCTCCGCCGGCGCCGCCCGCGCCCCGGTTCATGCCCCGGAACATCCAGACCCAGAAGAGGATCAGCAGCAGCGTCGGGAAAATCCACTGGGCGAGTTCGGCCCAGGTGTGGTCGGCGTTCTGCATGACCACCTTGAACTGGTCGCCCACCGGAAGGTTTTCATTCAGCGCGGCGAAACTCGCCTCCGGATCGAACTTGGCGGAGACCAGGAAATAGAAATGCGGGGCCCGGCGCGGGACGTTCCCGCCCGGGAACTCGTCGGCGTACTTGGCCAGGCGCTCGGGACGGACCTTGATCTCGCCGCGGATGTCGTTCCGGATGAAGACGATCTCCTCGATGTCGCCGGAGGAAGCCATCGTCTGCACCTGCTGCCACTCGATCTTCTGAGGCTCCGCCGACTGCTGGTTGTTGAACAGCAGCCAGCCGATGCCCAGGATCAGGAGCAGGTACAGCCAGGAGAAATTGAACGATACGCGGACGCCCTTCCCTCCTTTCGGGTTTTTCTTTCTGTCAGCCATCTACTCCTGCGTTTTTTTGGCCGCCGGCTTGCGGCGCTCCTTGTATTCCTTGCGCGGAACGTCGGCCCAGAGGTCCTCCAGGCGGTAGAATTCGCGGTATTCCTTCAGAAAAATGTGGACGACGATGTTGCCGTAGTCCTGGATGATCCAGAAATTGTTCTCCTCGCCCTGGGAACGCCAGAGGGTGTGCCCTTCCTCCTTCATCTTTTCGGCGATGTTGTCGGCGATGGCGCCCACCTGGGTGGTGTTGGAGCCGTCACAGACCACGAAGAAGTCCGTGATGGCGCCGTCCATCTTGCGCAGGTCAAGCGAGACCACGTCCTGGCCTTTCTTGTCCATGATCGCATCGGCAATCAGCCGAAGGTCGTGTGTAATCATATCGGGATTATTTGTAATTTTGCATTACAAAGATAACAAAATCTTCGCCAATGGAAAACAAGATGCGGATAAAGTGGCTGGAGGAGGCGGATTCCACGAACAACGTGCTTCTGAGGCACATTCCGGACTATGACAATTTGTCAGTGATCGCCGCCGTGAAGCAGACGGCGGGGCGCGGCCAGCGGGGGAACCGCTGGGTCTCCGCGCCCGGCGACAACCTGACTTTTTCGCTGCTCCTGAAGCCGGACGGGCTTCCGGCCCGGGAAGTGATGGCCCTGACCTGCCTGGCCACGCTGGCGGTCCGGGACGTGCTCCGGGACGAAGGCGTCCCGGCGGTCATCAAGTGGCCGAACGACATCTATGTCGGAAAGCGGAAAATCTGCGGGATGCTCGTGGAGAACGGCCTGGACGGGACGGACATCGCCTGGTCGGTCATCGGCATCGGCCTCAACCTGAACCAGACGGACTTCCCCGGCGAACTGATGAATCCGACATCCCTCCGGCGGCTGACGGGCCGCACGTACGATCCCGTCTCCTTCCTGGAAACAATCTGCGCGGGCCTGGAAAGACTGCTCCCCGAATTGGAGACACAGGAAGGTCGGAACCGTCTCCGGGAGGCCTATGAACGTGATTTATTCCAGAAGGACTCCCCTGCTTCTTATCACGATCCGGCCGGAACGGAATTCTCCGGCATCATCCGGGGCATCACGCCGGAAGGGCTTCTGCGCATCGAAGCCGAAGGTCGTGAACGGACCTTCGGCTTCAAGGAAATCAGTTACGTGCTTTAACCCCGCAGGGCTTCGACGGCGGCGGCGGGATCCTCCGCCTTGAACACGGCGCTGCCGGCCACGAGGATGTCGACGCCGGCTTTCGCCAGGCGTCCGGCGTTCTTCGGCGAGACGCCGCCGTCCACCTCGATGAGGGCCGGACTTCCGATCCGTTCCAGTTCCGCCTTGACGGCCCGGATGCGGTCGTAGGTGTCCTCGATGAACTTCTGCCCGCCGAAGCCGGCGAACACGCTCATCAGGAGCACGTAGTCCACCTTGCCGAGGTACGGGAAGATCCTCTCCACCGGGCAGTCCGGGTTGATGACGATGCCCGCCTTGACGTTGAAGCTGTGGATGAGGTCGATGACCGCATCTGATTCATCCAGCGCCGCTTCGTAGTGGAAGCTGATCATGGCGGCGCCCACTTTCGCAAAGCGTTCGACATACTTTTCCGGATGGACGATCATCAGGTGGACGTCCATCGGTTTCCGGGCTTCCCGCGCGACGGCTTCCACGACCGGGAAGCCGAAGGAGATGTTCGGGACGAAGGTCCCGTCCATGATGTCCAGGTGGAAGATGTCCGCATGGGCGTTGACCGTCTCCACGTCCTTTCCGAGGTGGAGGAAATCGGCGGCCAGGATGGAAGGGGCGATGATCATCTTAGGAGAAGCTGAGGACGACATCGGTCAGGTGCGCGACGAACTTGTCCACGGAGGCGAGCTCGAGCTTTTCGCCCGGGGCGTGGACGTTCCGGAGGGTGGGGCCGAAGGAAATCATGTCCAGGTCCGGGAACTTCTCCAGGAAGAGGCCGCATTCCAGGCCGGCGTGGATGGCTTTCACTTCGGGTTCCGTGTGGAAGAGCTTCCGGTAGGATTCCACGGAGATCTTCAGGATGCGGGAGTCCAGGTTCGGCTTCCAGCCCGGGTACTCGCCGTGATGCTCCACGTCAAAGGATCCCAGGAAGAAGGCGGCTTCCACCCGCTCGGCCACGGCGTGCAGTTCGGAGACCACGGAGCTGCGCTGGCTGGTGATGACCTTCAGAACATCGCCCTCGATGTGCGCCGCAGCCAGGTTCGAGGAGGTCTCGACGAGGCCGGGAATGTCCATGGACATCTTCTCCACGCCGTGCGGAATGCTCAGCAGGGTCATGATGATGTTCGCGGCGTCCCCTTCCTCGATCGGGCGAATGGTGCTCGCCTCGGGCGTGCAGACGATGCCGATGTCGGGGTCGCTGGACTTGAATTCGGCCTTCAGGAGGGCGTCGAACGCTTCCGCGTCGGCCGTCCATTCAGCGATGTCGTCGGCCGGGACGGCGATGACCGCCTCGGCCTCGCGGCAGATGGCGTTGGGCTTGTTGCCGCCGCCGAGGGTGAGGAGCTGGAAGTCGTACTGGAGTTCGGTGTAGAGGAAGCGGATGAGGAGCCGCAGCGCGTTCGCCCGCTCCTTGTTGATGTCGTCTCCGCTGTGGCCGCCCCGGCCGCCGGTGACGCGGACCTTCAGCGTCCGGTAACCCTTTCGAAGGGCCTCGCGCTTGAATTCAAACGTGGCGGTCGTGTCCAGGCCGCCGGCGCAGCCGACGAACAGCTGGCCCTCGTCCTCGGAGTCCAGGTTGATCAGGGTTTTCCCTTCGAAGAAGCCGGGCTCGAGCGCGAAGGCGCCGTCCATGCCGGTCTCTTCGGAGATCGTGAACAGGCATTCGAGCTTGCCCGTGGGCAGGTCGCTGTCCAGCAGGGCGAGGCAGGCGGCGATGCCGATGCCGTCGTCCGCGCCGAGGGTGGTGTTCTTCGAAACCAGCCACCCGTCCTCCACCTCGTACGGGATCGCCTGGGTGAGAAAGTCGA
>JAEEGH010027247.1_pt1 | contig 11323 bp, 7 predicted proteins | sample 9134181 | NCBI WGS metagenome assembly JAEEGH01 (sample SAMN16246544, study PRJNA631951) | gut metagenome | biome: gut microbiome; feature: rumen; material: DP-attached | host: Bos | place: Iran: Karaj | collected 2018-10 | reverse complement strand
TATCCTGCAGTGTCACCTATATTTCCATTAACAATTATCTTTCCGTCGTTCATGGTATCCCCAACTGCATCCTGAGCATTTGAATTAACGGTAATGACTGAATCGTTAAGATATACACCCAGAGCGTTGCCTGGAATACCATTTATACTGATATTTTTTCCTGACATTCCGGCGCCGATATAACGCTGACCGCAGCAATTGATAATTTCACATGACTCCTTAGTATTTCGAAGGGCATCATTTAATGATCGATAGTCAAGATTGTAGGCATCTATAATCATGTTTATTCTCCTGCGTGGGATATTCCAAGAATCTGTAATTCTTTTTCTGTAAGTCCGATTCCTCTGAGCATCAGACGATTGCCACATAACGCTTCAATTGAATTAATTCCCATTCCACCCATCATTTCTTTTATTTCAGAATTCCATGACAACAAAAGGTTCATAAGACGTGTGTGTCCTATCTGAGGGTCGAGACGACTGGTCAATTCAGGACGCTGAGTAGCAATTCCCCAGTTGCATTTTCCGGTCTGGCACGATCTGCATAAATGACAACCCATCGCAATCAGCGCAGAAGTAGCAATATAACAGGCATCTGCACCAAGAGCCACAGCTTTAACCACATCCGAAGCATTTCTGATACTTCCTCCGGCTACCAGAGACACAGTATTTCTAATTCCTTCTTCACGTAATCTCTGATCAACAGCGGCGAGAGCCAATTCAACCGGAATACCTACATTATCACGAATCCTGGTGGGAGCAGCACCTGTTCCGCCTCTATATCCATCGATAGCTATAATATCTGCTCCGCTTCTGGCTATTCCGCTTGCTATTGCAGCTATATTATGAACAGCTGCAACCTTAACAATAATCGGCTTCTTGTAGTCTGTCGCCTCCTTGAGTGAATAAACCAGCTGCCTTAGATCTTCAATTGAATAGATATCATGATGAGGAGCAGGAGAAATGGCATCATATCCTTCGGGTATCATTCGTGTTCTGGATACATCTCCAACAATTTTTGCACCAGGCAGATGTCCCCCAATACCAGGTTTTGCTCCCTGTCCCATTTTTATCTCTATTGCTGCACCGGCATTAAGATATGCTTCATGTACTCCGAATCTGCCGGATGCTACCTGTACTATCGTATTGCTGCCGTATTTATAGAAATCCTCGTGTAAACCACCTTCACCGGTGTTGTACATCGTTCCAATATCAGTTGCTGCCATAGCTAAAGCAGCATGGGCATTGTAGCTGATCGATCCATAGCTCATTGCTGAGAACATCACAGGCATTGAGAGTTCAAGCAGAGGATTCAGCTTGGTTATGATATTACCGTTCTCGTCATACTTTATCGATGAAGATTTGCTGCCAAGAAAGACTCTGGTTTCCATCGGTTCTCTGAGCGGATCAATCGAAGGATTTGTCACTTGGGAAGCATTGATAAGTATCTTGTCCCAGTAAACGGGATTCGGTTTGGGATTGCCCATTGAGGAAAGCAGAACTCCGGAACTGTTAGCCTGTTTGATAATTTCATTTACCGTATCATTCGGCCAGTTCGAATTATCACTGATTCTGCAGGGATTCTTCACTATTTTGATAGCTCTTGTCGGGCAGAATGCGACACATCGCTGACAATTCACACATTTGGTTTCATCGCTTTCTAATTTTTTGGTAACAGAATTAAATCTATGTACCCCGTTTGCACACTGTTTTTCACACAGTCCGCAGTTGGTGCACCTTGTCATATCACGGACGACTTCAAATTCAGGATTAATGAATTCTATACTCATTATTCAGCACCTTCCTTTACACGAATAATGACGGGTTCTCCGCCTGCCGGTGCCCACACATTTTCGACTTCAGGTTCTATCACACGAATTGCTGATTCTTCACTGGCAATATAGGAAATGTCCTCCTTCTCTCCGACAACCATTGAACGCAGTTTCAGTCTGTCATTAAGTGCCATCAGTCCACCGTTGAATCCGAGAATAATCGAAAAAGGACCGGTTATAAGCAAACTGGAATAAACAGTTCTCAAGTACTTGAGCAAATTTCTTTTTTCCATATCTTCAATTGCATCTATAGTGTTCCAGAATGGTGCTGCAATAATGTTTGCAATATTCTGAAGGTCAAGCTTCTGACGCCTGAGAAGATAATCGATGATGTATGTGATCACCTCGGTATCAGTCTGCAATGTGCATTTGTAACCGAACATTTCAATATATCTGCGGTTGGCATCATATGATGAAATCTCACCATTATGAACAACCGAATAATCCAGCAGAGAAAACGGGTGTGCTCCGCCCCACCAGCCGGGAGTATTTGTCGGATATCGTCCATGTGCTATCCAGGAATATCCCTCATATTCATCAAGTTTATAAAAAACACCTACATCTTCGGGATAACCTACAGCCTTGAAGGTTCCCATATTTTTTCCACTTGAAAAGACATATGCACCGGTCATATCGGAATTTATCTTCATTACTACACGAGCAACGAATTCATTTTCATCAAGCTGCATAGAAGAGAGCAATGACTGAAACGGACTTACAAAATAACGCCATATAACAGGTTCATCTGTTATTTCAGGAATAGTCCTGGTCATGATCCGTTCTGAATGAACAATTTCAAATCTTTCCTTAAGATAAGCTTCACAGTTCTTTCTTGCCGTTCTGTCATCGAAGAAAATATGCAGTGCATAAAAATCTTTATATTCCGGATAGATACCATAGCCTGCGAATCCGCCTCCCAGGCCGTTTGATCTGGCATGCATATTTGCCATGCTCTTTACTATTTTTTCACCGGTCATTTTCCTGCCGGTTCTGGAGATCATCGCTGCAATAGCACAACCTGACGGAATTCTTACCTGTCCTTCAAGTTCCATAGCTTTTTCCTCCCGGTAAAAAGAAAGGCGCTCATTTCGATACAGAAACCGATTTTTCTGTACAGAAATGAACGCCTTTGTTCAATCTGGTCAATTATATATACATGTATTTTTTAATGTCAATGAAATTCATTAAAAAAAACTGTTGACAAGCCGTTTTTATTGGGTTTAGAATTCTACGCATTAAAGACAAAGACGTCTTTGAGTTGCGACTCAAAGGCGTTTTTTTTATACCTGAAAAAAAAAGGAGAAAATGATAATGTCATACGTTGACGAGGTAATTGAAAAAACGATTCTGAAGAATCCTAACCAGCCGGAATTTCATCAGGCAGTAAAAGAAGTACTTAACTCTCTAAGACCTGTTATTGATGCTCATGAAGAAGAATATAAAAGGAACGCTATTCTGGAAAGAATAACCAATCCTGAGCGACAGATCATATTCAGAGTTCCATGGGTCGATGACAAGGGACAGGTTCAGATCAATACCGGTTATCGTGTACAGTTCAGCAGTGCTATCGGTCCATACAAAGGCGGTTTAAGACTTCATCCTTCCGTCAATCTCAGCATTATCAAATTCCTTGGTTTTGAACAGGTATTTAAGAATTCCCTCACCGGTCTTCCCATCGGCGGCGGCAAAGGAGGTTCTGACTTTGATCCCAAAGGCAAATCAGACAGAGAGATAATGGCATTCTGTCAGAGTCTCATGACTGAATTGTACAAGTATATCGGTGCTGATACAGATGTACCCGCCGGTGATATCGGAGTCGGTGCCCGTGAGATCGGTTATTTGTTCGGTCAGTATAAACGAATCCACGGAACATTCGAAGGCGTTTTAACAGGCAAAGGCCTTACCTACGGTGGTTCTCTCGCAAGAACTGAAGCAACCGGATATGGTCTGCTCTACATCGTAAATGAAATGCTGAAAAACCATGGTCTGTTAATCGCAGGAAAAACAATAACCGTATCAGGTGCAGGAAATGTTGCCATCTATGCAATTGAAAAAGCACAGCAGCTTGGAGCCAAAGTGGTTACATGTTCTGATTCCAACGGTTGGGTCTATGATCCTGATGGTATCGATCTCAAGGCCTTGAAAGAAATCAAAGAAGTCAAACGACAGAGACTTACAGAATACAAGAATTACCGTCCTGCTTCTGAATACCATTCCGGAAAAGGAGTATGGTCTATCAAATGTGATATTGCACTTCCCTGTGCAACACAGAATGAATTGAATCTTGACGATGCAAAAGCTCTAGTCGCAAATGGAGTTTATGCCGTAGCTGAAGGTGCCAACATGCCTACCACTGCAGATGCGACTGAATATCTGCTTGCAAACAAGGTCATTTTCCTGCCTGGCAAGGCAGCAAATGCCGGTGGTGTTGCAACTTCTGCACTCGAAATGTCACAGAACAGTGAGCGACTCAACCGATCATTTGAGGAAGTTGATGCGAAGCTCAAATCGATCATGGAAGGCATCTACCACAACATCGACAAGGCAGCCAAAAAATACGGTTACGAGGACAATTTTGTTATCGGTGCAAACATTGCGGGATTTGAAAAGGTTGCAGATGCAATGATTGCCCAGGGCGTCATTTAATAGCCTGTTTTCTTAACCAGTTGATCAATTAAATAATCAGGGATTCATGCGTAAAAACAATACCCTTAGCTTTGCTTATATCTATTTAATTCAAATTAAAAGGAGTCGGATATGGAAAAAATAATGGATTATTTCGGGTGTAATGTATTTGATGACAGAGTCATGAAAGCCACTCTTTCAGAAGAGGTATATTCCTCTCTGAAAAACACTATCGATGAAGGAAAGGAACTTGATATCAGTGTTGCAAATGCCGTTGCTAATGCAATGAAAGACTGGGCCGTTGCCAAAGGTGCAACTCACTACACTCACTGGTTTCAGCCTCTCACCGGTATTACAGCAGAAAAACACGATTCTTTCATTTCTCCCTCACCTGACGGTGGAGTTATTCTGGAATTTTCCGGAAAAGAACTGATCAAAGGCGAACCTGACGCGTCGTCCTTCCCTTCCGGTGGTCTGCGAGCAACATTTGAAGCCAGAGGATACACCGCCTGGGATCCGACTTCATATGCATTCATCAAAGGAAAGACTCTTTGTATTCCCACGGCTTTCTGTTCATACGGCGGACATGCACTTGATAAAAAGACTCCTTTGCTCCGTTCAATGGAAGCTCTTAACAAACAGGCTCTCAGAATTCTGAAACTGTTTGGAAACACTTCAGCAAAATATGTCCGTTCCATGGTAGGTCCAGAACAGGAATACTTCCTTATTACGAAAGAAATGTATGATCAGCGACCTGATCTGCGATACACAGGACGAACACTTTTCGGAGCCAAAGCACCGAAAGGTCAGGAAATGAATGATCATTATTTCGGAGCAATAAAACCGAAGGTCGCCGAATTCATGGATGATCTCAATAAAGAATTATGGAAACTCGGTGTCCTTGCGAAGACAGAACACAATGAAGTGGCTCCCGCACAGCATGAACTGGCACCGATCTATACCACCACCAACATTGCCACAGATCATAACCAGCTTACCATGGAGATCATGCAGAAAGTTGCAAGCAAACACGGACTTGTATGTCTGCTACATGAGAAACCATTTGCAGGCGTAAATGGAAGCGGAAAGCATAACAACTGGTCCATTGCCACAGATTCAGGACAGAACCTGCTTTCTCCCGGTGATACTCCATATGAAAATGCACAGTTCCTTCTGTTCCTATGTGCAGTCATTAAAGCTGTTGATGATTATCAGGATCTTCTCCGATTATCGGTTGCTACTGCAGGAAATGACCACCGACTCGGAGCAAATGAAGCACCTCCTGCTGTCGTCTCAATGTTCCTTGGAGATGAATTGACCGGAGTCCTTGAAGCAATCGAAACCGACAAACCATATAAAGGTGCCGAAAAGCAGCAGATGCGTCTCGGTGTCGATGTCCTTCCGATCTTCAACCGTGATACGACTGACCGTAACAGAACTTCACCCTTTGCCTTTACCGGCAACAAATTCGAATTCAGAATGCTCGGTTCTTCCAACAGTATCGGCTGTGCCAACATCATGCTGAACAGTGCTGTTGCAGAATCGCTGAGGATCTATGCTGACAGACTGGAAAATGCCGACGATTTCGAAACAACACTCCATGAAATGATTCGAAAAACCATTAAAGATCACAAACGTATCATCTTCAACGGCAACGGCTATGACAACAGCTGGATAAAAGAAGCGACCGAAGTAAGAGGTCTTTCCAATTACAGGACCACTCCGGACTGTATGCCTCACTTACTGGACAAGAAAAATGTCGATATGCTGACAGGTCTTGGCGTGTTCTCTGAAGAAGAAATGAAATCACGACGCGATATCATGCTGGAGAATTACAGCAAGACAGTGATAATTGAAGCCAACACCATGGTCAGTATGTCAAGAGAACAGATCCTTCCTGCTGTCGAAAAATATTCTGCTTTCATTGCAAATGCTGCCATCGCAAAGAGAACACTTTCAGTGAGCATAAAATACGATTACGAAACAGATCTGGTCAGAAAACTGTCTGTACTGCTGAACCGTATAGCTGCACTCACCGGTGATCTTGATGAATCACTGCTTGCCTTACATGACGCAGACGGAATAATTCAGGAATCAGAAATGATTCGGGACAGCGTCATTCCTAAGATGAGTGAATTACGAATCGCCTGTGATGAAGCAGAAACTCTGACTGATAAGACTTACTGGCCGTTCCCGACTTACGGAGATATTCTCTTCAGCGTCAGATAATCAATTACACAATACAGCACTTTTTAACACTTATTTCATTTGTTAGATAGAGGGGTTAACAATGGAAGTATTCAACGTTTGGTTTTTAATCGGAGCTGCTCTGGTTTTCTGGATGCAGGCAGGTTTTGCCATGGTGGAAGCCGGCTTTACAAGAGCTAAAAACACAGGCAATATCATCATGAAGAATCTGTTGGATTTTTGTATCGGAACAATCGTATTCGTTATTATCGGTTTCAGCCTGTTAATGGGTGAGGATCTGGTCGGTCTAATCGGAAAACCCGGATTTGATCTATTCACCTCATACGCAGATTTTGATTATTCGAGTTTTGTTTTCAATCTGGTCTTCTGTGCAACGACATCAACAATCGTATCAGGAGCAGTGGCAGAACGAACAAAGTTTTTATCATACTGTGTCTATTCTGCTGTTATTTCAGCACTAATCTACCCTATTGAGGCACACTGGATCTGGGGCGGAGGCTGGCTGGCAAATCTTGGATTCCATGATTTCGCAGGTTCATGTGCGATACATTTTGTCGGAGGTCTATCTGCACTTATCGCTGCCAAAATACTTGGTGCCAGGCTCGGTAAATTCAATACCGATAAAAATGGAAAGGTCACTAAGGTCAATGCATTCCCCGGCCATAATATTGCATTGGGTGCTCTCGGTGTATTCATCCTCTGGTTGGGATGGTATGGTTTCAATGGTGCGGCTGCCACATCAGTGGAACAGATGGGTTCCGTTTTTCTGACTACGACAATATCGCCCGCCATTGCTACAGTCGTCTGTATGATCTTTACCTGGATCAAATACGGAAAACCGGATGTATCCATGTGCCTGAATGCTTCCCTGGCCGGACTTGTTGCCATCACAGCCGGATGCGATGCAACCAATGCACTGGGCGCATCGGTCATTGGTGCGGTCTCCGGATTACTTGTAGTATTCGGTGTATGGCTGCTTGATTATAAACTGCATATTGATGACCCGGTCGGTGCCGTTGCAGTCCACTGTATCAACGGTATCTGGGGAACTCTGGCTGTAGGGCTGTTTGCCACATCTGCCGTTCCCGGATATTCAATAGCTGATTCCGCAGGAACAACACTCACAGGCTTGTTCTACGGAGGCGGATTTAAACTGTTGGGCATAGAAGCACTCGGCATAGGCAGTGTCGCTCTGTGGACAGCAATAACGATAACCCTTTGTTTCACGGCAATAAAGAAAATATTCGGACTTCGTGTTTCAAGAGAAGAAGAAATTGCAGGTCTCGATTCCACTGAACACGGTCTGCAGTCAGCATATGCAGGATTTGCAATGCTTCCTGACTACATTGACTACGGAGCAAAAATTATTCCGGCTGTTGTTACAAACAATGAAATAATCGAAGAGAATATACCCGTAAGGAAGGAAGTTACGGCTGACAGAAATACTCCAAAATTCACAAAGGTACAGATTATCTGCAAAGAAGCTATGCTGGAAGCACTTAAGAACGGTATGATGGATATCGGCATCACAGGTATGACAGTATCTCACGTTCTCGGATGCGGAAAACAGAAAGGAAAGCCTGAATACTACCGAGGTGTTCAAATTGAAGCTACTCTTCTCCCCAAAGTTCAGGTCGATATTGTAATAAGCAAAGTACCTGTCAGGACTGTCATTGAAACTGCCAAGAGTATCCTTTACACCGGACATATCGGTGACGGCAAGATCTTTGTTTATGACGTGGAAAATGCAGTAAAGATCAGAACTGGTGAAGAAGGCTATGATGCCCTTCAGGATGAAGAATAAAGATACGTAAATGAGATACAAAAAGGTGCTGTATTCGGACATACAGCACCTTTATTTTTTAATGTTTCAGGGTCAATTTTCATTGACAAAAACTGGCCTGCTGGAGTAACATACTCAACGTTGAGGCAATGACGTCTTGAACTTCGGTTCTATAAGTGTCACTGCTTTTTTTGTACCTAATTGAATATAGAAAAAAGGCAAAGAGGTCTTTGATACGTTGTATCGGAGACCTCTTTTTTTTGAAATAAATTGTAAGAAGGAAATGTATGTTAAAACTTGAACAGTTGTACGAAGGAAAAGCAAAAAAGGTCTACAGAACAGAAAATCCTGAATTACTGATTATTTCATACAAAGATGATGCAACCGCCTTCAACGGTCAGAAAAAAGGCACGATTTACGGCAAGGGTGTCATCAATAACAAAATGAGCAACATGCTCATGAAATACCTTGAAAAACAGAACATCCCCACACACTTTGTTGAGGAACTGAATGACAGAGAATCTCTGGTTAAAAAAGTAAGCATTGTTCCTCTTGAAGTCATCGTAAGAAATATTGCCGCCGGTTCATTTTCGAAAAGATACGGCATTGAAGAAGGAATCGTCTTCGATTCCCCGACAATTGAGTTTTCATATAAGAATGATGCCCTGGGTGATCCCCTGCTTAACGATTATCACATCCACGCTTTGAAAATTGCTTCGGAAGAAGAACTGGAAACCATAAAGAAGTATTCATTCGGCATAAACAGATGCCTGAAAGAACTGTGGTCAAAATGCAATATTACTCTTGTGGATTTCAAGCTTGAATTCGGAAGACTGAGCGACGGCACCATCGTACTGGCAGATGAGATCAGTCCTGACACAAGCAGACTGTGGGATTCGGCAACAGGTAAAAAACTGGATAAAGACAGATTCAGAAGAGACCTTGGCGATGTTGAAGCAGCTTACGATGAAGTCATGGCACGTCTGAACAAGATCATATAGAGGAGATCCGGAAGATGAGTAACTGTGCTATTGTAGGAATCAACTGGGGTGATGAAGGAAAAGGAAGGATCGTCGACTATCTGACCAGTAATTGTGATTATGTCGTCAGATTCCAGGGCGGCGGCAATGCAGGTCATACCGTAATCAACGAAAAAGGAAAATTTGCCCTTCATCTTCTGCCATCAGGTGTATTCAGACCCGGTGTTGTGAACATTCTGGGTAACGGTGTTGCTCTCGACCCTGAAAACCTTCTCAATGAAATAGATATAGTTAAATCAAAAGGGGTCTACATCGGTCCCGACAATCTGAAGATAAGTGACCGTGCCTCCATTCTTTTTCCATGGCATCGTCTGATGGATGAACTGGAGGAAAACCGTCTTGCAGACAAAAAATACGGTTCAACAAAACAAGGTATAGCTCCTTTTTACTCAGATAAGAGCATAAAGAAAACCATACTGGCAGGAGAAGTATTCTATCCTGATGAAATGGAGAAACATCTTGACAGCATTCTTGAATGGGCGAATCTGAAGCTGACTGGAATATATAACGCTGTTCCCATCACCAAGGATCAGCTGAACAGATGGATAGAAAACTACCTGAATCCTATCAAAGGCTACATTTGCAATACAGGCAGTTTATTAAAAACAGCACAGCAGAATAACAAAAGCATAATTCTGGAAGCACAGTTGGGTTCACTCCGTGATCTTGACTATGGCATTTACCCGTATACTACTTCAGCAAATACTATTGTTTCTTACGCTCCGATAGGTTCTGGTTTTCCCGGCATAAGGATAGATGAGACTGTAGGTGTAGTTAAGGCATATTCCACCTGTGTGGGAGAAGGTCCTTTCGTATGTGAGATGACCGGAGATGAAGCCGAAAAGCTGCGTCAGGCAGGCGGAGAATACGGAGCCAAGACCGGAAGACCACGCAGAGTCGGTCCGCTTGATATAGTTGCAACAAAATATGGCATTGAAATGCAGAATGCCACTTCAATTGCATTCACTAAGCTTGATGTTCTCAGTTACATGGAAGAAATACCTGTCTGCACACATTACTCGTATAAAGGATCTGTCACGGATGAGTTCCCATTCCCCGCGGTTCTTGATCAGTGCAGTCCGGTAATTGAATATGCAAAGGGATGGAACTGTGATATTTCCAAAGCACGAAAATGGGAGGATCTGCCGCAGGAGGCTAAGGATTACGTAATAATGGTTGAAAACAAAATAAACTGTCATATTAAATATATTTCAGTTGGTCCTGAACGTGACAGCATTATTACAAGAATCTAGGAGATAAGGAATGAAAAACACTTACGAATCCCCTCTTTCAACCAGATATGCCTCCGATTACATGCTCGGATTGTTTTCGTCAGATTCCAGGTACAAGACATGGCGCAGACTGTGGTTTGCTCTTGCCAAAGCGGAAAAGGATCTCGGTCTTCCGATCACAGATGAACAAATCGACGAATTGAGAAATCATATCAGTGATATAGATTACGAATGTGTCAAAGCACGTGAAAAAGAAGTCAGACATGATGTCATGGCTCATATATATGCCTACGGAAAAGCAGCGCCTAAAGCAGCCGGCATCATCCATCTCGGTGCAACAAGCTGTTATGTGACAGACAATACCGATCTTATCCTGTACCGCGATGCACTGCTCTACATCAAAGATGAATTATTAAAAGTCCTTGCCTGTCTGTCTGCATTCGCAGATAAATACAAGGATCTGCCTACTCTCGGATACACCCACTACCAGCCTGCCCAGCTTGTTACAGTAGGAAAAAGAGCTTCTCTATGGATGCAGGATTTTTTGGCTGATTACCATGAGATATGTTTCGTGATCGACAGCATAAGATTTCTGGGATGTCGC
>JAEEGH010027246.1_pt1 | contig 11323 bp, 9 predicted proteins | sample 9134181 | NCBI WGS metagenome assembly JAEEGH01 (sample SAMN16246544, study PRJNA631951) | gut metagenome | biome: gut microbiome; feature: rumen; material: DP-attached | host: Bos | place: Iran: Karaj | collected 2018-10 | reverse complement strand
TGACCATGCTGGCATAGCCTGCAAGACTTGCAAGGATTTCAGAGTCTTGCAGGCATGCCTTACCTTTGCCTTTAAAAATGATCGGAATGCAGCTGCCGCAGCATATCATAGACCTCGTCGGTAATCTCTTTGACGAAGGCATGGACGACGAGACAATTTGCCGCGCCGTCCTTAAAGAATGGAGAAAACGTATGGAAAATCCCCGCCGGGAAGCGTTTGGAAACGACCCGGCGGGTGATTCAATTAATAATCAGGCATGTCTGGAAATATCTCCTTTCTGATCAGAAACTGGCCCTTTAGGAATACAAACTGGAACAGAAGGATCCCTTCACTCAATACAATAAAGATTTGAAGAGTACTGCGGCGAGGCAGGCATCTGGCTCTCCTCCAAGGCCCTGGCGGCGGCTCTCGTGGTATTAGAGATCCTATTGGTTATCGTTGGCGTTATCGTTTATTACTCGATGAAGGCGGAATATGCATAGATCTCGCATCAGCTTTTCCTTTTCAGCTATAGAAATAATGCCGAATAACTATTTTTCAATAACTTTGTATTCGTAATTGTGATCCATGCTCCATGCTCCATTATATTGAGGACAATAAAGGATTTCAAACCGAACGCATTATCAATTCGGAGGAACCCTTGAAGATCGGTCTTATTGATGCCGATTTGTTGGATCATGGGACCAAGCATCCGAACTTGGCTCTTCTTAAAATGTCTGGTTTCTGTAAGGGCGTCCGGCTGAAAAATGGAGGGCAACATAATGTCCGGCTTATTTGTAATTATTTCGAATTACAATCTGGGATGCTCCTTGATCAGATCGATTTTGACATAATTGCTATCTCAAAAGTTTTTAAGTTCACGACCCTGTCAGAGGAAGCTCAGAGGCTTGTAGATGAACATCTTGCATATTACGGCGGGACTGGTTTTTTTGAGATAAATGGCCCTACTCTTCCTGACGAAATAGAACATCATATGCCTGATTACCACTTGTATGACGAGTATATCGATATTCAAACAGGAGGGAATGAGGTGAAAAAGAAAAAAGACTGGGACGATTATCTAAACTATTCAATAGGATTCACAACAAGAGGTTGTATTCGGCATTGTGGGTTTTGCGTGAATAGATTATTGAACCGAGTTGTTGCGTGGTCTCCTGTGTCGGAGTTTCTTGACGAAGAACGCCCGAATATTTATTTGTGGGACGACAATATCATGGCGGCGCCTCCTGCGGTATTCAAATCTGTAATGGATAGTCTTAAGGCAACGAATAAGCCATTTCAATTTCGACAAGGAATGGATATTCGGCTAATGACGGACGCGAAAGCTGAACTTCTTTCTAGCGTTAAGTATCATGGAGATTATATATTCGCATTCGATCACTATCGTATGGATGATCCCATCGAAAAGAAGCAAGTTGAGCAAACTATTCGTGGATTGCAAATTTGGCGAAGACACTGTAAAAAATCAACAAAACTATATGTTCTCGTTGCGTATGATAGCCAAGATGAGAGAGATATTGAAGGAGCATTCTTTAGAATAAAGACCTTAATGGAGTATCGGTGTCTGCCTTATATCATGCGTTTTGAAGCGTACCATCAGTCGCGATTTAAGAGCCTATATATTCAGCTAGCTCGTTGGTGCAACCAACCTAGTTTTTTCAAAAAGAAGAGCTTTAGGGAGTATTGCGAAGCAAACGAAGAGTATCACAGACGCCACACACCTAAGGCTAAGAAAAATTGTGTATGCTATCAAGCCATGCTTGATTTTGAGAAAGAGTTTCCCGAGATAGCTGCCAAGTATTTTGATTTAAGGTTTGATGTCTTGTCTGCCAAAACGAAAAATTACACAAACATTCCTGAAAGAAGCCATAGACTTGATTGAGTATGGATATAAATGAATTCTATCTAAAAGTGCGAGAAGATTCAATAAATAAGCATTTTATTGAATCTGGTGCTTCTCGGGATACGTCGGGAGTAAAAGATTATGTAGAAGAACTTGTTTCCCTCCCATTTGACGCGTTTCTTTGTCATATAAAGGAAACAACAGAACTCCCTTTTGTGCTCTCATCAGATGTCCCTCAGTTCTCAAGCATCGACGCCGCAACTCATAAAATCTGCTCGCTTCTAGCACAGCAGCCCCCTATCGGTTTTTCTTTTGAGGAGATTGGGAAAATCTTACAACCCGGCCATACAGATGTTGTATATGCAAATAAAAAATACGGAGAGAATCATGTAAAGACCGCCGAGTCACTAGGTCTTACTCTTTCTTATAATAGAAAGTATTTCCTCTCTGCAATTGGATATATATTCCCTTCTCTTTCTAAGTATCAACAGGATCAATTGATTTCACGCACAGTATTACGAAACAGCCTTGTTTACAATGTGTTGCACAAGGTGCTTAATGGCCAGACCGTGAGCATTATAGATGAAATATCTTTCCTGTCAGAATCTACAGCCAAACGTCGGAAAAATAATTCCTTGATCTTTTGTCGACTTATAGGCTTAAATAGAGATACTCAAGTACAGGATTACCTTGACTTAATTAAATAGGCGGAGTTTTGAGACTCCGCCTATTTAATTATGCATCTTCTGAGCTTAATTCCTGAAGGAAGTTGACGAAGACAAAAGGATCATCAAATTCATATCTTTCGTTTGTCCACTTCTCATTCAGATATTCAAACCCCGCACTTGCATATGCTTCCATCCTTCTGATAAGTTCCTTTACCCAATTGTCGATGGCATCTTCATCGGCATTGTCAAGTTCACTCCATTCAACCCCGGTTTCTGCACTTTCGTTTAGGAGCATCAAAACAATATAGTCTCGAATTGAGGCGGGTTTCCAGTTTCCGAACGGTGCGATATCAAATGTTTTTTCCTCTTTGGCAATAAAATCAGAGTTCTCAAGGTGTCCTTTCTTCAGTTTGTGGCCGATCATAAATGCATACATATATGATTGACCGAAAGCACCAAGCGTGCTGATTCCTCCTTTACCCTTCTTGTCACCTTCAGTGGCGATACCATCAAGAAGATCTCTATATTTAACCTTACACTTGGGACGTCTCATCCCAAATAAGTCGGCAAGTTCTTGGCTATTCATACTAGATGTATTTCTTGGTTTTTGTTATCAACGACGTAACATCCGAACGCTCTTCGATGTAATTGACGTAGAACGTTCCCGGGATTTCACCGTTCTTCATCTTGTTATAAATCTCGTGTCCCAAAGGATTCATATTAGACGGGTCATTAACGTCATAGAGGTCTTTAACCATAATAATACTTTGAGTGAAGACCTTTGGCGCAATTCTAAAGAAGTTCTTAATGAAGTTGTCTCCGAACTCAGAGAACGGTGCATCAGAGATAAAAGGGTAGTCAAAGCGATTATCTCCAACCTTAGTGGATATAATGGCCATGATGATTGAGAGTTGTTTCATTCTTTGGAATCCCGTTCCAAGACCAGTAAGATCCCCATTCTCGGCATTTTTAATAGAAACATGGACAGTGCCGTCACTTTGTTTCTCAAAAGTCAGCGTACCACCTTCAACAGGATTGCCTTTTAATAGGTCTTTGTATTTCTCATTGGCATCTTTTCTTAACCCATCCAGAATACGGTCAAAAATCCGATCTTTAGCCGATTCGAATAATTGTTCAACACAGACAATGAGATCTCGGAAGTCCTGATACTTTTGGAGCGAGTTGTCAGTATCTCTTGATGCCAATTTCTCGTCAATTTGGGCGATCCTCGCTTCCCAACGACCACGGGTTTCTTTTAACTTCTCGATGTCCTCCGTATACTTCGTGATATTTCGGGAAGCTAGATTATACTCACTCAAGTTTGCTTTATCCTTGCTTTCTTCGTTGGTGGTCCCTCCTGCGTTGTAAAAACGAGTTCGGATATTATCAAGTTCAGTCTGCTTATTCTCGATTTCTTCCTCTATAGAAGCAAGCTCATCTCGGTAGGAAGCAACGGCTGCAAGAAGAACTTTGTTGTCACATTCCACTCCACCGGCACTTATTTGGATTTCGCTGAAGAACTTGTTAAAATCATTCGCGGTTTTTGGCATATTCTCCTTTGGCCGCTCAATGAGCCTTTGAATATTCAGCCAGGGCTGAGACCCTCTCTCTGCAGGTCGGCCACAGACTTCACAACGTTCAGTACGGAGCATTCGTCTTAAGGAAGGAATATCAGGAGAGCCCTCAGGAAGCAAAATCGTTGAAGGATCCTTTTTCATTTGATCCTGAACCTGTTTAAGGGTGCGTTCACGAGTGAGTTGATCACGCTTTGCTACGAATACGGAAATGGCATCGCCATGCCCTATCAAAAGCCAAGGTCGATCCGAATAGATCTTTGAAGTGATTGCAGCTTGTTTTTGTTTCTTTTCTTCCTTTAACTTGCCAATCTCGTCGGTAACTCTTTTGATATCTGCGCGGTACTGTTCTCTGCTCGAGGCATTTTCGATTAAGGCCTCATACTTTTCTTTCGTTTCGATCGCAAGAGAAAGCTCATTTGTCCAAGCCTCAAGATCGGGTTCGCTCTGTGCGAGCCTTTGTTCTAAGCGTTCTTTCTCTGCGACAAGCTCTCGAGAATCAGAGTTCTGCTGTGCATCATTAGCTTGTTGTTCGTTATAAAGGTTTCTTGCATAGCGTGAGAGTTGGGTACAATTCGTCCGAATCTTAACAATATCTCCAATGTCTGCAAGATTTTCAATAGTGGTTTGTAATCCTTCTTTACTCGATAGATCAACAATAGCCTCCATGGATTCTCCTTGTAATAATGCATAATCACGCAGTTGAACAGGGATTATTCCATCTATTATTTTATTCTGTTGGTTCGTATCATAGACTGGTGTTGTGGCACCATGCGATGTCTCAACAACATCTATTGTTTGGCCAGAACACTCCCATCGGTTAGCAACTTTTTGAAAACGAACCGTCTTTGATACTTCGAAAACCTGATCACCATTAGTATACTCTATCCTGACGGCCATGTTGAAAGGCTCTCCTATCGTTTTCGCCTTAGAGGAAGCCATGCGAATATATGAGCTTCCGACAGGCTTGAACTTCTTGTCATCAGAATCGTAAACCTGATCCTTCAAAATCCACAGAATGCCGTTATAGAACTTTGATTTTCCCATGTTATTATCAGCGGAAATAATATTGATTCCGCTGGTAAAACAGAATTTGTTGTCTTCTAGTCCTCCATAATAGTTATAGAAATTCTGGAAGGCAATAGATTTGATTATCGTTCCCATAATTAAATCTTCTTGATTCTCTTGATCTCATTAAATGTTTGCTGTGGAGAAATCCCATTGTAACCACCTTTAATAACCGCCTTGATTACTTCAATGTTTACATCTGGGGAGGGGATATCCATTTTTGCAGATCGGATATCGTCTTGATTCACAGACAAGAACGATCCGACATTTGGATCACTGAGAACTTCTTTGAGGATGTCGTCTGGTCTCATATAATTAGTGTTGGTACTTCTATTGAGTTACGGAAAGAATAAGCTCAGCCAAGTTTAAGTGATAATAGTCAGTAATCTCTTGTAAGGCAGGCTTAACGTCCTTATAATAATTCGAAGAGAGCTGTGCGAAATAAGCAACTCGTGCTAATTCCTGTTTTACGAGCTTTGCTTCAATCGAGAAATATTCTGGTTCTACGCCATCAATAACAGAGGAAGGCACGACTATCATATCATAAATGTATGCGATAGATTTATCATCATGCTTTCTGAGAAGTCGTCCTCTACGCTGAATAAACTGCCTCGGATTGCCTGTACTTGACGCAAAAATGCCGTACTGCGTGCGAGGAATATCAACTCCTTCATCAAGACATTTCATCGCAAGGAGGACGTCAATTTTACCTTCCGCAAATCCGGTTAGGATAGATTTCCTTTCTTTCTTGCTTTTTTCACCGATATAGGTATTACACCTAACATTAGGATAAACATCCTTGATGGCAAAAAGCATATCTTGTATGATTTTGGAAGATTCTTCAGAGCTGGAATACTCGTTATCTTTCTCTGAGAGCCCTTCCGGGACATAGACAAAACAATACTTAAGGGCTTCTTCTCCAATATCTTGAATTATTCTTTTTAGCGCTGATATCTTGCCGCTGGCCTTATGAAGAATCCGCTTCCTCTCTTGCATCAACCGTTTTGCTTTTTCTTCATCCTTACAGCGACCCGCAGCATCATAAAGTCGCATTATGCGCATTGAGATATCAACATAACTATCCATCTCTTCTTCATCAAGGGTGACAATGATGGGATAGTAATTATAGTGCATGAGACGCCCACAAGCCATGGCTTTCTCCATTGAGAAACTCACGATGTACGGGTACTTATCGTTAAATAGCGACTCTAGCTCTGCAGTCCCTTCTGCATCATAAATTCTGGAAGGGGTAGCGGACAAAGCGATTCTACGAGTTGCACGGATAGTCTTAAATGCGGCACGAACCGTTGGAGAACCGATGTTATGAGCCTCGTCTGCAATTACGATAAGATCCTCTGGTAATTGATTTACCAGTTGCTGAAAGTCCTTGTTGCAATATGAATCGTAAGTAGATACAATAAAGAAACTACAATCCTTTTTATATAGACGGATGTTGTTTTTTAGTTGTGTTAGTTTAGGCCGCCATTGAGGATTAGCTGAAGAAACTTCAATGATGTCGGTAAACCCAAAGGATTCAACTTCATCCTTCCACTGATCAACAAGAGCTATCGTTGGCACCAATACAAGAACCTGGTATTTCCCGCTATCGTGATACTCATGTAAGACGCAATTAAGTGACGTTATCGTTTTTCCCGTACCTGTCGCCATTGCAAAGATCCCCTGCTTCCCATTTTTAACCCACGCTTTATATGCTTCTTCTTGATACTCGAATGGCTTGTGCCCTTCTGGGAAATGCGGTTCATTATTTTTGATAATCGACGTCGTATGCTTGATAACGAACTGTCTAGAAAGACGTTCTTCTTCCTCCAAAAGATCAGACGCTTTTATGTTCGGGTATTCCGATACTATTTGTTGGCAGAAAGTCTTTGCCTCATAGAGGATGATGTCGTCATTGAGCCCGTTCCACATCTTTTCGTAGTGTTGGGCACTATCTTGTACCTTACCAAAACTATCGTCCCCCCTCCATGAACAAGTGCATTCTATAGTCTCTAAATTGGATAATAAAGCGCTTGCCGTCATGTTTAATGAACCGGTGAAACTAACCTTATCTCCGTTTTTGTCAGTAAAAACACCCACTTTCTGGTGTGCCAATCCTCCGTCTTTCTTGACGATGATTCGAACACGAACTCGATTCTGCTGGATTAATAAGGCAAGACACTTAAAAAAATGCTCATTGCGCTCAGAAAGAGTCTTCTTCAATTCGGAGTATCTCTCTAATAAAATAGACTCCAACCCTTCCGGATCCCCAGACTTGAACAAATAATAGTCTTCTTCACTAATATGCTCGTTTATATATAGACGCATATTGCCGCCGTTGACAATAAAGCGAGCAAATCCTGCAGATAATACATTAATACTTGTGCTGCTGAAATAGCCAAGACCTAAATCAAACTGAATACTATTAACAAGAGCCAACTCGCAAAAATCCACAGGAGAGCAGCCCTGCTCACCAGATGTATAGGAATAACGGAAGTCGACATCTCTCAACATAACTATTGCCTTATCTGCATTTTTAAGTGAAGAAACATCTTTCTCTGTTCTTGATTCAAGCGGTCCTCCCTTAAATCCATTGTGGCATTATAGAGCCATTTGTAAAGGGCTGGTTCTTTATCCTTCGGAGGAATCTTTCCATTATGCTTTACGATATAGTATTCGCAACGCATACATTGAGATGCCCAAATATCAAATGCGTATGTGCCCAATAGCTCCTTTACTTCTTTTCTGTCTTGATTTCTTTCTATCCACTTAGCGAAGTCCACCTCAATCTCATCTTTTGAATCAACAGAAGGGAACCGGCTTTTCTCGTCAAGGAACTTCTTTAGCAGGATTAATCTTTCTGCAAAAGACAGTCTTGAAGAGTCAGCAACCTGTATAAACTCCGAAGAGTATGTCCTACTTGAAAGACCATACCTTCCCCCCTCATATTGAACAAAACGATTCTGACCATCACTTATAATACTCGTCCTAATGCTATTCTTCGAACTAGTAGGGAAGAAAGCGAGGACATAACTCACGATATCGTCAAGGAGAACCGGATCATTGGAATTACTAAGGACCTTTACAACAGCATCTCGTATGCTAGTAGGTGTATTTCTTGAAGCAAGCAGATATTGTGTTTGTAAGGCGCCTCTTCGAATGTATTGTATTCGCGTGTCTTCTCGTAGGGCAATCCTGACGACATCCTCTTGGAAAGGGTATAATGGAAATTGTTCTGAGGCTATACGAATGATGTCTTGAAGAGTTAAGGGTGTTTCTGCTTCGCTTACGATGGTGTATACGATTGCCGCAACATCGTACTTTTTCGGTAAGATATGAATCGTATCTGCAACAAAATCTTCATACAGCCCATGTCGAGAAAGAACATATTCTTTTGCAACGTTTAAAACTCTCTCAACGTCACCCATAGAAAAATGAGTCCAGCAAGGAGAATCTTCAACGTACTCTCGGAGATTAAGAGAAATCTCTTTTGAGGCTTCTTCGATAAGGGAATCAATGCCCTTGAAGAACGCCTCAAAATTAAAAAGATTACACAGATCCTTACTAAGCGCAACTATTAAAGGATTTGGTTTATTATTCTCATAATCTCCAAGCGTTTTGTAATCCTTAAAAACACCAGATAAATACTTGAGAATAAAACCATTGGTAAAAGAAGTTCCTTCTTGTTTGTTGAGATCTGTAAGTCTAATGATCCTATCTGAAGACGAAATAAAATCCTTTTTTCCAAAGCAGTCAACCAGATATTCATTTGTGACTTTTTTCAAGGCATTATTGAAGTCGGAGTGAGATCCAAATAGCTTCAAATGGCCTCTTGAAACGCGCATTCGTATTCTTGATCGAGTAACTTTTCTGGCTTCGGCGAGCTCAACTGTTGATTTTACCCCTTTATTTGTGTCTATGCCGTATACCTGAGCAAAACAAAGAATATCATCATCGCTCTCGATATACTTAGAGAGCAACCACAACAAAGGGTAGTGTCCGTGGTTTTCGTTATAAGTTGAGAGATATTGTATATCATCGTCTTCGAAAGACATCACTTTCGAGAACTTATTAACAAAACGATTGATGCTACCTTTCTTATCATGAGGTTTGTCTGACCAGGATGGATCCTCTGATGAAGAATCCTGTGCTAAAGTAGGCACATAGTTGAGCTTCGCGGGGTGAATAAGAAGCCTGCAGAGCTCCTCTATCTCATTAATAGTTTTTCGGCCACAATTCCTAAGATTATCTGGGATGGCATTCCCATTATCTCGATAGAATTGAAGCAAAGACTGTTTTGTAATAAGTCGATATGATTGCAAAACATTATACGCCCTAACAGACACATGCCAATCAGAGATCGTTTCACCTTCTCCTTTTTGTTCTTGATCTAGATCCTTCGACGCTAGAAGCACTTTGCATTTTCTCTCAAGCTCAGAAATCGTATAATACCCAGCATTTTGTCCTGCGGGGAAGGTGTTATTATGGGCGGAATAATAGTCCAGTAGTTGCTGAATCGTTGAGATCCCACGTGAAATGCAATAGTTATAAGCACGAACGGTCAGGCCTAATGACTTAAGCCCATCATTTCCAGAAAAATGATTAGTTCCGTTCACGAATGTGGTAGTCTTGCTTGTAACAAACAAAGATCAGTATTTTTTCCGAGATCAACGTGATCTTATTTCATACCAGATAGTCTGATGAAGGTTAAGATTTGTTAGTCATAAATATCTGGCGGTTATCATATTGTTAAGAATAGCAATATACAAGGACTACTATACCAAATAATGTGAGAAAACAATCCATAGGCGGAACCTCTTTCCTTCTCCGAAAGGTGCCATACTGCACGAATCAGTAGTCGTACAGTTTGCGGGCCGTAGCCTCTAAATAATCATTTATCAGATTGTGGCGAAGAATGCTCCTTTCACGTGTGCAGGGCAACGAAGTCCGTTTCGTTGCTCTGCGAGTCTTTAAGGATCGCTTTTACTAAAACACCGGCATCCAGAGCAATCGTTTGATGCTGGTCATGGATGTTGTAGTCATACTTGACTGCAAGAATTTTAATAGGGCCAAAAACGCGACTCTCGAGAAAAGCATTATCGAACTTGAAAACGAACGGGAAATCATCTGTAGGATGGTCGGGCATACGTTTCTCAAGTTCTTTTAAAGATGTAATCATGTTCCCCGATTCATCCTTCAAAACGTCGTCTTTGCGGTCAAGATAAATGTAGGGCAGAGAATTCCATAACTCAGTCCGCGAAGTATAGAGGAGCGATAAGTGTTTTCTATATTGTTCGATATCAAAACTGTTTTTAGCTGCCCAGTCTTCATCAATCCAGAAAAGAGTATAGCGAACCTCAGAATGGAAATGATTCTCAATCTCTCCGACGATTGTTTCTCCATAACCAGGTGTTCGTAGTTCCTTGAGGGAGATGCCATACTGCTGAGCATATTTCTTGGCTCCTTTCTGAAATCCGACCTTAGAAACCATGATGCCGCATACTCCGTCTAGGTCATCGAGGACGCCTTTGAACGCACAAACCTTCTCTAGAGAAATGCGTCGGCTATAATTCTTGCACTCAATGGCCACGCGATGCGTGCTCCCATCCTTCTCGTATTCCCAATACACGTCAATCTGATGTTTCTGGCCAGATTTGCCTTCTAGTTTTACATTATGTTGAACAGTTGCGGCATTCACCTTGATAGCTTGACCTAACTGTCGGTAAATCTCCTGAGTGAACAGCTCATAATTTGTATTGGGGTTCATATTTGATTCTAGTCTCTGGCCTACAAAGTTAAAAATATGGCCATTATTTCCTGAAACAGGGCCACTATTATTGCGAAGAGAGAGTTGGTAGAATGGTTTAAATGTGAGGATTCACCCGTTCTTTTCCCTGAGCCATCAGTCACCGCCCGCGCTGTCTCAGAAGACTTCCCGAGTCATGACGCCGGTGAACTGGGGAACATTGAAACGCTGTATGAACGCTTCGCACTTGCATAAGAACAGGTAGAAGATGTTCAAGCCGCAGCCGCTGAGTCCTTCGTAGTTTCCTTGGCCTTTCGACACCAGGACATCGGCCTTCCGGATTTCATCCATGGCCTCGGAGGAGATGGCGCCGATGACATTGCCGGGCATCCCGGCCCCGTTGCCGATGACGTGTTGGGCCACATCG
>JAEEGH010027245.1_pt1 | contig 11323 bp, 5 predicted proteins | sample 9134181 | NCBI WGS metagenome assembly JAEEGH01 (sample SAMN16246544, study PRJNA631951) | gut metagenome | biome: gut microbiome; feature: rumen; material: DP-attached | host: Bos | place: Iran: Karaj | collected 2018-10 | reverse complement strand
AATGGCAAAGAAAGTCGAAGGATATATTAAGTTACAGATCCAGGCTGGTAAAGCAACACCAGCACCACCAGTTGGACCAGCACTTGGTCAGCATGGTGTAAACATCGTTGAATTCACAAAGCAGTTCAACGCTCAGACAGCAGATAAGGGTGACGTTATCATCCCTGTTGTTATCACTGTTTATGCAGACAGAAGTTTCACATTCATCACAAAGACTCCACCTGCAGCAGTTCTTCTTAAGAAGGCAGCTAAGATCCAGAAGGGATCAGGAGTACCTAACAAGACTAAGGTTGCAACTGTTTCTAAGGAAGACGTTAGAAAGATTGCAGAGACAAAGATGCCAGACCTTAACGCTGTTGACATCGAGGGTGCTATGAGCATGATCGCTGGTACAGCACGTAGTATGGGTATTGTAGTAGAAGACTGATGGAGGATGAGAGATGAAACACGGAAAGAAATACGTTGAAGCTGCTAAGCTTATTGATAAGACACAGCAGTATGAAGCCGCTGATGCAATAGCTCTTGTTAAGAAGTCAGCTACTGCAAAATTTGATGAGACTGTAGAAGTTCACATCAGAACAGGTTGTGACAGCCGTCATGCTGATCAGCAGATCAGAGGCGCAGTTGTTCTTCCTAACGGAACAGGTAAGACTGTTAAAGTTCTTGTATTCGCTAAGGGCACAAAGCTTGACGAGGCTCAGGCTGCAGGTGCAGATTTCGTTGGCGGTGAGGAACTTATTCCAAAGATCCAGAACGAAGGATGGCTTGACTTTGATGTTGTAGTTGCAACACCTGACATGATGGGCGTTGTAGGACGTCTTGGTAAAGTTCTCGGACCTAAGGGTCTCATGCCAAACCCTAAGGCTGGTACAGTTACTATGGATGTTACAAAGGCTGTTAACGATATCAAGGCTGGTAAGATTGAGTACAGACTTGACAAGGCTAACATCATCCACGTTCCAGTTGGAAAAGCTTCTTTCTCAGAGGAGCAGCTTGAACAGAACTTTAACGCACTTATGGATGCTATCTCAAAGGCTAAGCCTTCATCTGTAAAGGGTCAGTACCTCAAGAGCATTACTCTTGCTACAACAATGGGACCTGGCGTAAAGGTTGTATCAAACAAGTATTAATTTGCATAAATGCAAATATGAAGCGAATCGCATAGCGGTTCGCTTCTTTTTTTATGAAATTGAGCTAAGGGCAGACTGTTTGATTATGGAATATTAGAAAACCACAATATATTGTGGTATTATAAAATAATGAGACATGAATATGATTACGATAAAAACACAAACGGAACTTCTGCTATAAGGATATTTTTATTAACCTTGTCAATTATTCTTATAGTTGGAATTCCTTCTTTATTTGTCATAAAGAGACTTAGTGAACATGATGAAGCCGGAGAAGTAAAGCTGGCAAGTGGATGGGAAAAAATACCTGAAGCCGGAGTGGTCGAAAACGTTGTGGTATCCGAAGGGGAGCAGGCGGAAGAAGAATTGATTATTCCTGAAGAAGATAAAGCATATACTCATGTAATTGAGACTTCATCTGACGATTCTGTTACTATTGGCTTTGCCGGAGATATTCTATTTGATGACAATTATGCGGTAGGCAATGCTTTTAAGAATGCAGGGAATTCTGCTGAAGGAGTTGTTGGCCAGAGCCTTCTCGAAAAAATGAGAGCCGCTGATATTATGATGGTTAACAACGAATTTCCATATTCCAATGGGGGAACTCCTACTGAGGGAAAAACCTATACCTTCAGAGCCAGACCTGAAACAGCTTCAATTCTTAATGTGATGGGAGTTGATATTGTTGGCCTTGCAAACAATCATGCCTATGACTATGGAGAACAGGCTCTTTTTGATACAATGAATACGCTTGACAGTGTAGGCGTTACTTATGCAGGAGCGGGTAACAACATAGAAGAAGCATCTCACCCTGTGTACTACATTACAAGTAGCGGAATGAGAATCGCTATCATATGCGCAACTCAGATAGAAAGGCTTGATAATCCTGATACAAAAGGGGCGACTGAGTCTGCTCCCGGTGTTTTCAGATGCCTTAATGATTCTCTTTTACTTGAAAAAGTCAGAGAGGCAAGAGAAAAGAATGCTTACGTTATAGTTTTTATCCATTGGGGAACAGAGAGTACTTCTGAAATAGATTATCTTCAGGTGGATCAGGCAAAAGAAATTGCTGATGCAGGAGCTAATCTGATAGTTGGAGCTCATCCACATGTGCTTCAAAAAATTGATTATGTGAATGGTGTTCCGGTTATATACAGCCTTGGCAATTACATTTTTAACTCCAAGACACAGGATACAGGAATGATCCTGACAACGCTGCATAAAGATGGCGTTGTGAATATCCAGTTTGTACCGGCTATACAGAGTGGTTGTTCAGTATATGAGCCCACTGATGATGAGAGACTTAGGATACTTAATGAAATGGCCGGAATGTCTCCGGGGATAACTCTCGATACAAATGGATATATATCTATGAGATGAGTATTTTTGATATAAATAGATATGTATATGTAATGATCAATCCTGACATAGCTTGGAATGTACATAAGATAGTTACAATTGAAATAATAAACAAAAAATAGTAGAAAAGTGTTGACATGCGTATTTGAGTATGTTATTTTAATTAGGTCGTCGAAAAAGACGATAATATATGCCGAAGACAGTAGGTGTTCTTTTGAACATAATGAGTAATCGCCTACCGAGGAAAAGTTAAAACATGACTTTTTACCTCTCGATGTCTTCGAGAGGTTTTTTTCGGCGGTTAATTCTATAAGGAGGTAAAAAGATGGCAAAGGTTGAATTAAAAAAGCCTGTAGTTGAAGAAATTTCAGAGAAGATTAAAGACGCTCAGGCTGTCGTACTTGTAGATCACCGCGGACTTACTGTTGCACAGGATACTGAGCTTCGTAAGAAACTTCGTGCAGAAGGCGTAACATATAAGGTTTACAAGAACACGATGATGAACTTCGCATTCCAGGGAACAGATTTCGAGCAGCTTAAGGATCTCCTTAATGGTCCTAGCGCTATGGCTGTATCTGCAACAGATCCAGCAGCTCCAGCTCGTGTTCTTTATGAGTTTGCTAAGACTGCTAAGGCTCTCGAGATTAAAGGTGGTGTTATAGAAGGTAAGTTCTATGATGCAGCAGCAATGACAGAAATTGCTACTATCCCTTCAAGAGATGTCCTTCTTTCAAGATTGCTTGGTTCTATGCAGTCACCTATTACAAACTTCGCTCGTGTTATCAAACAGATCGCAGAGAAGGATGGCGAAGGCGCTACAGAGGAAGCTCCAGCTGAGGAAGCTGCAGCACCTGCAGAGGCAGAAGCTCCTGCAGCAGAGGCACCAGCAGCAGAGTAATTTGCTTGCACCATGTGCTTAGAAAATGAAAACAAATAATTTTTAATTATACTATACGGAGGTATATAAAATGGCAAAGTTATCTACAGCAGAAATTATTGATGCTATCAAAGAGTTAACAGTTCTTGAGTTAAATGATCTCGTAAAGGCTTGCGAGGAAGAGTTCGGCGTATCTGCAGCAGCAGGCGTTGTAGTTGCAGCAGCTCCTGGAGCAGCAGCAGCTGGTGAAGAGAAGACAGAGTTCAACGTAGAGCTTACAGAAGTTGGTCCTAACAAGGTTAAGGTTATCAAGGTTGTTCGTGAGCTTACAGGTCTTGGTCTTAAGGAAGCAAAGGAACTCGTTGATGGAGCTCCTAAGATGATCAAAGAGAACGCTTCTAAGGCAGAAGCTGATGACATCAAGGCTAAGGTTGAGGCTGAAGGCGCTAAGGTTACTCTTAAGTAATCCTTCGATCTTCGAATTTAATCAGAAAAACATAATGGGCGGTTTACACAAGGTAACTTGTGTAAGCCGTTTTTTCTTTCACTTGATTTAATTTATATGATGAGTTTTTTCTGGCATTTTTCTCACATATATGTTTTAAAGAAAATGCTTGACACAAATTTTCATTCGATGTATTATGGATAATGCACTATTGTGGTGTGGTGGGCTTTTTTGCGCGCTTTTTTAAAGTGCTCTAAAATGCCTCTTTTCCACTACTAAAAAATAAGAACGGGGTGAATGTCAATGGAAAAAAACAGATTACATCCTACCGGCTCTGGTAAAAATATTCGTATGAGTTTCCAGCGCCAGAAGGAAGTCCTGGAGATGCCAAACCTTATTGAAGTTCAGAAGAACTCCTACCAATGGTTTCTTGACGAAGGCTTAAAAGAAGTCTTTGACGATATCTCTCCAATTGAAGATTACAGTGGTAAGCTTAGTCTTGAATTTGTTGATTTCAAACTTTGTGAAGATGAAATTGATAAGAATAAGAATACTATTGAGAAATGTAAAGAGAGAGACGCTACTTTTGCAGCGCCATTAAAGGTTAAGGTTCGTCTTCATAATAAGGAAAAAGATGAGATTACCGAACATGAGATTTTCATGGGCGATCTTCCTCTTATGACTGCAACTGGTACCTTTGTTATCAATGGAGCTGAGAGAGTTATTGTCAGCCAGTTGGTTCGTTCACCCGGTATCTATTACGATATTACATACGATAAGATCGGTAAAGAGCTTATCGCATGTACAGTCATCCCTAACAGAGGAGCATGGCTTGAGTATGAGACAGACTCTAATGATGTGTTCTATGCAAGAGTAGACAGAACAAGAAAAGTTCCTGTTACTGTTCTTATCAGAGCACTTGGTATTGGATCTAATGAAGAAATTCTTGAACTCTTTGGTGATGAGCCTAAGATTCAGGGAAGTTTCTCAAAGGATTCTTCTACTGATTATCAGAGTGGTCTTCTTGAATTGTATAGAAAGATTCGTCCTGGTGAGCCTCTTTCTGTTGAAAGCGCAGAGAGTCTTATTAATGCTATGTTCTTCGATCCTAGAAGATATGATCTTGCTAAGGTTGGTAGATACAAGTTTAATAAGAAACTTCACTTTAAGAATCGTATCAGCGGACATGTTCTCGCAGAGGATGTTGTTGATGAGACAACAGGTGAGATGATTGCATCAGCTGGAACAAAGGTTGATCGCGCTCTTGCTACAGAGATTCAGAACAGCGCTATTCCTTATGTGCTCATTCAGTCAGAAGAGCGCAATGTTAAGGTGCTTTCAAATATGATGGTTGACATCACTCACTTTATCGAGTGCGATCCTGAGCAGCTCGGTATCAATGAGGATGTTTATTATCCTGTTCTTAAGGAAATTCTTGACGAGTACACAGCTAAGAATGATCCTGAAGGACTTGCTGAGACTATTAAGAAGCGTGTTCATGAGCTTATTCCTAAGCACATTACAAGAGAAGATATCATCGCTTCTATTAACTATAACATTCATCTTGAGTATGGAATCGGTAACGATGACGATATCGATCACCTCGGTAACAGACGTATCCGTTGCGTAGGTGAACTTTTACAGAACCAGTATCGTATCGGATTATCAAGACTTGAGAGAGTAGTTCGTGAGAGAATGACTACTCATGATACAGAGGAAGTTTCTCCTCAGTCACTGATCAACATTAAACCTGTACAGGCTGCTGTTAAAGAGTTCTTTGGTTCTTCACAGCTTTCACAGTTTATGGATCAGAACAACCCATTGGGTGAACTTACACATAAGAGACGTCTTTCTGCCCTTGGTCCTGGTGGACTTTCAAGAGACAGAGCCGGATTCGAGGTTCGAGACGTACACTATACACACTATGGCCGTATGTGTCCTATCGAGACACCTGAAGGACCTAACATCGGTCTTATTAACTCACTTGCTAGCTATGCAAGAGTAAATGATTACGGATTTGTTGAGGCTCCATACCGTAAGGTTGATCAGTCTGATCCTGCTAACCCAAGGGTTACAGATGAGGTTGAGTATCTTACAGCTGATGAAGAGGATAATTACCATGTAGCTCAGGCTAATACTCCTCTTGATGAGAATGGATACTTCAAGAAGAACACAGTTTCTGGTCGTTACAGAGAAGAGACTTCTTCATATCCTAAGACATCATTTGAGTACATGGACGTATCTCCTAGAATGGTATTCTCAGTTGCTACAGCACTTATCCCATTCCTTGAGAACGACGATGCTAACCGTGCGCTGATGGGATCAAACATGCAGCGTCAGGCGGTGCCACTTTTAACAACAGAAGCTCCTGCTGTAGGTACAGGTATGGAACGTAAGGCAGCTGTAGACTCTGGTGTCTGCGTAGTTGCAAGAAAAGCCGGAACTGTAGATTTTGTAGACAGCAAGCTTATTCAGATGACATATGATGATGGTGAGAAGGAAGAATTCCATCTTATTAAGTTCCAGAGATCTAACCAGAGTAACTGCTACAACCAGAGACCTATAGTCTTCAAGGGTGATCATGTAGAAGCTGGTCAGGTTATCGCAGATGGTCCTTCAACATACCAGGGAGAACTTGGTCTTGGTAAGAACCCTCTTATCGGTTTCATGACATGGGAAGGTTACAACTACGAGGACGCTGTTCTTCTTTCAGAGAGACTTGTTCGTGACGATGTTTATACATCTGTTCATATTGAAGAATATGAGGCAGAAGCTCGTGAGACAAAGCTTGGACCAGAAGAGATCACACGTGATGTACCTGGTGTAGGTGATGATGCACTTAAGGATCTTGATGATCGCGGAATTATCCGTATCGGTGCTGAGGTTCGTGCCGGTGATATCCTTGTTGGTAAGGTTACACCTAAGGGAGAAACAGAGCTTACAGCTGAGGAGAGACTCCTTAGAGCTATCTTCGGTGAGAAGGCTAGAGAGGTTCGTGATACTTCTCTTAAGGTTCCTCACGGCGAGTATGGTATCGTTGTTGATGCCAAGGTATTCACAAGAGACAATGGCGATGAACTTTCACCTGGAGTAAATCAGGCAGTTCGTATCTATATCGCTCAGAAGAGAAAGATCTCTGTTGGTGATAAGATGGCTGGTCGTCATGGTAACAAGGGTGTCGTTTCTCGTGTACTTCCTATAGAAGATATGCCATATCTTCCAAATGGTAGACCACTTGATATCGTGCTTAACCCTCTGGGCGTGCCTTCTCGTATGAACATTGGACAGGTCCTTGAGATTCACCTTTCTCTTGCAGCTAAGGCTCTCGGATTTAACATTGCAACACCTATCTTTGATGGTGCTAACGAGATTGATATCCAGGATACCCTTGAAATGGCTAACGATTACGTTAACAATTCATGGGAAGATTTTGAAAAGAAATATAAAGATCTTGTTCATCCGGAGATTATGGATTATCTCTATGAGAACAGAGATCACAGAGAACTTTGGAAGGGCGTTCCGATCAGATCAGATGGAAAGGTACAGCTCCGCGACGGTAGAACAGGTCAGAAGTTTGACTCACCTACAACTATCGGACACATGCATTACCTCAAACTCCATCACCTGGTTGATGATAAGATCCACGCTCGTTCAACTGGTCCTTACTCACTTGTTACACAGCAGCCTCTGGGTGGTAAAGCTCAGTTCGGTGGACAGCGTTTCGGTGAGATGGAGGTTTGGGCACTTGAGGCTTATGGTGCTGCTTATACTCTTCAGGAAATCCTTACAGTTAAGTCTGATGACGTTGTAGGACGTGTTAAGACTTATGAGGCAATTATTAAGGGTGATAACATACCTGAACCTGGTGTTCCAGAAAGTTTCAAGGTTCTTCTCAAAGAGCTTCAGTCACTTGGTCTTGATATTAAAGTGCTTCGTGAAGACAATACAGAAGTTGAGATTATGGAAAGCGTTGATTATACAGATTCTGATTATCGTTATGAGATTGAAGGCGATAATGCAGGTCGTGATTATGGTCAGGAATCATTTGAAGCAAATGGATTCTCACAGGGTCAGCTCAATGAAGATGGCGATATTGTAGCTGAAGATAGTTCAAATGATGATTTTGAAGCAGAGGAAAACTTCGACGATTTCGAAGAGTAATCTGATTAAAAGTAATTGTGACTGTTAATTAGCGTTTAACATAAAGAAAAGAGGTTACGAATGTCTGATTCAACCATGAATAAAGCAATAAATGAAGCTTCTAGCGGAAGAAGCAGTTTGCAGCAGCAGACTTATCAGCCTATGACATTTGATTCTATTAAGATTGGACTTGCTTCTCCTGAAAAGATCAGAAGCTGGGCTCACAGAATTGATAACGATCCACACAGTGGTGAAGTTACAAAGCCTGAGACAATCAACTATAGAACACTCAAACCTGAAAGAGATGGTCTTTTCTGCGAAAGAATATTTGGACCTACAAAGGATTGGGAATGTCACTGCGGAAAATATAAAAAGATCAGATATAAGGGTGTTGTCTGCGACCGTTGCGGTGTTGAAATAACAAAGAGCAGCGTACGTCGTGAGAGAATGGGATACATCGAGCTTGCAGCTCCTGTATCACATATCTGGTATTTCAAGGGAATACCTAGCAGAATGGGACTCATTCTTGATTTATCTCCTCGTGTACTTGAGAAAGTACTTTACTTTGCATCTTATATAGTTCTTGATCCAGGTGAGACAACACTTGAATACAAGCAGGTTCTTTCAGAGAAAGAATATCAGGATGCCAGAGAAGAGTGGGGCGGCAAATTCCGTGCAGGAATGGGTGCTGAATCAATCAAAGAGCTCCTTCAGGCTATTGACCTTGAAGCAGAGTATCAGGAATTAAAAGAAGGTCTTGATACTTCCAGCGGACAGAAGAGAGCAAGAATCATCAAGCGTCTTGAAGTTGTTGAAGCTTTCAGAGAGTCTGGCAATGATCCAGCTTGGATGATCATGGATTGCATCCCTGTAATCCCACCAGATCTCAGACCTATGGTTCAGCTTGATGGTGGACGTTTTGCTACATCAGATCTTAATGATCTTTATAGAAGAATTATCAACAGAAATAACAGATTGAAGAGACTTCTTGATCTCGGTGCACCTGATATCATCGTACGTAACGAGAAGAGAATGCTTCAGGAAGCTGTTGATGCACTTATCGATAACGGTAGAAGAGGAAGACCTGTAACAGGACCTGGTAACAGAGCTCTTAAGTCTCTTTCAGATATGCTTAAGGGTAAGTCAGGACGTTTCCGTCAGAACCTTCTTGGTAAGCGTGTAGACTATTCTGGACGTTCAGTTATCGTAGTAGGACCTGAACTTAAGATTTATCAGTGTGGACTTCCTAAGGAAATGGCTATCGAGCTGTTCAAGCCTTTTGTTATGAAAGAGCTTGTTTCCAGAGGAATATCACAGAATATTAAAAATGCTAAAAAGCTTGTAGAAAGACTTGATGAGCAGGTTTGGGATGTTCTTGAAGATGTAATTAAAGAGCATCCGGTTATGCTTAACCGTGCCCCCACACTTCACAGACTTGGTATTCAGGCATTTGAGCCAATTCTTGTAGAAGGTAAGGCTATTAAGCTTCACCCACTTGTATGTACACCTTTCAACGCCGACTTCGATGGTGACCAGATGGCTGTACACCTTCCTCTTTCAGTAGAGGCACAGGCTGAGTGTAGATTCCTTATGCTTGCTCCTAACAACCTTCTTAAGCCTTCAGATGGTGGCCCAGTTAACGTTCCTACACAGGATATGGTACTTGGTATCTACTATTTGACACAGGAGAGACCTGGAGCACTTGGAGAAGGTAAGTTCTTCAAGAGCGTTGATGAAGCTATTCTTGCATATGAGAATGGATACTGCACACTGCAGACAAGAGTTAAGATCAGAATGGACAGAACAAATGCTGATGGCGAAGTTCAGACAGGTATTGTTGAGTCCACACTTGGAAGATTCCTCTTCAATGAGATCATTCCTCAGGATCTTGGTTTTGTAGACAGATCAGTTCCTGAAAATACATTTAAGCTTGAAGTTGACTTCATGGTAGGTAAGAAGCAGCTTAAGCAGATCGTAACTGCTATGATCAATACACATGGAACATTTGCTACAGCAGAAGTTCTTGATAAGATCAAAGCTACAGGTTACCACTATTCAACACGTGCAGCTATGACTGTTTCTATCGCTGATATGACAGTGCCTAAACAGAAACAGGAAATGCTTGATGAAGCACAGGCTACAGTTGATAAGATCGCAATTAACTATCGTCGTGGTCTTATTACTGACGAAGAGCGTTACCGTGCAGTAGTTGATACTTGGATGGAAACAGATAAAAAGCTTACTGATGAACTTCTTGCTGGTCTTGATAAGTACAACAACATTTACATGATGGCTGACTCTGGTGCCCGTGGTAGTAACCAGCAGATCAAACAGTTGGCTGGTATGCGTGGACTTATGGCTGATACAACAGGTCGTACAATCGAACTTCCAATCAAGTCAAACTTCCGTGAAGGTCTTGACGTTTTGGAATACTTCATGTCAGCTCATGGTGCTCGTAAAGGTCTGTCAGATACAGCCCTTCGTACAGCCGATTCAGGATACCTTACACGTCGAATGGTCGATGTATCACAGGAACTTATTATCCGTGATATTGACTGCTGTGCAGACAAGGAAGTTATTCCTGGAATGACAGTTAAAGCATTTATGGATGGCAAGGAAACAATCGAGCCATTAAAGGATAGAATCACAGGAAGATATTCATGTGAGACTATTAAAGATAAAGATGGAAATGTGATCGTTAAGAAGAATCACATGATCACTCCATCACGTGCAGCAAAGATCCTTTCAGTAGGTGTTAATGCTAAGGGACAGCCTGTAGAGGCAGTTAAGATCCGTACAATACTTACATGCCGTTCACACAACGGTATCTGTGCTAAATGTTACGGTGCTAACATGGCAACAGGTGAGGCAGTTCAGGTCGGTGAAGCAGTTGGTATCATCGCTGCTCAGTCAATCGGTGAGCCTGGTACACAGCTTACTATGAGAACATTCCATACTGGTGGTGTTGCCGGTGGAGATATTACACAGGGTCTTCCTCGAGTAGAAGAGTTGTTCGAAGCACGTAAGCCTAAGGGACTTGCGATCATATCTGAGCTTGATGGTCAGGTAGAGATTCGCGATACCAAGAAAAAGCGTGAAGTTGTTGTTACTAACGATGAGACAGGTGAATCAAAGGCATACCTTATTCCTTATGGTTCACGTATCAAAGTTCAGGATAAGCAGACAATCGAAGCTGGTGACGAACTTACAGAAGGTTCAGTAAATCCTCATGATCTTCTTAAGATCAAGGGAATCCGTGCGGTTCAGGATTATCTCCTTCGTGAGGTTCAGAGAGTTTACCGTCTGCAGGGTGTTGATATCTGCGATAAGCATATCGAAGTTATCGTACGTCAGATGCTCAATAAGGTAATG
>JAEEGH010027244.1_pt1 | contig 11324 bp, 9 predicted proteins | sample 9134181 | NCBI WGS metagenome assembly JAEEGH01 (sample SAMN16246544, study PRJNA631951) | gut metagenome | biome: gut microbiome; feature: rumen; material: DP-attached | host: Bos | place: Iran: Karaj | collected 2018-10 | reverse complement strand
TATAAAAAATATTACTCAATTAAAATCTTTAAAACATCACTGGGATTTGTAAACGACTGCATAATCAATGCGTTTGTTTAAAGAACATAACAATTAGTATTTAGTACCATAAGTAAGTTACAACATTTTTTTTCAAAAATCAACACAAAATGTCAATTTCATTGTGGGTATTGTATTTCAGAGCAGAAAGAAGTATTATGATTTCTGTAATTATAAACCATTTACGCAGAGTAGACGCTAATTCGTCAAGTGCCGGGTGAACAGGGAGTTGTCATCTGGACGAAGAGCCTTATTGCCGGCTGATGTATGATCATTATCAGCCCCACAGGTTCGCGGTTTTAGTGTCGCATCCCGCTGCTACATCGTATGATGGAATATTTTGTCCTCCGATGTGGTCAAAGGAAACTGCAAAGGAGGTGTTTTTATGTCTAAAGAAACTTCAGTAACAAAAAACAGCATCACCGGTAACATCAGTCCATCTTCCCTCTCAAGGCTGCGTGAGACCAAAGTTCTTACCTTCTGCGGCATGATGGGCGCCCTGGCTGTCATCCTTGGCTATGTGGCCACGATCAAGTTTGGTCCATACATCAGGATCGGCTTCTCAGGCCTTCCCAACCAGGTAGTAGACTACCTCTTCGGCCCCTGGATCGGCGCCATTTTTGGAGGTGCCATGGACATCATCAAGTGGTTCGCCTCCGGCGACGGCAACTTCTTCCCGGGCTTTACTATCACTGCTATGCTTGGTGCTGTCATCTACGGACTGTTCCTTTTTAACAGACCGCTTAAGCTCACAAACGTTATCCTGTCCCAGCTTGTAGTCAAGATAGTCTGTAACCTGATCCTTAACACTCTGTGGCTCAACCTTCTCTACGGCCAGGCCATTGCAGCGATCCTTCCGGGACGCATAATATCCAACCTTGTGATGCTGCCGATTGATACCTTTATCATGTATGTGATGCTCCAGGTTGTTAATAAGACAATTAAGCCCTATATGAATTCATGAATGTAACAAAGAGCGCGGATGTATTCTGATCCTATTCAGGTCAGGATACTATCCGCGCTATTTTTGTAACAGATCTTATTCAAAATTCCCCATCAGGATCTTAGCCAGCTCTGAGTTCTTATCCAATATAATAGTCTTGTCGCCCTTCATCGAAGCCTTAAGAGCATCAAGCCCTCTTATATAGTTATAAAAGTCTGCCTTCTCCTCAGTGTCGTAAGCCTGGGATAGGGTGGCCATATAAGCTGCCTCTCCTTCTGCCTCAAGTACTGCGGCGTTCTTCTGGGCCTGAGCCTTGAGGATGGCAACCTGCTTATCGGTCTGGTTGTGGATCTTCTGGGCCTCGGCTTCGCCCTCCGCCGTGTAGGATGCAGCGATGTTGTTTCGTTCGGAGATCATTCTGTCGTATACAGCCTGCTTGTTGTCATCGGGAAGGTCCAGTGCCTTGATCTGAGCCTGAACGATGGTGATCCCGTAGCCTGACATGTCAGAATTGGACTCCTCGGTAATAAGCTTGGTGAGGTACTCTCCTCTTGCCTCGATGACTTCATCCTGAGTCATGGATGATATCGCGTTCTTGGTGGCGTTGTAAACAGATGCTTCTATTCTCTCATCAGCTCTGGCGCTGATAGCGTTCAGGGTCTGGACATATCTGCGCGGATCAGTGACCTTCCAGAGAACATAGGTGTCTGTGATCATGGACTTCTTGTCCTTGGTGATGACGTCGGACTTGGGAATGTCGTAGAGCACTATCTTGGCGCTTATGGACTGTATGTCATCGATCACGGGTATCTTGACGTGAAGCCCGGGCTCTGACTGAATGCTGACAATCTTTCCAAACCTTCTGACAGTAACATATTCGTTCTGATGAACCACAAAGAGCCCTGAGCCTGCCACAAACGCAATTGCAACGATCAGAACTATGATTATATATTTACCGAAACTAATCTTTTTCTCTACCATAACTGCCTCCCTCACTCACTGAAACTCTCCAGCGGTAACATCTGCTGGGTGTTGCCGTCTGAAATTATGACCTTGAGATCAGGAAGAATATCTTCCATGGTCTCATAGAACAGACGTTTCTTGGTTATATAGGGCTGCAGTTTGTACTGCTCGTACATCTCGTTGAAACGGGCGACCTGGCCCTCAGCCTCGGCTATCCTGGCCTCCTTGTGGGCCTCGGCATCCTGCACGATCTTGTCGGCATTGGCCTCCGCCTTGGGAAGCTCCTCTGACTGATACTTTCTTGCGTTGTTTACAGCTGTCTCCTTGCCCTGCTTGGCTGTTTCAACTGACTTAAATGCCTGCACGATCTCCTGTGTCGGAGGCTCTGCATCCTGCACTGAGATGTTGACTACTGTGAGGCCGACATTCTTGTCGGTGAGTTCCTTCTGTAGGTTCTCCTTGACCTCGGCCTGGATCTGACCCTTGGCTGTGGTGATGACATCGTCCACCTGGTAGTTGACAACAGTGTTCCTGATGCTGGCCAGAGCCATATTCTTCATGATAACGTCAGGCACTTCTGTGTTGTAATATGCAGCAACAGGATCGCTGACCTTGTACTCCAGGTAAAAATCAATATCAACAAAATTGAAGTCAGAGGTTATCATGATGCCCTCGTCCTCCACGGTGACATTCTGACCGTTGCTGACGGTATATCCAATACCGATGCCGTGAGTTGTCATATCGATCATATGAACGCTCTGGACAAAGGGTATCTTGAAATACAGTCCGGCCGTATCCACCCTGATGACCTTACCAAACATGGTAAGTATCGCCTGCTCCTGCTCTTTTACCGAGTAGTAGCTTCCGTTGAAAAACAGGAATACCAGTATGGCGATCACCACTATGATAATTCCCCTTTTCCCCTTCTTGACAGTGGCAGGATCAATGCCGCCACCGGTGCCTTGCTTGCGATTAAATAATCCCATAACACTCTCCTTTTCATACACTTGAATATTTCATTTGCGCACCACTGGGTACACAAAAAATCGGCATGCATAAGCGCATGCCGAAACCAATCCCCAAAACTATCTGTTAAATATCCTCGCCAACATGTAGATCACCGAGTAGATATTGTCATAGAATTCAAATAAAACATGAGCCATTAAAGAGATATAGATATTTCTGGTTGCAACATAGGCAATTGTAACAGGAAGCGCCATAAGCATCCACTCTGCGATTCCCAGGAATCCATGAGCCCTGGAGATTGCGCATAGCAAAAGACTTAAAACAGAAAATGCCACAACCTTCTTTTTGCTGCCAAACTTTATGAGGGCCTTTCTGAAAAAGAGTTCCTCTGCCACCGGCTTAAGTACTATCATCATGACAGCATACATAAGTGTCGGGAAAAGTTCATTGCGGTAAATTATCTGTACTGTGCCATCCCTTACCCCTGTAAATATATTCGGGATAACCTGAGTCCTTATGTAATTAGCAAGGTACAGACCAAAAAAGGTCAGCGCAACCGGAATCCAGAAAGTAACTACTCTCTTAAGGTTCTTGTATAATTTTCTGAAAGAAAACTGCTTGTAAAAAGAATAAAAATAATAAACCAGTCCCAGATAGAACACAAAAAACAGATAAAGCGACTGTTTTGGAAAAAAAACTGTTGCAAAAACAAAAAGCAGTTCCCATATAAAGGGTATATACAATCGATTCAAAACCGTGTCCTCTTATTTCATGCAGATTAAGCCCCATTTATTATATATTTGCACGGACACAAGGTCAATCCTTAATTGACGTATTTGCCTGCATATTCCATCATCGGGATCGGCTTTGAATAATAGTAACCCTGCAGATAGTCACAGCCAATTCTCTTCATAGCCTCAGCCATCTGCTCATTCTCTATACCCTCAGCGGTTATCTCAAAGCTCATCTGTTTGAAAGCCTTGATCATTGTCGGCAGGATCTCGTCGGGAGCCCGACAGTAGTCCCACACCACACTCATATCCAGCTTGATATTTGAGAACGGGCACCTCTTTAGTCTGTTCAGGTTGGAGTAGCCTGTACCATAGTCGTCCAGAGCGAACTTAAATCCCTTCTCCGTCATGGCCGCCATCTGTTTCTGTAAAAAGACATCGTCGATCATTGACTCTTCAGTGATCTCAAGGTGCACCATACCGGGATCAACATTGTACTTTTGCGCTATCTGTGCAAACCTGTCCGCCAGGTCAGCCCTGAGGAACTGTATCGGTGAAAGATTGACATTTATCCACTCTATTCCACTTCCAACAAGGTCGTGTTCATGAATAAACCTGCAGGTCTTTTCAAACACCTGCTCTCCCATCTCAAGTACCTTGCCATTCCTCTCGGCAATACCTATGAAAGCCTTGGGCGGCACAACATTCCCTTCACCATCCAGCAGCCTCGACAGAGCTTCTGCGCCGATAACCTTGCCTGTCGCTATGCTCACAAGGGGCTGAAGGTATACTTCGATCATATCATTGTCTATAGCATGGTCCAGAAGTCTCTTTACCTCAGTATCCTTTAGGGTCTGATCAAGTCCTGACCTGTCTATCAGTACCACTTCCCTGCTCTTGCCTGAATCAGCCTCATCCAGGGCAGTTATGAGGCTTGAGAAGATCATATCGGAGGAAGCGACCGTCTCACCGATATCCATCAGCGCAAATCCCACATCCAGATACAGGTCAGCATCATCTGATTTCCATGGTCTTGTGAACCTATCGGACAAAGTCAGGATAACGTCCATCAAATCATACTGTTTATTACACAGGATCATAAACCTTCCGCGCCTGTGGTAAAAGACATTGAAGGTGGGATACGTCAGGGTGATATACCGGACGATCATGGTGAGGCCTTCATCCATCTGCCTTCCGCCATAAATATCCCTCATATCGTTGTAGTTATGGATGACAATGCCAAGAATATTGTAATTGAGGGATCCGTTATTCTCCTCGATAAAATCCCTGAAGGCCGTGCTGTTAAAGACATTTCCCCGTCTGTCCAGATAGAACTCCGGATTCTCAAAGATGAGATAAACCACCAGGACAGCCATGATGCAGAAGGTATCCATAAGAAGAATGCTTGGGAACAGCTTCCTTATGGTTATTCCGGTCATAAGGATAAGAATATAAAGCAAAAGCCCGTATTTTTCACGTTTTCTCTTAAGTTTCCTTCCAAACCTGATCCAGCAGTACATACTGGCAGCAAGATAAAACCAGAAACAATAGTACAGAAGATTATACCAGGGGCCGGAATGATACCCATCACTTTCAATGTGATAGATAAAGCCGAAAGCCGGGCTGAGAACTGCGATAATAATACATATGATTATCGGAACATAGTTGAGAATTACCCATTTGGACCGCTCCAGTTCAAGAACTCTAAGAACACCCGCAGTATAGAAAAAGACAGCGCCTGCCCTCATAAAGAACAGCGCGAAATATAAGACGTTCAGAATATCCACAAAAATGAGCGGCAGCGTATCAATGTTGCTGTCCGCCCAACTTGCTAAAATATCCATAACAATAACAAGGCTCTCCACCACCAGTATGGTAAGAAACGCCCTGTTCATCCTGATGTGAAGCCTGGGTAGCGAGAAATAAAACAACAATAGCAGCCCCAAGATCAAAAGACTTGGTATCGCAAAGCTATAAGACCACATAAGAAACCTCTAGCACTAATAATTGTCTCTACCTGATTTGATTGTAACAAAAAACATCGCACGCAAACAATTGATAATATCTAAAGGTTTTATAAACAAAATTAAGGTATTATAAAATCTTAGCTGTTCAGTTCCTCCCACTTATCATAAAGCTCTGAAAGCTGCGACTGTACGCTCTCCTGCTCATCTGTAAGTTTTCGCAGTTTCCCCAGGTCAAAACCAACCTCAGGGTCAGATAGCTCTCTGGTCAGCTCCTCATCCCTCTTTTCCAGCTTCTCGATCTCTTCCTCACACTTTTTCACAGCATTCTCAAGCTTTCTCTTCCTGGCCTGCGCTTCCTTCTGGGCCTTCCAGTCATCTGAGCCTGTGCTGCTCTTATTCACTTCCTCGGTTTCCTGCGACATCTTACCGGCATCAGTCTGCTCATCCTGAGCCACCCTGGCCATTCTCTCATCCACATGCTCCACATAGTAGTCGTAGTTGCCTATGTAGTTCACCAGGTGCCCTTTGGTCAGATCCATGATCCTGGTGGCCGTCCTGTTGATGAAATATCTGTCATGGCTGACATAGAGCACAGTTCCCTCATAGCCTGAGATGGCGCTCTCCAGGATCTCCTTGCTGGTGATGTCAAGGTGGTTGGTGGGCTCGTCCAGGATTAGGAAATTGGCGTCAGAAAGCATAAGCTTGGCAAGGCTTACTCTGCCCTTTTCGCCGCCGGAAAGGTCCCCGATCCTCTTAAAGACATCGTCACCTGTGAAAAGAAATGCAGCCAGCGTATTCCTTATCTCCGTATTATTGAGTTCAGGATAGGCGTCAGAGATCTCCTCAAAGAGCGTCTTATCATCGTGAAGCACATGATGCTCCTGGTCATAGTAGCCCACGTGTACCCTGACCCCGTAGGTTACTTTTCCCTCGTCCATGGTGGCAGCCTGGTTCAGGATCTTCAGGATCGTTGTCTTGCCGGTCCCGTTGTCGCCTATAAGGGCCACATGTTCTCCCTTTTTGATCTCAAAATCAAGGCCGGAAAAGAGCTGCTGGCCATCGTAAGCCTTGCTGAGGCCTTCAACCTTAAGCACATCAGTGCCACTTTCACATCCGGGCTTTAAGGTTATCTTCATCTGATCATCGATATCCACAGGTTTATCCAGAACCTCGATCTTCTCAAGCATCTTTTCCCTGCTCTCGGCTCTCTTAATGGACTTCTCCCTGTTGAAGGACTTAAGCTTTTGTATTACTTCTTCCTGATGTTTGATCTCCTGCTGCTGTTTGATATAGGCGTTCCACTCAATTGCTCTCTTCTGTTCTTTCTTTTTGGCATAATCTGTGTAATTGCCCTTAAAGGTGGATACCTTGCAGTTCTCCACCTCCACAACCTTGTCTGCGATCTTATCAAGGAACTACCTGTCGTGGGACACAATAAGAACAGCGCCGCTGTAATTTGACAGATAGTTTTCAAGCCATTTGATGGAATTCATATCCAGATGGTTGGTTGGCTCATCCAGGATTATGAGATCAGGCTCCTGCAAAAGAAGCTTACCTAGAGCCACTCTGGTCTTCTGACCGCCGGACAGAGTGTTTATCTTCTTGTTCATCTCCTCATCCGCAAAGCCAAGGCCTCTTCCGACGCCTGTAACTTCACTTCTCCAGGCATAGCCCCTGCGCCTCTGGAAAGTCTCGTTCATACGGGTATATCTCTCCAGAAGCTCCTCCAGCTGCTGTCCCTGAAGATGCTTCATATCCTCTTCGGCCTGCCTGATGTTCTCCTCCAGGTCTATGATGTCTCTTTTAACTTCGCGAAGCTCCTCATAGATCGTGTTGTTGCTGTCCACATTCTGATTCTGTGCAAGATATCCCCAGGTGGTGTCCCTGGAAAAAGTGACTTCACCTTCTTCCGGACTGAGTTCGCCGATTATGAGCCGAAGCAGCGTCGTTTTGCCGGCGCCGTTGATGCCCACCATGGCCACTTTCTCACCTTTTTCCACATGAAAAGAGGCATCCCGAAGGATGTCCTTTCCATCAAAGCTCTTTTTTATTGCGTGTACTGAAAGAATCATAACTGATTACTGCTCCAAAAACTTCTTCTGTATTGCGTCAAGGAATTCCTCGCTTCCAAGCTTGACAGGATCAGGGATCGATGTGATGAGCGCAAGGTCTCCAGTCATCTTTCCTGATTCGATAACTGCAAGAGTTGCCTTCTCCATCCTGTCAGCCCAGTCCACAAGACCCGAAATTCCATCCAGTTCGCCCCTCTTTCTGAGTGCGCCTGTCCATGCAAAGATGGTGGCAACAGGGTTGGTGGATGTAGGCTCACCCTTGAGATACTTGTAATAATGCCTCTGCACGGTTCCGTGAGCCGCCTCATACTCATATACTCCGGTGGGTGATACCAGAACTGATGTCATCATGGCAAGGGATCCGAAAGCTGATGATACCATGTCACTCATAACGTCGCCGTCATAGTTCTTGCAGGCCCAGATAAAGCCGCCCTTTGACTTCATTACCCTGGCTACTGCGTCATCGATGAGGGTGTAGAAATATGTGATCCCGGCATTCTCAAACTGTTCCTTGAACTCCTCCTCATAGATTTCATCAAAGATCTCGCGGAATCTTCTGTCGTAGGTCTTGCTGATGGTGTCCTTGGTTCCAAGCCAGAGCTCCTTCTTTTCAGCAAGAGCGTACTTGAAGCATGCTCTTGCAAAGCTTTTGATGGATGAATCCTTGTTGTGAACGCCCTGGATGATGCCGGGCTCATCGAATTCCTGAATGGTCTTCCGGATCTCTTTTCCATCTTCTCCGGTAAATACAAGTTCAGCCTTGCCGGGTCCGGGAACTCTTATCTCTACATTCTTATATACATCACCATAGGCATGTCTTGCAAGTGTTATCGGTTCTACCCAGGTCCTTACATTGGGTTCGATCCCCTTAACCATTATGGGTGTTCTGAAAACTGTGCCGTCAAGAATGGCTCTGATGGTGCCGTTGGGGCTCTTCCACATCTTCTTGAGCCCGTACTCGGTCACCCTCTCATTGTTGGGTGTGATAGTGGCACACTTGACAGCAACGCCATATTTGAGGGTGGCATTGGCGCTGTCAATCGTCACCTGATCATCTGTGTCGTCCCTGTGCTTAAGACCAAGATCATAGTACTCGCTCCTTAAGTCAATAAATGGCAGGATAAGTTTGTCCTTGATCATCTGCCAGAGGACTCTGGTCATCTCGTCTCCATCCATCTCTACTATGGGCGTTGTCATCTGTACTTTGCTCATGGGATTATTTCTCCTTCTTTATTCGTATAGTTCAAGCAGACCGTGATCCACCATGTTTTCATAGGCATTTATCATGTGCTGGTTGGCCAGCTCCTCGGCCTTGTCCGGATTTTTTTCCTTTATAGCTTCCATTATAAACTTATGTTCCACATTTGATACTGCCCCTCTGTTGCCTGACAGTGTCTTTTGCCTAACCCTCCAGACGTACTGGTGGTAGTCCTTTAAAAGGTGCTCCAGCATCTTGGATCCCGATGCCTCATAGAGGATGTTGTGGAACCTGTTGTCCAGCTCGGCCATCTGATCCATATGTCCCCTGGCGGCGTGGAACTCGGCAAGATAAATGGTCTCCTCCATCTCATCAAGCTGATCCGAAGTGATATTCTCACAGGCCCATCTGGCGCACAGTCCCTCCAGCCTTGACCGGATCATGTAGATATCCTGGATGTCTTTTACCTTGATCCCTGTGACATAGGCACCTCTGTTGGGAATGATCTGCACCAGCCCCTCCAGCTCCAGCTGCCTTAGCGCCTCCCTCACGGGAGTTCTGCTGACGCCAAGCTCATTGCCTATGGCCACCTCTTTAAGTTCCTCATTATCCTTGTATTTGCCGTTTAGGATGTCCTCTCTTATCCTGTGGAAGACACGGCCCCTCAGGGAGTACTTGTCTGTTATCTCCTGTTTCAAATCCCTATCGTCCATGCTGTATTGTGGTCAGATTTCTGTGACCACTTCTCCTTCCTTAACAACAATCTTAAGCTCCGCTGATATTTCCTCGATTTTGCTTACGAGCTCGTTATCTGTCATCACCGTTACTCTTCCACCGGCATATTCTGCGTCAACCCACTCCTTGATCCTCTTCACAAGCTCTGACTGCTTGGTAAGGGCATGCTCATCCTTTAATTTGTAATGGATGTTGATCCAGTGGGCGATGCCTGCAAGTCCGGAGGTGTTTGATACTGCGCTGACCGGCGGTCTCTTTAAGAACTTCTCGGTGTCAAAGATGTTGTAGATCTCCTCATTTTTGAGAAGTCCGTCCGCATGGATTCCTGCTCTTGTCACATTGAAGTTCTTGCCCACAAACGGTGTGTTGGCAGGAGGAACGTAGCCTATCTCCTTCTCGTAGTACTCAGCGAGATCCGTGATCACCTGAGTGTTCATGCCGTTAAGGTGGCCCTTTAGCTGGGCATACTCAAATACCATGGCTTCAAGAGGCGTGTTGCCGGTCCTCTCACCTATTCCGAACAGCGATGTATTTACTGCGCTGCAGCCATATAACCAGGCTGTGGTGGAATTGGTGACTGCCTTGTAAAAGTCATTGTGTCCATGCCATTCAAGCAGCTCGCTGGGAACCCCTGCGTGGGTGTTGATGGCGTAGATGATACCCTGAACAGCTCTCGGTATAACTGCTCCGGAGAAATTAACACCGTAGCCCATGGTGTCGCAGGCTCTTACCTTCACAGGTATCCTGTACTCCTCCCTGAGCTTCATAAGCTCAACGCAGAAAGGAACAACAAAGCCGTATATGTCTGCCCTGGTGATGTCTTCGAGATGGCACCTTGGGCTTATACCCTCCTCGAGGCATGCCCTGATTATGCTCAGGTAGTGCTCCAGGGCCTGCTTTCTGGTCATTTTCAGTTTTAAGAAGATGTGGTAGTCAGAGCAGCTGACAAGGATGCCCGTCTCCTTCATCCCGATCTCTTTTACCAGCTTAAAGTCCTCTTCACTTGCTCTGATCCAGCTGGTTACCTCCGGGAACTCATATCCCTTCTCCATGCACTTAAGGGCTGCGTCGCGGTCGCTCTTACGATATAAAAAGAACTCGCTCTGCCTTATCATTCCGTTGGGGCCGCCAAGCTCATGGAGATAATCATAGATCCTGACTATCTGCTCTGTGGTATAGGGCGCCCTGGACTGCTGTCCGTCGCGGAAAGTCGTGTCCGTGATCCATATGTCCTTTGGCATATTGTGGGGAACTATCCTGTCGTTGAAGGGAATCTTGGGGATCTCCTCATAGGGAAACATGTTGCGAAAGACGTTAGGCTTTTTAACGTCATCAAGAATATACATGTGCTCTTCGATCTGGAGCAGGTTATTCTTGTCATTCATTGTGACCGGTCGGTTCTGGAATGTATCAGTGCTCATGTCTGTTACCTTCTTATCATTATTTCGAAAATTGCTTTTCTCGTATAATTGTATACAATCATACCAAAAGTGTCAACAAAGTTAATCGCAGAAAAAATGCGCGCTGCAATTCAGTTGCCAGGAAGGCCTCAGTACAGATATAAACCCATCTGCTCACTCCGACTGTGTCGTGATTTATCAGGATTCAAAAAAGAATGCCCTCCTCATCTCATGTTATTCGGGACACTCGGAGGTCATTCTTTTTTGAATCCGATAAATCATCTCCTCGTCGACATGATTCGCAGATGGG
>JAEEGH010027239.1_pt1 | contig 11326 bp, 14 predicted proteins | sample 9134181 | NCBI WGS metagenome assembly JAEEGH01 (sample SAMN16246544, study PRJNA631951) | gut metagenome | biome: gut microbiome; feature: rumen; material: DP-attached | host: Bos | place: Iran: Karaj | collected 2018-10 | reverse complement strand
CTGCTTCACTTTGAAGGCTGCGGTCAACCTCCGTGAGCGAAGTAAGAACTGCATTCCCGGGACCGTTTACTGCAAGTGTTTCCGTATAGGAGTTTACACTGTTATACGGCCGTGTCTCCTCATAGGCTTTCAGCCAGTCATAAAAGAAAATCAAAGCGATTACTGACAGAATCAGAAAAAGAAAGATATATATCAGAAGGCCGACGCCGAAACGGGACTTTTTTCTGTTACTTGCCATCAGCCCGTCCCTCCTTCAGCACAACAAAGCTCGTCGGGATCGGACGGATTCCGATTACAGAGGCATTGTTGTTGATGTATTCTCCCCGGAACCACAGCAGGGAAGATGAACCGCCGTCGAGGTTGCATGCGTTCACCGCTCCGAAGCGCAGCATGATTTCCGCTTCATCCAGGTAGGTCGCTCCGAGGCTGTTTGGCTGTCTGCCGTCAATTACCAGCAGCAGGATAGCTCCGTCGGAACGCTGGCCGATGGCAGTTCTGGGATTCAGCCCGCTGACAAGTTTATCCGGATCCACGGATTCCCCGTTCGCAACAAGGACAGGTCCATATCCTGTGCCGTCCCGGATTTTCCTGGTTTTCAGCTCTTCCGTAGAGGTAAAGCCGACCTGCAGGATATCATCCTGATCAATCCCGACAAATCCTTTTCCTATGCCCTGCCAGGCGCAGTAAACTTCGCCTCCGCTGACAATGGCACAGTCCGGCATACTGCCGTTTCCCTGACCGTTCGGGTCGTCAAAACCGCCTCCGTTGATACCGGCAACTGCATCAAACATCTCTACATACTGGGCCACCGTATATCCCTTGGCTCCGAGCATATCAGGGTTGCAGCCCAATACAACACGGGAGGGATCGAGTACGATCAGCATATAGCCTGTATAGGTTTCTCCCGGTACGGAGACAAGAATCAGACCATCGTCGTCATCATCGGTATATCCCCAGTCATCCCGGTAATGCCCTTCTGCCGATGAAGAAAGCTCTGTTTTTACGGTGATCAGAGAAGTATCAGTTTCCTCAACTGCAATTTCTTCTGCTTTTTCAATCTCTGCTATTTCTTCATCAGATAAGTACAGATTGGCAAGAAAACCGATAGCGCTGGTTTCACGTACGGAACGGACAAACAGGTCACGTGCCGTAGGGGAAGGCCCTCTGCACAGCAGATACATGACAAAATAGAGCAGAATAACCAGCAGCACCAGCGTTGTCAGCAGAACACACAGAATACGAAGAAGAACGGATAATGCAGAAGTTTTCTTTTGCTTAACAGCGTGAGAAGCCATTTCATTTCTCCAGTGGTGATAAATAATCCGATTGTTTATAATATCGTTTAACAGAGAAAAAGTCAACAATACTGTGGCAGTTTTCTGCCTGCTGTGATACAATAATCACATAAGGGCACGTTAATCGGAGGATAATATGAGGAATACTGTTGCTATCATATCAAATATTGCCATGTTGCTGTGTACGGTTGCGGCAACTATTCTGACGCTCAATCAGCTGTCGTTTGCGGCCTTGGTTTTTCTGGCTGTTGCTGTTGTTTTCTTTGTCCTGAAGCTTGTGATCGGCGTATATAGTGAGGAAGAAACGGTAAAAGACGGCCCGCATTATGACAGAACTGCAAAATATATGCGGATCTGCCCTGCATGCGGTTTTGTAGGATCTCAACTGTCCAGCGAGAGTGTTCCTCCCTGCCCGAAGTGCAAAGCTACCCTGATTGCGACAGATACGACGCTCCCTGATTATTCCGGGATGACAGAAAAACAGCGCACCGCCTGGAAGAGGCGGTGGCTGAGATAGTCAGGATTAGTATGAATTATTACCCGGAAAGATAGTCTTTCAGATATAGGATTGCCTGGCGGTATCCTTCGAAACCGAGGCCGAAAAAGCTTTTGACGCAGGCCATGCCGGCATAGGATATCTGTCGGAAGCTTTCCCGTGCTGAGACATCGGACAGATGAACTTCCACGGCAGGAATCTGAACTGCTTTCAGGGCATCCAAAATAGCAACACTTGTATGAGTATAGGCGGCGGGATTGATTACAATCCCGTCTATTTTTTCATAATATGCCTGCTGGATTCTGTCTACAAGAGTGCCTTCATGGTTTGACTGGAAAAGGACAGGTTCTATCCCCTCCGAATTGCAGCATTCCATGATAAAGTTTTCCAGAGCAGGGAAACTTTCTTTGCCGTAGATGTCCGGTTCACGGATTCCAAGCATATTGAGGTTGGGGCCGTTGATAATCAGAAGTTTCATTATAAAGCCTCCAGGATGGCAGTGACAGTGTCCTGTGGACAGCCGTTGTTATCCACGGTGATGTCTGCAAATTGTTCATAGTATGGATTGCGGACAGCTTCCATCTGTTTCAGGTCAGTGCTGAGTGATAGTGGCCTGCCTTCCCGGGCAAGCTTGTCCGTATCCCTGACGAGCCGAATGATGATTCCGTTCTGATGAAGCAGAGGGTAGTTTTCTGTTCTGGTGACACATCCGCCACCTGTGGAGATCACCAGGCCGGACTGTTTGCCTAACTGAGCCAGAACAGCCGTCTCCCTCTTCCGGAAACCGGATTCTCCTTCCTGATGAAAGATCTCCGGGATCGTTATGCCGGCTGCCTTTTCTATTTCTGCATCCGCTTCACAGAGAGGTCTTTGCAGGCGCTGGGCAAGAAGAGCAGCAACAGTCGATTTTCCCGAGCCCGGCATCCCGATAAGTATCAGATTCCGCATCTGGAGGGAAAGCAGGTCCGCGATACGGTCAATTTCCGAATCCGGAAGCTTCTTTCCAAGGAACAATTCCGCACTTCGTTTTGCCTGTGCAACAAGCATCAGCAGCCCTCCCGCGTGAGGAATCCCGAGCTGTTCGGCCTGCAGCAGCAATGCCGTTCTTGCAGGGTTGTATACGACATCCAGTACGGCATGAAGCTTTGGGAAGAATGTCAGATCAACTGCTTTTTCACCGTTGTTCGGAAACATTCCGAGCGGTGTTGTATTGACAATCAGACAGGCATCTGCATGCTGGTTTATGTTTTGATAATTATTATCACCTGTCCTGGAAATCGGGATAACAACAGCTCCCTGACGATGCAGCACAGCACAAACAGTGACAGATGCCCCGCCGGTTCCGAGTACAAGAGCTTTTTTTCCGGAAAGGTCAGCTTCGAGGAGAACGGAATCCAGCAGCATTTCAAAACCAAAGGCATCAGTATTGTCGCCGACTATGCTTCCGTCTGAACAACGCAGCAGAGTGTTTACGCTTCCGATCATCCCGGCGGTTTCTGACAGCTCATCGCAGAATGGAATAACGGTTTTCTTATAGGGGATTGTCACATTCAATCCGTGCCAGCTTCCGAAACGTATGAACTGCTCTACTTCATCCGGCTTTTTTTAAAACAGACCATATTCATAGTTTGCCAGCAGCCCGTGTATCTGGGGGCTGTAACTGTGGCCTAGTTTTTCACCGAGCAACCCGCATTGCATATCAGACTACCTCTCTGTAGCTTCCGAGGTATTCATATTCCTCACACAGATCACCGAGTTCTCCCATCAGCTGGATAAACTTCGGAGAATACACAGAAGTATCCAGATCAAAATAAAACATAAATTCAAAGCTGCGTTCAGGCAGAGGGCGGCTCTCAAGCTTGTTCAGGTTGATTCCCAGCGCATAAAAACGGGAGAGAACCTTATAGAGAGAGCCGGGTTCATGAGGAAGTACCATCATCAGGCTGGTACGGTCGGCACCGGGATAGATCTCAAGATTCTTTGATATGCAAATGAAACGGGTATGGTTATTCCCACTGTTCTGGATATCTGGCTTCAAAATGTCAAGGCCGTAAAGTCTGCTGCAAGCCCGGGAGGAGAGAGCCGCAATGTGCGGATCGTCTGATTCTGCAACCATTTTGGCTGCTATTGCAGTATTTTCGCAGGGGATGACTTTTACATTCGGGAAATTCTGCAGGAATGCCGAACACTGCGCTATTGCCTGGGAATGGGAATAGATTTCCAGGATATCCCCGATTTTCGTGCCGGGTTTGGCAAGAAGATTATGATCAACCTTGATCCGTACAGAGCGGACAATACGGAAGTCATGCCTGAGCATAAGATCATATACCGCATTGACGGAACCGGCGGTGCTGTTTTCCACCGGAATAACGCCATATCGGCAAAACCCTTTTTCAATGGCGGAAAACACAGCATCAAAGGTGGAAAAATAGAAAATACTAGGGTGGGCAAAGAGCTTTTCACAGGCGATACCGGAATAAGCGCCTTCCACGCCCTGGCAGGCGACTATGGCTTTTTCCGGGAATAGCTGAGGGGTATCCCGGAGTGCTTTCTCTATTGCATTTGTTTCCGGGCTGACAGGATGCAGAATGCGGTTCTGCCGGCTGCGCGAGAGCTCCATAATCAGAGAAAAGAGAGAAACAGTATACTCGCTGAGTTCTTCCGGGCTTTTCTCTTCCAGATGGCGGAGTTTTTCTTTTTCCCGCCTGACATCGAGGACAGGAAGATTATTCTCCTTCTTCCAGGCAGCAATGTCAGCAGCAATATTCATCCTTTCGGCGAACAGGGAAAGCAGTTCATCATCTATTTTATCCAGTTTCAGGCGATAGTCGTTCAGATCCATGCTGTTTCCTCCAATGAATCGTATATGGCAATGGCAGCTGCGGCTTCTATGACCGGCACAGCACGCGGAACAATGCAGGGATCGTGCCTGCCGGTAATGCAGAGCGTCTGTTCCTGCATCACCTGCAAATTGACACTCTGCTGTGGTTTTGAAATGGAAGGGGTAGGCTTGAAGGCGGTGCGGAATGTGACAGGCATTCCGTTTGAAATCCCGCCGAGTATGCCGCCTGCATGGTTCGTGACAGTTCTGATCTGCCCGTTTTCCAGGCAGAAAGCATCGTTATTTTCGCTTCCCTTCATGGTTGCAACAGAAAAGCCTGAACCGAACTCGATGCCCTTTACAGCAGGAACAGCAAAAACGATTCGGGAAATCTGATTTTCAAGGCCGTCAAACATCGGGTTTCCCAGGCCTGCGGGCAGATTGCGGATGATGCATTCCACAATACCGCCTACGGAGTCTCCTTCAGCTTTCGTTTCCGCAATGACTTTTCGCATGGCTTCGCCTGCTTCGTCATCGGAAACCGGAAACGCCTTTTCGGCAACACTCTCTGTAAACGGTGTATCATCCCGGATATGTCCGATTGCAGCAATGCGGGCGTTTATCTGAATATTGTGACGCTCCAGTTCCTGCATGAGAATACCGCCGGCTATACACAATGGGGCTGTAAGACGGCCGGAAAAGTGCCCGCCGCCGGCATAATCCTGATGTCCGTGATACTTGATTTCCGCAGTATAGTCCGCATGACCGGGCCGGGGCAGTGTTTTGAGCTGCTCATAATCACGGCTTCTTGTATTGTTGTTGCGGATGATGGCCGTAATCGGTGTACCGCAGGTATAGCCGTTTTTGAGCCCACAGAGGAACTCTGGACAGTCTGTTTCCTTTCGTGGTGTTGACCAGTCATTCTGCCCCGGAGCACGCCTTGCAAGAAAGTGCTGCAGTTCTTCAATGTCCACACGGATTCCCGCAGGCAGCCCTTCGAGCGTCATACCGACAGCCTCTGAATGGCTTTGCCCGAATATGGACAGGTGTAAACGTCTGCCGAAAAAGCTGCTGCTCATGTTGTACACTCCTTCCAGTCATCCCAAAATCCGGGATAGGATTTTTCAACGCATTCGGAGCCGGTCACAAGCACGGGTTCCCTGCAGACGGAAGCGGCAACAGCAGCACTCATGGCTATACGATGGTCATGAAGACTATCTGCCGTTCCTCCATGCAGGAAGCTTTTGCCATGAATAACAAGGCTGTCATCCTTTTCTTCCGCACTGCCGCCGAGTGCATTGATCAGGTTTACAGTGCCGGTTAGCCGGTCAGACTCCTTCATCCGCAACCGGCCTGCATTCGTGATATGGGTATCTCCTGTGGCTGCACAGCTCATAACTGACAACACAGGAATCAGATCCGGAATGGAAGAGGCATCTATTTCCAGAGGTCTGCATTCTTTTTTACGTATAAACACCCTGTTTTCTTCAGGCATTTCCAGTATTTCAGCACCAAAAGAGTCCAGCAATCGCAGGATTGTGCGGTCGCCCTGATGAGACTGACAGTTCAATCCGCGAACATCGATGCCTTCTTCAGAAAGTGCACCGGCACAGAGAAAAAAGGCAGCGTTTGACCAGTCTCCCTCCGCTGAAAGCCTTCGTGGCAGGCGGGGTGTCTGGCCGCCCGGGACTGTCCATCCATCGGGATGACGATGAATGCATATGCCTGCTTCGGCAAGTGCATCTTCTGTCAGGTGAATATAGTCTGCCGATTCAAGCCTGCCCTCCACGCGGATTTCACTGTTCCCGGCTAGCAGAGGAAGTGCCATCAACAGCCCGGAGAAGTACTGGGACGAAATATTGCCGGGCAGTGTATAACAGCCCTCTTTCAGCAACCCTCCACAGCTTAGCTTTGCTCCTTCACGGCTGATGGTCATTCCATGTGCTGTCAGCAGGCTTTCATATTCCTCCATAGGTCTTTCGGGGAGCCGCCCCTCCATGATGAAATGACCGCTCGAGCCAAGCACACCTGTCACAGGAAGAAGAAACCGCAAAGTGGAACCGCTTTCACCGCAGGGGAGTACAGCGTTCTGCACGGTAGAACTGATTGGACGAACATCCAGCATGTTTTCGCAACTTTTGATTTCTGCTCCCAGCGCGCGCAGACATGAAGCTGTAGCGAGAATGTCTTTTGAAAGGCCGTTTACTGAGATGCTGACAGGTTCTTTCCCGAGAGCAGCACAGATCAGCAGCCTGTGTACGATTGATTTGGAAGAGGGGATCATTACAGACCCCAAACGCCCACCCGGTGAAACAGATATATTCATTTCAGATACCGGCCTCCAGCCACTCCTTCAGTTCCGTTGGGGTGACAGCCATAGTTGAGCAATGCCCGATGCTGCAGGGGACGATCAGATGCAGCTTACCCTGTGAAAACTTTTTGTCGAGCAGCAGCGTGTCATAAAGCGCGTCTGCAGGATACGGAGATTCCGTCGGGAGGGAGAACGCATGCAGCAGGGAGAGAATACGTGTGCAGCTGTCCTGATCCAGTATGCCCTTTCGCAACGCTGCCCGGGAAATCATTGCCATCCCGACTGCTACGGCTTCACCGTGCAGCAAAGTGTAGCCGCTGCGGCTTTCAACAGCGTGGCCAAAAGTATGCCCGAGATTCAGCACCCGTCTTTTTCCCGTATCGTGTTCATCTTCTGCCACAATATCCGCTTTGCACCGGACGCAGCGTTCGATAATATCCTGTCTGTCCCTCTGCCCGTTTTCCAAAGCGGAAAACAGGGATACATCACCTAATATGCCGTATTTGATGATTTCCGCAAACCCGGCATTGCGTTCCCTTTCAGGCAGTGTATCCAGTGTGTCGGTATCGCACAGGACGAGGGCAGGCTGATAGAAGCTGCCGACCTGGTTTTTTCCCTCCGGGAGATTGACGGCTGTCTTTCCACCCACTGAGGAATCCACAGCAGCCAGAAGAGTTGTCGGAACCTGAATAAAACCAATTCCGCGTTGGAATGTGGAAGCAGCAAATCCGGCTAGATCGCCTGTGACGCCGCCTCCGAGCGCAATCACGCAGTCGGACCGTGTCAGCGTGTGTCCGGCAAGAAATTCCAGCAGCTCACCGTAACACTGCAGGCACTTGGTGTTTTCTCCTGCCGGAAAAACAATCGGGTATGCTTCCAGCCCTGCGCTGCACAAGCTCTCCAGAACAATGTTTCCATAAAGAGGAAAGACGTTCTCCCCGGAGACCAGTACGCAGCGCTTTGCCCTGGTACAGGCAGATACTTCGCGGCCGACTGTTGGGAGGAGGCCGCTGCCTATTTTCACTTCATATTGTCCTGACGGTGCGAAAACAGCAATGCTTTTCATTTCCCGTCAATCTCCTCTTTAATGCGTTTTCCGTCCTGCAGCAGGGCAGTCAGTTTTTCCGTGTTATCCGTTTCCATGGCATCGCGGTAGGCGCTGAGGCTTTCGATTATACTGTTGATTTCCGTCAGAAGATTGTCCTTGTTCTCCATAAACAGCTCTGCCCACATGGGGGCATTCAGCCAGGCAACACGCGTCAGGTCCTTATAGCTGCCGGCAGAAAAACCGTGATGCTTGCGGGCAGTAGGGCTTTTGACGTAAGCGTTGGAAACCACATGCGCAAGCTGGGAAGTGAAGGCTATCATTTCATCGTGTTCTTCAGCTGTCGTGACGGAAAACCTTGAAAAACCGGCAGGAGACAGCAGCTCTTTGATCCGGCCCAGGAGAAAAATGTCGTCAAAGCGCGGAGGGACAATAACCATAGGGGCATTATGGTAGAGCGTCGCTTTGGCATATTTGTATCCGGAGTACTGTGTTCCGGCCATCGGATGCCCTCCGACAAAGGTGAACCCGTATTCTTCCGCCAGAGGGAAGCAGGCTTCACAGACAACGCGCTTGGTGCCGCTGCAGTCCATAACGAGAGGTTTCTCACCGATATACGGTGCCAGTTCACGGAGCCTGCTTATGCAGGCTTCCGGATAGATTGTCAGCAGAACCAGATCGCAGGAGGAGACGTTCTCTTTTGTCAGATCACCGTTGACGTCTCCGCTCAGCTTTGCAAACTCCAGCACGGATACAGAGCGGTTCATAGCAAGCACTTCCCATCCGGCTGCATGATATGCCTTGGCAAAGCTTCCGCCTATCAGTCCAAGGCCGACAATTCCTACCCGTTTCATTTCACAATCTCCCTGATGGCACGTACTTTATCGGCAAGCTCTGAAAACTCTTCCGGTCTCAGAGACTGCGCACCGTCGCACAGCGCATGCATCGGATCATTATGTACTTCAATAATCAGTCCATCTGCTCCGCCTGCCGTTGCAGCGAGAGCCATGGGAGGAACAAGCTTGGCGATACCGGTAGCGTGGCTCGGATCAACAATAACCGGAAGATGCGTCAGCTGATGCAGCATCGGTACTGCGGCAAGATCAAGCGTGTTCCTTGTATAATCCGAGAAGGTGCGGATCCCGCGCTCACACAGGATAACGCGTTCATTGCCGCTGGCCATGATGTACTCAGCGCTCATCAGCAGTTCTTTCAGTGTGTTGGCAAGGCCGCGTTTCAGCAGAATAGGTTTGTCAAGCCGTCCAAGTTCACGCAGCAGATCAAAGTTCTGCATGTTCCGTGCTCCGACCTGGATCACATCCACATCCTCGAATAAGGGCAGGTCCATAATATTCATCAGTTCAGTGACAATAGGCAGACCGGTTTCCTGCCGGGCAGTTTTCAGCAGTTCGAGCCCTGTGGCTTTCAATCCAGCAAAGTCGTACGGGGAGGTACGCGGTTTGAAAGCGCCGCCACGGAGCAGTCTGGCACCTGCTGCTTTAACGGCTTTGGCAACCGTAACAATCTGCTCCTCGGATTCCACCGAGCACGGGCCGGCAATCATGACAAAGTTTCCTGCACCGATTTTGACATCGCCGACTTCCACAATCATCGATTCCGGATGGAATTTGCGGTTACAGCATTTAAAAGGTTCGGTGACCCGCTTGACGGAATCCACGATCTCCAGACTTTCCACAAGATCCATGTCGACATTGGAAGTATCTCCGATCAGGCCCAGAACCGTCTGAAATTCACCGTCGGAAATGTGAATACGAAGTCCGAGCGCTTTCAGCCAGGCAATCAGCTGCTCCTTCTTTTCATCAGAGACGCCATGCTTTAAAACCACTATCATTTTTGATATCCCCCTTTATAAAAAAACCGCACAGGATAACCTGTGCGGCAAACAGCTTTTTTAGGAAACCTTCTTTGCACCACAAATTATCCTTACCGGGAAACCTCAGTAAAGGTATAATAGTATGCATAATAGAAGGTGTTCATCATGGTTTTGTGTTGATCTCCGAATAAATTTATTGCTTTAAAGTAATGAAACTATAGTCCAAAAAAACGATATTGTCAAGGATTATTTTTGGCTTTCTCCGCGGTGTGCGGTTACAGAACACCGATCATCACGAGGAACAGCAGAATAAAGGTTGCCAGCACAGCCACTGCAAACAGGGTAAACCCTGCGCTGAAGTTTCCTTTTGTCTTTCCGCTGCTGCTCGGCTGGGCAAGACCGGCTGCCCGCAGTGCATTGACGACAGGCTTGTAGAGCAGAAGCGTCAGCCCGGCATTGATGCCTCCTTTTACCAGGTTAAACGGCAGGAACACTGTCATCAGCATCCCGGCAACCGTTGCCCGCGGTACGCCCATGTAGAATGGCGTGATAATGTAATTCCAAAGCAGCATGGCTGCCGCCATAGTTAGCACGCCTATAACCAACCCGATAACGGCGTCTTTCTGTGTGCGGTGTTTCTGATAATACCAGGCCGCCGGTACGGCAAAAGCACAGGTTGACACCACGTTCATCAGAAAGCCGTAAGGGCCTGTTGAGCTGATGGTGATCATCTCAATAAAGGATACAATCAGTGAAATCAGTACGCTTGTCAGCGGCCCGTAAAGGAGGCCGGCGATGACGATAACAGCGTCTTTCGGCTCATAACTCAGAAACCCGGCAACATTCGGGATCACTTTGCTCACCAGCACGGCGACAAACGACACGGCAGAAAACATGGCAACCGCTGCCATATACCGTGTGCTCATTTTTTCTTTCTGCATATTCTTTTCCTCCATAAAAAATACCTGAAGACAACATCTTCAGGCGTATTGCAGCAGGACAAAGACGATATTGAAAATGGCGGATTGCTCCGTCTTCTTCCATCCAGACTGTACTGTCGGTTCCGGAGTTGCACCGGATCATGCCATACGGCTCGCGGACTGGAGGCTTTTGCCTGTCACCGCCGGTCGGGAATTGAACCCTGCCCTGAAGACAGACGCATTATATCACGCCGGTACACGCCTGGCAAGTATTTTTTCATTGCCGGCCGATCGCTGGGAATTTTTTGATAATTTTTTGTGATCGGGCTTGCACATTGTCCGGAGGTTTTTTATAATGAAAAAGCATATAACCTGTATGAGGAGTTCATTATGAGTTTTCTGGAAGTATTGTCTCTGTTCCGCGGCGTAGCAATGTTTTTGTTCGGAATGACGCTGATGGGGAATGGCCTGAAAAAGGTATCCGGCAATAAGCTGGAACCGATTCTGTTTCGCCTGAGCGGTACGCCTCTCCGGGCAATCCTGCTGGGAACAGGTGTCACGGCGGTCATTCAGTCGTCTTCCGCAACCAGCGTCATGACGGTCG
>JAEEGH010027234.1_pt1 | contig 11327 bp, 8 predicted proteins | sample 9134181 | NCBI WGS metagenome assembly JAEEGH01 (sample SAMN16246544, study PRJNA631951) | gut metagenome | biome: gut microbiome; feature: rumen; material: DP-attached | host: Bos | place: Iran: Karaj | collected 2018-10 | reverse complement strand
ACCGGCCTACGACCTGCTGGTCACGATGCGTAACGTAAAAGGCTTGGACACGCTCGACTTCTGCCGCACGCTGGGTATCACTCGCGAAGTCTTTGACCGGCGTATGGGCGAAATCCGTGACCGGCGGCGCAATCCTGGTTACAGCAGCTACACGCAACAGGTATTCTCGACCCAGCTGAATGGTGAGACCTTCGCCCGAATGCAGGAGGCAATGTACCGTTTCCCCGGCTTTGAACTTCGTTCACGTGCCATCCGCCAATACAAATATCCCATCGCTCCGCTCGTTCTGGGCAGCATCCGAGAGGTCAAGCCTGAGGAAATCAAGGCCGATAAATATTACGTGAGTGGTGATTATGCCGGTGACGGCGGTGTGGAGAAGACCTACGAGAAATTCCTGCGCGGAGAGAAGGGCAAGGCCATCCTTCTGCGTGATGCGCATGGCCGAATCCAGGGCCACTATGAGGATGGGAAATATGATGTGGAGCCTATCGCAGGCCACGACCTGACCATCACTATCGATGCCGAACTGCAACGCTATGCCGAGTCGCTCATGCACGACAAGGTGGGTGCTGTGGTCGCCATCCAGCCTGCTACTGGCGAGGTCCTGGCGCTTGTCTCCAGTCCGACCTATGACCCGCGCCTCCTCGTTGGCCATGATCGAGGCCGCAATTACAACGAGTTGTCCGCCAATCCCTACAAGCCATTTTACGACCGTTCCATTTCAGCTCCGTTGCCGCCCGGCTCGACCTTCAAGCCGACGCAAGGTCTCATTGGCCTGCAGGAGGGTGTGATTACGGCCAATACCTATCTTCATTGTGCCGGTGGATTCCGTTATGGCTCGTTCCTGATGGGCTGTCACGACGGAAATACGGCCTGGACACTTGTGCCTGCCATCGCCACATCGTGCAACGGTTATTTCGGTTGGTGTCTGTATAATGTGTTGAGCAACAAGCGGAAATATCCCAAGAATACGATACAGGAGGCGATGGAGGCCTGGAAGAACTATATGGTGAGCATGGGCTACGGCTACCGTCTGGGCATTGACCTGCCGGGTGAGAGTCGTGGCTATATCCCGAACCGTCACGTCTATAACAAGCTGTTCGGGACGGAGAACTGGAGTCCCGTGAGCATTATCTCGATTTCCATTGGCCAAGGTGAAATTCTTGCTACTCCGCTCCAGATCGCCAATTTGGCGGCTACCATTGCCAATCGCGGTTATTATTACATTCCGCACGTTGTGAAGGGTATCAGTGACATTGAGCAGATTCCCGACACATTCCTGCATCCGCACTATACGATGGTCGATAAGAAAAATTATGACATCGTGGCCGAGGGTATGCGCCAGGCTGTTGTGATGGGCACGGTGCGAACGGCGGGTAATATGGATCCGGAGGGCATCGTGTTGTGCGGCAAGACGGGAACGGCCCAAAATCCGCATGGTCGAGACCATTCGGTCTTCATGGGATTTGCGCCGATGGATAATCCGCAGATTGCCGTCTGCTGTTACGTGGAGAATGCCGGTTTCGGTGCGACATATGGTGTGCCGATTGGTACATTGGTCATAGAAAAATATCTGAACGATACAATTTCCGAACGACGCAAGCCATTGGAACAAAGGATGTTGGAATCATCGACAATGATGTATATGGATGCGTACACAAAATAATGTCCGGCTATGAATTTTTTCAAGACATTCGATTGGTTCACATTGCTGATGTATCTGCTGCTGGTCGTGTTGGGGTGGTTCACCATCAATGCTGCCAGCTATACATTCGATGATGCCAGCATCTTCGATTTTGCCCGTCCGTCGGGTAAGCAGGCGGTGTGGTTCGCATTGGCCGTCTTCCTGATAATCTTTATTTTGAGTATCGATGTGAAGTTCCTGAAGGTCTGGACGCCGTATCTTTATCTGGGCGCGATGGCGTTGCTGTTTGTCACGATTTTCATTGGCACCAATATCAATGGCTCGCATTCGTGGATTAAGATTGGCACGTTCAGCATCCAGCCTGCCGAATTCGGAAAATTCAGTACTTCGCTCATGTTGGCATGGCTTTTCAGCCAATATAATTTCCATTTTACCCAGACGTCCGATTTTCTGAAGGCCTGTTTCGTCATTCTTTTGCCTGTCGGTCTGATTATCTTGCAGAACGAGACGGGCTCGGCACTTGTCTATTTTTCGCTGATTCTGCTGTTCTACAGACAGGGAATGTCGGGTGTCGTGCTGTGGCTGGGCGGCTGTTTTATCCTGATTTTCGTGCTGGGTTTGGTCTATGGCGAGAACCTCATCTTCCTGCTCATTCCGTTCATGACGATTGCGATGGTGTGGGGTTTTGCCAATGACAGACATAATGCGCTCGTCATGATCGGCGTGGTCATTGGCCTTAATCTGATCTATTATTCTGTCCAACGCTGGGTGGAGCTTCCGGGATTCATTGGCCGACATTTCACCTATCGGCTTGTGGGTGGCGTGTGCTGTGTCGGGACAGTGCTTTATCTCTTGTGGCTGTGGTTGTATGAGCGTCGTGGCCGATATGGACTTGTCGCGCTCTTTGCTGTGGCCTTTATCGGCTTTCATCTTTCGGTCGATTATGCGTTCGACCACATCCTGCAAGATCACCAGCGTGGCCGTATTGAGGTGCTTCTGGGCCTGAAGGAGGACTTGAAGGGTGCGGGCTACAACGTCAATCAGGCGAAGATTGCCATCGGTTCGGGCGGCTTGACGGGCAAGGGCTATTTGCAGGGCACGCAGACGAAGCTGGCCTATGTCCCGGAACAGGAAACAGACTTCATCTTCTGTACTGTGGGTGAGGAGCATGGTTTTGTTGGCTCGGCGTGCATCCTGTTGCTCTATCTCGTGTTCATCCTGCGTATTACCTTTCTGGCCGAACGGCAGACCGAGGAGTTTTCGCGCGTCTATGCCTATTGCGTGGCGTGCATCTTCTTCTTTCACGTCGTCATCAATGTCGGCATGGTCATCGGTCTGATGCCCGTCATCGGCATTCCGCTTCCATTCTTCAGCTACGGTGGTTCTGGCCTATGGTCATTCACCATCCTGCTCTTCATCCTGCTGAAACTGGATGCCTCCCGAGTAAACAGATATTGATTTTGGCCAATGGTTTTCGGCCGCATGATTTAAAACAGAAAACGAGGGAACTTCACAGCCGCCTCGTTTTCAGTAAAGACTAATTTGTCTACTTTACTTGTTAATTGCCCAAATGTATCTATGTATTATCTTTTGACAATGCAAATTTTATAATAATTTGCCAATATTCCAATGATTTTCACACATTTATTGCTTTGCATCGGCCAAAAAGTCAAAAATAATCGATTTTGACATCTGTGTATTGCAAAAATTATATGTTCTGCAATCATTCGATGGTAATCTCTGCCTTACAATGTCTTGAACATTGCAATCACCACGAGATAGAGCATCATGGCCGGTGCAGCCAACAGGAGTGAGTCAAAACGGTCCCAAAGTCCTCCATGTCCAGGCAAGATTGTACCCGAATCCTTGACACCTACGGCGCGCTTGACAAAGCTCTCGACCAGGTCTCCGAATGTGCCGAATATGCTCACCGTCAGTCCGAGGCCAATCCAATCCACGCGGCTGTAATGTTGCAGCTCATGCAGGTCTTGGCCGAAAAATCCCCAGAATGAAGCCTGATAGAAGGCCAATGCCAGCAGGCAGTTGAAGAAACATCCGCCCCAGAAACCTTCCCACGTCTTTTTAGGAGAGACACGCTCAAACAGTTTGTGTCGGCCAATGGTACATCCCGTCAGGAACGCGCCCGTATCGTTGCACCAGAGGAAGAAGAACAGGGCCAACAGCAGGATGCCGTTGTAGTCGTCTTCGATGTTGCCCAACGGAATGGCGATGCTGTGGAACGCTATCGTGTTGAGCATTGACAGGGGCAGGGCGATATAGACTTGGCCAAGAATGATATAGGCCAGTTCGCGGATGGGATTAGTCTGTGTGGTGTATAGTCGGCCAATGAAAAGTGCCAACATATATATAAGGTAGAGCACAAAGACATTGTTGCCGAAGGGTGTCGTGTGGGATGCGGCCAGATAGAAACACCAGAACATTACCACGCCGCCTAGGCTGTGCAGCCACCGCAGGATATTGACCTCTCGCGAGATGTTGATGAGGTTGTAGAATTCCATCAATACACCGAATATGAGCACCGAGAATAATCCGAGGAAGGTGTACGGACCGCCCAGGACGCATCCGATGATGGCGCCGACGATGACGATGCCCGTCAGTGTCCGCTGGAGCAATGAGAAATTGAACAGTTTGCTCATTTATTTCTTCGTTTTAAGCAGTTCGAGTTCGTCGTTACGCGATGTCCATTGGCGCTCACCGAAGATTTCGATGACATCTTCCGTGAAGATGACCTCCTTCTCTTCCAGGCGCTGGGTAAGTTGGCCGTGACCTTCAGCGTAGGTCTTCAGCAGGTTCTTGGCGCGTTCATATTGTTCGGCAATAAGGGCCGATACCTCTTCGTCGATAATCTTGGCGCGCTCGTCGCTGTAGGGCTTCGAGAAACCGTATTCCTGACCAGTGCTGTCGTAATAGCAGACATTGGGCAGACGATTGCTCATGCCATAGTAGGCAACCATGGCGTAGGCCTGTTTGGTGACGCGTTCCAGGTCATTGGCCGCACCACTTGATATTTGGCCAATGAAAAGCTCCTCGGCTGCGCGTCCGCCCAAGAGAGAGCAGATCTCGTCGCACATGGCCTCCTTGGTCGAAATCTGGCGCTCTTCGGGCATGTACCAGGCGGCACCCAGCGCTTTCCCTCGTGGAACGATGGTGACTTTGACCAATGGCGCAGCGTAACGCAGATGCCATGAAATGGTCGCATGACCGGCTTCGTGGATGGCGATGCTGTGCTTCTCGTCCTGCGTCATAATCTTCGACTTCTTCTCCAATCCACCGATGATACGGTCCACGGCATTGTTGAAATCGGTCGCATCAATCCGTTTCTTGTTGTTGCGGGCGGCAATCAGTGCTGCCTCGTTGCAGACATTGGCAATATCCGCACCCGAGAATCCTGGTGTCTGACGTGCCAGTTTCTTGATGTCTATGTTCTTGGCCAAGTGCAGCGGCTTGAGATGCACCTTGAAGATTTCCACGCGGTCGTTCAATTCGGGCAGGTCAACCGCAATCTGTCGGTCAAAACGTCCGGCACGCAACAGAGCCTTGTCGAGCATATCTGCGCGGTTGGTTGCGGCCAATATGATGACGCCGGAGTTCGTTCCGAAACCGTCCATCTCGGTGAGCAGCTGGTTCAGCGTATTCTCACGCTCGTCGTTGCCACCGCTGAAGTTGCGTGTGCTGCGTGCACGACCGACGGCATCAATCTCGTCGATGAAGATGATGCACGGAGACTTCTCTTTGGCTTGACGGAACAAGTCGCGCACACGGCTTGCTCCCACACCGACGAACATCTCGACAAAGTCAGAGCCCGACATCGAGAAGAATGGGACATCGGCCTCACCGGCAACGGCCTTGGCCAACAACGTCTTACCCGTACCTGGAGGGCCGACGAGCAGGGCGCCCTTCGGAATCTTGCCGCCCAGATTGGTGTATCGTTCCGGATTTTTCAAAAATTCGACGATTTCCTGCACCTCCTGCTTGGCCTCGCTCAATCCGGCGACGTCCTGGAAGGTGACCTTCATCTTGTTGTCCTTGTCAAAGACGGTGGCCTTGCTGCGCCCTACGTTGAAGATGCCGAATGGTCCGCCGCCGCTGCGGTCGTTCATCGAACCGGCGATGCCGCGTACGAAGAAGAACCAGAAGAAGAGCACCATCAGCACGATAGGACCGAAGTTGTAGAGCAGGTCACGCATCGTGCTGTTGCGTTCGTAGCGCACGTCAAGATTGGCGCATTGGCTACCTTCGGCCGATTTCCAAGCTTCGACCTCCTCGGCGAAACGGTCGCAGCTGGGCAGATTCGACTGCACCGAGACGTGGTTGTTCGTCGATAGGGCCGATTGATAGGCATCGGACAAAGCCTGGAACTCACTGCCCGGGTCGCGTGCGATGATGGCCGATGCCTCCGACTCGCGTGCGTCCACCACCACCTTGTCGAAATACCCGCCGCGCGTCAGCTGCTGGAACTGGCTGTAGTCGATGACACGCTGCACGTTGCTGTCTCCGGTCAGAAACATATAGACCAGAAAACCGCCTATCAGAAGGTAGATGTAGAAAATGTTGAAATGGAAATGCGGCTTCCCCTCACCGTTGTCGGAGCCGAATTTGATGAAATCTTTTTTGTCAGCGGCCTGTTCTGCCTGTTTGTTTATATCCTTTTCAGTTGCCATTAGTCATTATTTTATTTTATGGTGATGGCCGATGCGATTCTGTTCGTGGCCAATGTCGTTGCGCAGTCAGTCAAGATCGGCGATTTTCGTGATTTGGGCATCCTCCCACAGTGTTTCCAGACTGTAGAACTGCCGCGTTTCGGGTTGGAAGATATGCACCAGGACATAGCCATAGTCGATGGCAATCCACAGCCGGTTGTTCATTCCGACGGCGCCCTGGCTCCGTTGGCCGATGTCCTCCTGCACGCGTTTCATCAGAGCGTTGGCGATGCCATAGACCTGGGTCGAAGAGGCACCTTCACACACCACGAAATATTGGAATGCCGCCTCTTCAAACTTGCGCATGTCAATCACCTGGATATCGTGCGCCTTGCCGTCCTGAAGTCCTGCGACGATCGAAGAAAGTAACTTGTCTTGCAATGTGATTAAATTTTATTGTCCAATGGGGTTTCAACGAGCCCCCTCTAAAAATTCAGGCGCGAAGATAATAATAAAAAGTGAGAAAACCGAGAATCCCATGGAAAAAGTGAAAAAGTTTATATTTTTTTTAGACAAAAAGTTGCGCATGTAAGGAAAATGGGCTATATTTGCACGCGGTTTTCCGAAAATATCGGGCCACAAGTCAGATAAACACAACAATCAACACACAAAACGTAAAATGGAAATTAAAGGCAAAGTGATTCAGGTCATGCCGCTCCAGTCTGGCACGAGCCAGCGTACGGGCAATGCTTGGAGAAAGCAGGATTATCTATTGGAAACCTACGACCGTTTCCCTCGTAAAATATATTTTGGCTTCTTTGGCGATGCCATCGACCAATATCCCCTCCAGGCAGGCGACGACATCAACTTGAGTTTCGACCTGGAAAGCCGCTCTTATATGGGCCGCGACGGTGTTGAGCGTTGGTCAACTGACGTTCGTGCGTGGAAGGCCGAAAAGATTGACCCATCGATGATCATGCAGGCTCCGGCTCCACAGTATGGCCAGCCAGCTCCCGTAGCAGGGGCATCGGCCGCCCCCGTTCCTCCGGCTTCGGACTTCGGCGCATTCCCATCGGCCGCACCCCAAGACCCGACGGCTGCCGCTCCGAACGCGACGGAAGACTTGCCTTTCTGAATGGCATTGACCCCTCAGTTGTCAAGCAAACTTGGCAACGGTAGGGGTTAATTTATGACCAAAAATGAAAAAGGTCTGAAGACTGTTGCAGGAGTCAAGGAAATTATGTATTTTTGCGCGGTCTGAACAAGAAAAAAGGACTCAAATAACCTAATTATAAACCCAAAAAATTAACAAAAAGATTATGGCAAATCTGGATTTGACCAAGTATGGCATCACCGGCTCTACCGTGATTGCTCACAACCCTTCCTATGAGGAGTTGTTCAAGGCTGAGACCAATTCTGCTCTCACTGGCTATGAGAAGGGTCAGGAGACTGAGCTCGGCGCAGTAAACGTAATGACTGGTATCTTCACCGGCCGTTCGCCTAAGGATAAGTACATCGTTGACAACGACGAGAGCCACAACAACGTATGGTGGACCTCTGAGGCTTACAAGAACGACAACCACCCAATGAGCGAGGCTGTTTGGGCCAGTGTCAAGGAGATTGCCAAGAAGGAGCTTTCAAACAAGAACCTCTATGTCGTTGACGCATTCTGTGGTGCTAACAAGGCTACCCGTCTCGCTGTCCGCTTCATCGTTGAGGTTGCTTGGCAGGCTCACTTCGTTGAGAACATGTTCATCCAGCCAACAGCCGAGGAATTGGCCAACTTCGAGCCAAACTTCGTCATCTACAACGCTTCTAAGGCTAAGGTTGAGAACTACAAGGAACTCGGCTTGAACTCAGAGACTTGCGTTGCCTTCAACACCAAGACCCGTGAGCAGGTAATCATCAACACCTGGTACGGCGGCGAGATGAAGAAGGGTATGTTCTCTATGCAGAACTACTACCTGCCACTTCAGGGCATCGCTTCTATGCACTGCTCGGCCAACACCGATATGGAGGGCAAGAACACTGCTATCTTCTTCGGTCTCTCTGGTACCGGCAAGACCACCCTTTCTACCGATCCTAAGCGTCTCCTCATCGGTGATGACGAGCACGGCTGGGACGACAACGGCGTATTCAACCTTGAAGGTGGTTGCTATGCTAAGGTTATCGGCCTTGACAAAGAACACGAACCCGACATCTACGGCGCTATCAAGAGAGACGCACTTCTTGAAAACGTTACCGTTGATGCTGCAGGCAAGATCGATTTCGATGATAAGAGCGTAACCGAGAACACCCGTGTATCTTATCCCATCGACCACATTAAGAACATTGTTAAGAAGGTTAACGGCAAGTCTTCAGGTCCTGAAGCTAAGAGCGTTATCTTCCTTTCCGCAGATGCATTCGGAGTACTTCCTCCCGTATCTATTCTTACACCCGAACAGACTCAGTACTACTTCTTAAGCGGTTTCACTGCTAAGCTTGCAGGTACCGAGCGTGGTATTACCGAGCCTACACCTACCTTCTCCGCATGCTTCGGTCAGGCATTCCTTGAGTTACATCCTACCAAGTACGGCGAGGAGCTCGTTAAGAAGATGAAGAAGTCCGGCGCTAAGGCTTACCTTGTAAACACCGGATGGAACGGAACCGGAAAGAGAATTTCCATTCCCGATACCAGAGGTATCATCGATGCAATCCTTGACGGATCCATCAACAACGCTCCTACCAAGAAGATTCCTTACTTCGATTTCGAAGTTCCCACCGAACTTAAGGGCGTTAACAGCGGAATCCTTGATCCCAGAGACACCTACGCTAACGCTTCCGAGTGGGAAGAGAAGGCTAAGGATCTTGCAGGAAGATTCATCAAGAACTTCAAGAAGTACGAGACCAACGAAGCAGGTAAGGCACTTGTTAAGGCAGGTCCTCAGTTATAATTTGAAGGTTTCAAAGCATACGAAAGACCCCGGATTTAATCCGGGGTCTTTTTTGTTCAAGATATTTAAAAATCTTATATCAGATCATTGCGATGGGTTTACTGTAATCATGTACCGGCTTTTCGCCGTTCTTGCGGCTTTTGACGTATTCATAGATCGTTGCCGCATTCAGATCCTCTTCGAAAAGCGTCTTGGTAAAGGTGTTGAATTCGTTTGCGGCTGCGGGGACCTTGGTAACGGTCTTGATTCGACCGGTCTTTGATATTTCCGTAAGCAAAGCGGCTGCATCCTTTTTAAAGCCCAGCATCCGTACGTGGGTGATCTTATCTGTTTTCTTTCGGTAATCAGAAGCTGCCTGAAGCCCCAAAAGAATATGAAGAAGAGCTCTTTTCACGCCTGCGTGAGTGGTATTTTTGGTATTTATAAGTTCGGCGTAGGCTTCAAATCCCGAATATTCACCGATCTTTCCTTTAATCCTGTTCAGAAGGTTTTCGGATACCTCAAAATATTCCGTTCTTTCGGGAAGGAAGAGAAGCTTGGTATAAAGAATGTCGGAAAAATCATCGGGCAAAACAAAGGAAGATTCGCTTTCATCAATTACCTCAAGCATCTCTGAAGGAAGGTATTCTTCAAGTTTTGCTTTGTCCTGTTCGGAAATAAGACGGCGGATAGTCGATGCATTCTGGTATTCGCTGTCTTCGACGATGTCGTTTCCGTTATGTTCGCTTCCGACTCTTTTGTGAGTATAGTATTTAAGGGGAGCGCTCATGCTTAAGCCTGCGATGATATATTCGATGCCGAGAACGTTGTTGGGGGTGGAGAGAAGCTTTTCGTATTCGGGGAAAGCAATGGCACGGGCACGGGCGAAGGTATTTCCTTCCCACATGAGGTTTTTGATCTTTTCGGATTCAATGGTTCCGCTTTGACGAAGAGTCATGGCGGCGGAGAGCAGTTCATCGATGTTTCCCGATTCGCTTCCGAAACAAAGAGTATCGGCTCCGAGCCCCAGGGCTATGGAAACCGCACCCTTGGCAAAGAGTTCCGCACCTGCGGTTGAATAGGTCACGGGCAGGAGAAATACGGCGTCAACACCGGCTTTGAGAGCGGCTTTGGCACGCATTTCTTTTGGAAATATAGCAGGCTCGCCCCTCTGTGTAAAATCACCGCTCATTATTGCAATAATGTATTCGGCACCCGTTTCTTTTCGAATTTCGTCCAGCTGATATTTGTGTCCCTTGTGAAAAGGATTGTATTCGGCTATAACAGCGGCAATTTTCATGTTTTGACCCCTCTGTGTGTGATGCGAGTTTACAATATGATAGTACCACAAAAACATAATATCATGTTGTTATAAATTTAACAATAGAAATTGTACTTAATTTAGTACACAAATTGAATGATTTTTTCTTGTGAAACACAGTAATATCGGATATAATCTAACCATCGGATATTTGCACAGATTTACAAATATCTTTTTTTAAACTCAATGGATTCAAACCTTGTTAAAAATCAGACAATCATGAAAGGCGGACACAATGGCTTATATAGATATTATTAAGGAAAAAGCAAAAAAAGACAAGAAGACTATCGTCCTTCCCGAAGCTAACGACAAGAGAGTTTTGATAGCTGCGGCACACATCCTTGAAGAGGACCTGGCGGATGTTATCCTTGTGGGAGATGAGGAGAAGATCAAAGAAGGAGCTTACTGGCTTGAACTCGATCTTTCCAGAGTAAAGATCATCAATCCCCAGACCACCGATAAACTTGAGGAATACGTTCAGCTTCTTTATGAAACCCGTAAGGCAAAGGGCATGACGGAAGAGAAGGCCCGCGAGATCCTTTTGAACGATTATCTTACCTTCGGTGTAGTGATGGTAAAGGCAAACGATGCGGACGGAATGGTTGCGGGATGCTGCCACGCTACCACTGATACCTTGAGACCTTCCCTTCAGATCCTTCGTACCGCACCCGGTGTAAAACTTGTTTCAGGTTTCTTTATCCTGGATGTTCCGGATTGCGAATACGGCGACCACGGTACCTTTCTTTTTGCCGACTGAGGACTTAACCAGGATCCCACAGCGGAAGAAC
>JAEEGH010027233.1_pt1 | contig 11327 bp, 9 predicted proteins | sample 9134181 | NCBI WGS metagenome assembly JAEEGH01 (sample SAMN16246544, study PRJNA631951) | gut metagenome | biome: gut microbiome; feature: rumen; material: DP-attached | host: Bos | place: Iran: Karaj | collected 2018-10 | reverse complement strand
GCGCGGACGGTGAGGTCCCAGTTGCGGAGGTCGTCGATGAGCTTGAGGGCGTCGGCGTCGTAGGAGATGCCGAAGTCGGCGCGCATCTTCTTGCGCTCGATGTCGCCGGCGTAGATGCAGAGGACGATGTCTACATGGTCCTTGAGCTTCTGGAGGAGGCGGAGCTTCACGTTGGGGTCGTAGCCGGGGAGGACGCGGGCGGCGTGCATGTCGAACATCAGCTTGCCGCCAAACTCCAGGTAGAGTTTGCTTCCGAACTTCTTCTGTCGCTCGAAGATGGCGGCGGATTGCTCGCGAAGGTATTTTTCGTTATCGAAGCCTGTCTTTGTCATTTTGGGTCCTTGTCCGTTATTGTCGGATTCGCAGGAGCCTCCGTCGGCGCAAGGTCTTCTGGTACGAAGAATGACTGCGTCAGGCCGGAGACGGTCTCTGGGGATAGGATGAAGATGGTGTCCCGGCCCTTGACGGCGGCAGGATAGCCGTCTTCCTGTCTGGGGCCAATTGTAAGAATGCGGCGAAGCGAGGCACCGTCATCCATGTCGAATGGGATTTCAACGCCTCCATCTAGCGGGCGCGACATGGTCGGTGCAAGGGAGGTTACCCAGTCGGCGCGGATTGAGGCGGCGGCCGCGAAGAAGCGGCGTACGGTCACTTCGTCGGTCTGGCGACCGGGAGTGGCCGACTTCCATTCGCCGGCGACTTTCTCGATGCGCTGGGTTTCAGCGCCAATGCCGGAAATGGATACGGCGCGCACATGGTCCTCGTTAATTGCGAGGACGGTGCGGGAAATGAGGGGGCGCGGGTCGGTGCAGTATGTCAGGACATTGGTGTAAAAGGACTTGCCCGGGACGAGGTACATGGCGTCAGAGCCGCCAGGGAGAATGCCATACCGCTGGCCATCCTCGGAGTCAGGCATGTATACTGAAAACGAGAAGGGCTTGCGGTCGCGTCCCAGAACTAAGGTCGCAGAGGCAATGTTTTTTGCGTCTTGCTCATTGAATGGCATGAAGCGCTCGGCGCGAAGTGAAAGGAGAGAGTCCAGAAGCGCCGCGACGTCGCTCGGCTCGGCGGCGGCGGAAACAGGCGCCGTGACATCCCATCCTGATTCGGAGCGGCGCAGCGACAGGGATTCGTGGGTGTCAAATTTGAAGTGGTCGATGGAAAATGACTGGACCTCGATGGGTTCCGTGGCGGGGAAGAGGCGTCTGTCGCGGAAGTCGTAGGCGGGTGCAAGGACGAGGCGGCGGACGGCGCCGGTAACAGTCATGAACCCCGCAGGTCCACGTGCGTATGCCAGGTCTGCATCGCCAGGGACGCGGTCGCCGATGAAAAGCGTCTGTCCGGCGAGGTCGTTTTTGCTGAAGAGGGTGATCGAAGGGGATTCGTTTTGATCGAAGCCGCCGGTCTGGGGCGTGGAGCCGTCCTGGTAGTTGTCGATGAAAGTCGCCGCGGACAGAATATCGAAAAAACGTCCAACGACATCCCAGTCGGCGCGGATGACGATAGGCCTGGCGTCATCGTCGATTCCCTTCATGAGGCGTACGTCGGCGATATTCCATTGGTGGCGGTTTTTAGCATCCCGGACGAGTTTGAGGTCTCCTAGCGCGGGCCTGCGAAGTATGACCGTGTGTACCATGCTCATGTTACATTGGAAGACGCGGCGGTCCATGAAGTGTTCCGGCGTCTTCAGGAAGAACTCCCTTAACGAAGGGGCGGTGACACGGACCTTCTGGTCGGGGTCCCGTCTTTGACCTGTGCTGTCGAACACGAAAAGGCCGTTGGTAACGGAGTCGCAGTCACCGAAGACCAGCTGATAGCGGAAACTAGGTCCGCTGAAAGTTATTCGTCCGACTGGGTTGTCAAAGCCGAAGTCCGCCATTGTTAGTTCGCGAAGGTTTTGATCCTCCAGGTCGATCGTCTCATGTAGCGGAGCCTGCTCAAAGGCATCTAGCATTTGTTGCACTGCCGGGATGGATGCCCTGCTTCGACTGGGGGCCACCATGTTCCAGCCCGATGGTGAGGACTCCAGGTTGATTTCACGGCCGCTGGCCAGGGTCATGTGTATGGCGTTGACGTCCTTGAGGAGGAAAGGCAGGAGATAGTCGGGACGCCGTTGGTTTGCCGATGGTTTTTTCTCGCACTCGAGCCGGAGAAAGATTCCGCAAATGCAGCAAGCGACGAGAAGCCTGATTGTGACCTTATACCGTCCCATTTATGTTCCTAGTTCTCGGTTCTCGGTTCTCAGTTCTCAGTTCCTAGTTCTCGGTTCTCGGTTCTCAGTTCCAAGTACCCTGTTCCCTATGTCGTGAGCCTCCTGACCACGGCCATGATGGTGCCGAGCAATATTGTCGCAAGAGGCCATGCAACGACGCTGAGGAGCCAGAAGTTCCGCTTGCGGGTGCGGGAAATTGCGAGATGAAGGACTACGCTTTCTTGTCCGGGGGCCCGTTCCGTAGACCACCCCTGTTCCGTCAGCCAGCTTACAGCGTTAAGGAGTAGATCGCGGTTTGCCGTGGTGCCGCCTTCCAAAAGGGAATTTGCCGCGAAGTTGGAGTCGCCGACGACGAATGCGCGGAACGGCAGCAGCCCCATGTTCGAACCGCCTGGACCTTCGACCGCCATAGCCAGGGAGAGAGGCTCCTTGCGGTCGACATCCTTGTCGTAGTGGCGGGGAAAGGAGTCGGGGTTCGACTCTCCCCAGGCTGTTTTAGGGGCTGACACGACGGCGCTGATCTGGGGGGGGGGAGGTCCGGCGGCAGGAAGGGCGGAATCCAATACCTGTGGACTGACGAAGTAGACGGCGCTGCTGTCCATATAGTTGGCGACGGGATGGTCGCCGAAATTGTCAGAGACGAGGTTGTAGCCGCCCAGTGTGTCGGCGTCGATGGCGGTCAGGTTTGAAAATTTGAGGCCGAGGCGGGCCATGATCCCCTCCCAGCCGTTGGGGATGGTTGCGAAGCGGTCAACCAGAAACAAGAAACGCCCGCCCCTGCCGAGGTATTCGGTGATGGCGGACTCTTCGATTTGTCCGGGAGCGAATCGCGGTCCCGCCACGATAAGAAGGTCGCAGTCGGCCGGAATGCCGTTATCGGTTGTCCTAAGCTCGTGCCAGACATATCCCTCCCTGCCCAGTTCGCGCGCGAAATCGCTGTAGCCTGTTAGCGGGTCGTAGCTCGAGAAGTCTCGTTCGCCGTGTCCGGAAAGCGCGTAGATGACGGGTGCCTTGGGGCTGGTGAGCCTGGCAAGGGCGGCGGCGCATGCCTGCTCGCCTTGGAAGAACTTGGCATTCGGCTTGGCGGGGGATTTCGCGGACTCGGCGTCGGAGTTTTTTTGCAACAGGGAGTCGTAGGGGACGATTTCAAATCGATTCCCGTTGTCGAATATGACTGCCCAGCCCTTCACGCCGTAGCGCTGGACGGCCGCTGCGGCCTCGGCGAGATTGGAATGCGGGTCGTAGAAATTGAGTGTGAAGTTGACGCTGGGTGGAGTCGCGTCGCTGAATTTTTGGAGCAATTCGACAAGCGATTTGAAAAACTCGTTGCGATGGGGAAGAATGACAGTGCAGGAAATGTTGCCCGAAATCGAGTTGACTATGGAAGTTGTGCGAGCGGAAAGATCGTTTTTGACACCCGGGAATTGAAAGGTGTGTTTAAATCTGGACGCGATGAGGCAAACCATCGCGAGGAGGAGTGTGGCGAGCGCGATTGAGGAGGCGAAGTAGGCCCAGTCAGAAAGTTTTCGCCTTGTGCCGACTTTCATCGTCTTGCCTCCAGGACCTGAACACACATGAAGAGGCACCACAGGCCGAATGACAAGTGGAAAACAATGCTGTGAAGGGCGAGTCTCCCGTTTGCGGCGTCGAGGAGCTCTCCCCAGATGGGGAAGGCGGACGCCTGCCAGTTGCCGCCAAAGTAGAATTTGGCTAATGTCGCCCAAAGAAGCATGAGGACTCCTCCGGTGAAGAGCGTGCCCGTCGCGGCGATCCACGGGCGGCGCGCCATGGCGGAGCATAGCGTGCCTAGAGCCGTCCAGGAGAAGGCATGGAGGAGAAGCAGAACGAGCGGCGCCAAGATCAGAACGTTGCCAGGCGCGTGGTCCTTGAGCGTGCGGCAGAGTAGGAACCATGGCACGGTCGAGCCGACGAGCCCGAGACAGACCGAGATGAAAGTGGCCGCAAATTTGCCGACGACAACCTTGCGAAGGGGGATTGGCAGAAGCGCCAGCGACTCGTACGTCCCTGCGGCGCGCTCGCCGGCGAAAAGGGGCATTGTCACCAGCGAGACGAGCAGTGGAATAGGGAACGCAACCGATAGCATCCAAAGGGCCTCAAGCGTCCAGACTTTCCCTTCGCTGAGTTGCAGGGCCGCGGAAAGGATGGCGGCGGAGAGGGCGAAGAATGCGGCGAAAGTCGCGTAACGCGCCGGCGAGAAGATCGAGGCTCCAAGCTCGCGGTAGAAGGATGTCCGAGTGGCGCTGCTCATTTCGACACCTCCTCGATGCGGGCTTTCTCAAGGCAGTCGGAGTAGCGCTTCACCAACGGTTCGCCGTTCTCTTCCACGAGCGGGATGAGCCCGGCGAAGTGCCCTGCGTGCAGGACGAGGCATTGTCCATCATGATCGGCGAAGGCGTAGAGATCATGCGTGGCGAGAAGGACGATCGCATGCTTTGCAATGGTCGCAAGCATGTCGAGAAGCGGGCCTACATGTTCTTCGTCAAGTCCGGCGAACGGTTCGTCTATGAGCAGCACGCGCGTCTCGCAGAGCAAGGCGTCGGCTATGCCGGCGCGTTTACGCTGACCTGCGGAGAGGGCGGCTGTGCGAACAGTCGCCAGCCCTTTCAGGTCCAACGCCTCGATGACATGGCGGAGACGTGCGCGAAGACGGCGGCCGGAAAGGCCCTTCAGCCGACCACGATAGGTGAGATGTTCCTCGACGGTGAGGTCTTTGTAGAGTGGCACCGTGTCCGCGAGATAGCTCATGTGGCGGTGTGCCTGCATGGGGTTGGCGAAGACGTCGAGTCCGTCAAGCATCACGGAGCCGCCGGCAGCCTTGTCGGCGCCTACGATGGTGCGCAAAAGAGTGGTCTTGCCGGCGCCGTTTGGCCCGGCAACCACGCAGATCCCCGAATCGAGCGAGAATGTGAGATCTGAGACCGCCTTGTGGCGGCCGAAGCTGCGTGAAAGCTGCCGGACCTCAAGCATGTGGTGTTCCTACCGGCCGAAAAGAAGACGGACGGCTAGACGTTCGGGGAGGCCGGCCTTGCGGACTTTGTCGGCGGCGGTCTCGACGTCGTACGGAACGCGGCGGAACTCTATTTCGCGCGTTTTGGGACGGTACAGGACATAAGATGATCGCGGATCCCCGTCGCGCGGCTGGCCGACGCTTCCGACGTTGATGAAGTAGCGACGGCCGAACGCCGCCTTGATGCGCTCGCCCGATCTTGGCGGATCGGTGCGGTCGACTGCTGTGCCGTGCCTGTCGAAGATCACAGGGACATGCGTGTGGCCGTGGAAGCAGATTGGGGTTGTCTGGTAGGAGAAGTGGGCCTCGGCGTCTAGCAGGTCGAAGACGTAGCCCCAGCGCTCCGGCATGTCGAGCGTGCCGTGCACGAGTGTTATCCCGGGCATCACGATGGATAGGGGCAGGTCGTGAAGCCACTTCTCGTCCTCTTCGCTCAGCAGGCGCCGCGTCCAGGCAATCACATTCGCCGCGTTTGGCTGGAAGTCGTCGAGGGATTCGTCGTGTGAGCAGTAGTGGTCGTGGTTGCCGCGCACGGTGGCGCAGCCGAGTTCGCGGATCTTGGCTATGCATTCGTGCGGGTTCGCGTTGTATCCGACGATGTCTCCCAGGCAGTAGAATTCGGTCACGCCCTGACCCCGCGCGTCGTCAAGCACGGCGTCAAGGGCCTCAAGGTTTGCGTGGATGTCTCCAAGTATCGCGTAGCAGCTTTCCATTTGATCGTTGCTCCAGAGGAATGTCAGGTGCGGAGTAGCCTTTCCGCAAAGGCCAGGTCGTCCGGCACCGTTATTTTGAAATTCGGCTTGTGCGAGTCCACGAGCCTTGCCCTTTCTCCGATGAATTCAAGGGCTCCGGCGTCGTCCGTGACCGTTTGGTCGGCCTTGTCGACGGCGTCGTATGCGCGGCGGATGAACTCCGTTCTGAAAGTCTGGGGTGTTTCGACGGCCCAGAGATTTGAGCGATCCAACGTTGAGGCCGCCAAATTGCCGTCCGTGACCACCTTGATTGTGTCGACGACTTTGCGGGCGGCAACGCCGGATCCCGTGACGCGGGCCGATTCTATGGTGGCGGCAATCAAATCCGGCGTCACTAGCGGCCTGGCCGAGTCATGTATGGCGACAATTGAGGCCTCGGGGGCAAGGGCTTTGAGCCCCGCCCGGACCGAATCCTGGCGGCGTCCCCCTCCTACAATTACGGCGCTGAGCTTGGAAATGCCAAGCTGCTGGCACAGCTCCCGCGAGGACTCGACGCGGTCTCCGCGCACCACTAGGACAATCGTCTCGACCTCGGGGCAGGCTTCAAACGCAAGCAGTGAATAGGCGACAATGGGTCTGGGACCGAGGCCGATGAAGGCCTTGTCCACATTTCCGCCCATGCGCTCTCCGCGTCCGGCGGCCAAAATAATCGCCGCTATCATACCTTAAAAGTATAGCAATAATGGGGCCGCCCCGTCAACCGCGTTGACGGGGCGGCCCCATTTCCATTATAATGTTCAATCATGATTGACTTGTTTGTAAGATATGGTGTCGCGATACATGTCGCGCTGATGGTCGTTTATTCGGCATGGGCCCGTGGCGGCTCTTCGCCCGCGTATGTATGGGCGCTTCCATGGCTAAGCCTCGGTCTGCTGGAGATCATGCTTCTCCTCCCGCCGGCGCATCGCGGTGAAGCGCCTAAGTCCGCCGTTAGGCGAATGATTGGCGGAATCCTGCTTGATCCGATTACCTACATTGGCATCGCTCTTCTTGGATTCCTTCTCGTCCAGTGGTTGAACGGCCCTTGCGAGCTCGTGGAGAATCCCGAGGCCTTTTCCGGCTGGGACTATGAGCCTCCGCCTTGGAAGACGCTGCCTTTCTGCGTGGTCCGTGAAGAGGCTCTGCAAGTCCTCCTATGGTTCGTGGCAGTGGTTTCAGCCGTTGTCGCCGTCCGCCACGCGGTGCGGCCTTCCGCCAGATACTTCATCCTTAAGCTTTTCGTGGCAAACGGAGCCCTGCTTGCGATACTGGGCTTCGCACAGGTTCTGACAAGCCATGGCAAACTCTTCTGGTACCGTCCCATATCAGTTTACTTCTTCTCCACTTTTGGCTATCCAAACCACGCCGGAACATTCTTCGTAATGATGACGGCGTTGAACATTGGGCTTCTAATACGCGCCATCGGCAACAAAGGGCGCCGCGCCGAAATCGCATGGCTTGCCTTGGCATTCTGCCTTAATGCCGCCGCCATCTACGGTTCGCTCTGCCGGGCCGCGATAGTCATGGGTTCGCTAATCATAATAGTCGGACTTCTTTACGGCCTCATCTACCTCTGGAACCGCATCTCGCACGTTAAAGTGCTTGCGGCGGTCGTCATTGTCGCCGCGATTGCGGTGTGCGCCGGAGTTCTCGCACTTGTTCCCGGTTCACCGCTCAAGAAGGAGGTCGACTCCATCGACTTCTCGCATCTCGCCTCCGTATACCAGGGGGATCGCGAAGAGCTTGGACAGGCGGCCCTCGATATCTGGAAGGACCACTCATGGACCGGTGTCGGAGGCTGGGGTTTCCGCCGCTACGTCGCCCTGTACATGGGAGAGGACCGCTGGGAATACCTGCAGACCAGTGGCCGGGCAAACGTCCACAACGACGCCCTTCAATTCCTCTGCGAGCATGGTTTAATTGGCTTTGGTCTTATTGCGGCTCTTGCCATCGCCCTTCTCGGCCACGCATTGGTCCGTCTCCCGCTCATACGGCGCGAAACCGACACGACCTCAGGTCTCCAGCGGTCGTGGTTCGGAAGCGTCTCCCCATGCGTGTGGGCCTCCTTCGCCGCAATCGCCGCAATGGTCGTCCACAGCACTATCGACCTCCCTTTCAGAAGCATAGCCAACACACTCGTCTGGTTCGTGCTTCTCGCCTGTCTGCCCGGCTTCATGCCGTCTAAGGAATCCTCAAAATGACACTCATCGAACAAGCCCTCTCCACCGCAACCGACACGCGCGAATTCCGCGTAGGTCACGGCATCCTTCCGCAAACAGCCGAGGTCTTCAAGACCCACTTCCCCGGCAAAAAGGCCAGGATCGTCGCCGACGAGACGACTTGGCGCGTAGCCGGCGAACGCGTCTACGCCATCCTCCGCGACGCCGGCGTCGACTGCGCCGAACCGTTCATCTTCCCCGCACGACCCCAGCCCTACGCCGACACCGACTTCCTCGCCCGCACCCGCTCCGCAATCGAGTCCGAGGGCCCGGACTGCCGCGCCGTCGCCGTCGGCGCCGGAACAATCAACGACCTCTGCAAGCGCGCCAGCACCGAGCTTGAACGCCCCTACATGTGCGTCGCCACCGCCGCCTCGGTCGACGGCTACGCCTCATACGGTGCGCCAATCACCAAGGCGGGCTTCAAAAAGACCTGGCCCTGCGCCGCGCCAATCGCCATCGTCGCGGACAGCGAAATCCTCCTGACCGCCCCCCGCGACCTCACGGCCTCCGGCTACGCCGACCTCGCCGCGAAAATCCCCAGCGGCGCCGACTGGATCATCGCCGACGCCCTGGAGGAGGTGCCGATCCGCCAAGACATCTGGGCCACCACCCAGACCCCGCTCCGCGACTGGGTCTCCGATCCCGCGGGCCTCGCCGCCGGCGACCCCGCCGCCATGGGCAAGCTCTTCACCGGCCTCGCCATGACGGGCTTCGCCATGCAGACGATGCACGACTCCCGTCCCGCCTCCGGCGCCGAACACCTCTTCTCGCACTGCTGGGAGATGCGCCACATCCTGCGCCCCGACGGCACCGCGCCCTCGCACGGCGACAAGGTGGGCATCGGCTCGCTCTGCACGACGCACATGATGGAGTCATTCTTCGCGAAGCCCTTCACGGCGGCCGACATCGACGCCGCCGTCGCGGCATACCCGTCGTGGGAGGCGCGCGAGGCCTTCATCCGCACCCAGTTCGAACCCGGCATCATGCTCGACGAGGTCCTCGCCGTTTGCCGCGTCAAATACCCGTCGCCAGAGAAGCTCCGCGCGAGGCTCGGACTCCTCGCCTCCAAGTGGGACGATCTCGCGGCCCGCGTCAAGGCCCAGCTCTTCACCTTCGACGAACTTCGCAAGCGCCTTGCGACAGTCGGCTGCCCCGTCACACCCGAGGGAATCGGCGTGAACCGCGCCGACGTCCATGAGGCCGCCCTCCGCGCCGAACTCATCCGCAACCGCTACACCATCCTCGACCTCGCCCAGGACGCGGGACGCCTCAATGACATCGCCCACGAGCTTGACACCATCTGGTAAAGGATTGAAAGGTTGAAGGGCGGAGAAGTTACTCTGAAGCAGAAACATGCCGCCCTGCGCGAGGCGGTGGGACGGCTGAGGCGTGTTGCCGTCGCCTTCTCCGGTGGCGTCGACTCGACCTTTCTCCTGCGCGTCGCCCATGACGTTCTCGGCGACGATGCAATCGCCGTGACGGCGCGCCTTTCCACCGTCCCCGACCGCGAAATCAATGAGGCCGCCGCCTTCTGTCGCGTACTCGGCGTCCGCCACGAAATCCTCGACTTCGACGCCTTCGCCGTCCCCGGCTTTGCCGAGAACAGCCCCGACAGATGCTACTTCTGCAAGAAGGCCATCTTCACGGGCATCCGCGCCTTCGCAGAGGCGAACGGTTGCGCCGCCGTCCTAGAGGGATCGAACCGCGACGACGATGGCGACTTCCGCCCCGGCCGCCGCGCGCTGCGCGAACTTGGCATTCTTTCGCCCCTTCGCGATGCCAGTCTCGGCAAGGCGGAAATACGGCTGCTTTCCGCCGAAATGGGACTTTCCACCGCCTCGAAGCCCAGTTTCGCCTGCCTCGCCACGCGCTTCCCCTACGGCGAGTGTCTGACACCAGAGGCGATTGAGCGCGTCGGACGCGCGGAGCAGTTCCTCGTAGACCTTGGCGCAGGCCTTTCGCAGGTGCGCGTCCGCGTCCACGGACCTGTCGCGCGCATCGAGGTTCCGGCCGAAGACATCCCCGCCGTAGTCGCACACCGCGACGAAATCGTCGCGGCGCTAAGGAAACTCGGCTTCACATACGTCTCCCTCGACCTCTCCGGCTACCATACCGGCAGCATGAACAAGTTAATTGTGCGCCCGGCGTCCGCATGGCTATGATCATCCCAGTCGTGTTCGGCAGTATGGAATGCCGACTCCAGGCCCCATTGCGATGGCCGCGACTACGGCCGCGATTGCGATTTGCCTGTTTTCGCGTATCGCTCCTAGCGCTTCTTTTCAAAGCGAACCGATAGCGCACCCGTTATCTTGCTTGAAAAGACGGTAATGCGCGTGTTTCTGCCGGAGAAATCAATGGCCGAATCTGTAACGGCAAAACGTATTCCAAGGTCCTTTTCAATGGATTGCACCAGCCGGCATGTGGCCTTGCGAAGCTCGTCGGCGGACATGGCGTTGACCTCTTTGACCGGGGCAGACAAGGTTATGCTCACGAGTTTGCCGTTGGCATAGCGCGTGTTCTGCACGTTTTTCAACATCAGATACGGCTCTGCCAACTTGGGCATCCCCTCCGATTTTCCAGCATTAAAGTCTATGCCGGCAAAAGTTGTCAATTCAAACTCGTTCGTGGCGTTGGCCTTCCGCTGTTTCTCCTCTTGAGCCGCCACTTTCGCCCTTTCTTCGGGTTTCTTGAAAAAGCGTTTGTCGAGACCGTCGTCAAATGACGAGTCCGAATTGGCACCGGCCGACAGGCCCGCTTCCTTGGCGACGGCATTAATGGTGTCGAGAAACGCCTTCACCCCTCCTTGCTGATAGCCGCCAATCCGTTTTATCACTTCACCTGATGGTTTCGCGATGATTGTGCAGGGATATCCCGAAATGCCATATTCCGAGATGATTCCAGGATTTTGCTTCAACGCCAGTTTCGAGAGAATGCTCTTGTCACGTGGATTGTCTATCATCACAAGGACGAAGTTCTTTTTCGCCCCGTTTATGAACTTGGATTCGGAGTAGATTTCCTTCTCCATTCTCATGCACCAGCCGCACCAGTCGGAACCCGAGAAGGCAATCAGCAGCAGTTTGCCATTCTGCGAAGCCTCCTCCTTGGCGGCGGTGAAGTCTTCGCCCCAGCCCTTG
>JAEEGH010027227.1_pt1 | contig 11328 bp, 10 predicted proteins | sample 9134181 | NCBI WGS metagenome assembly JAEEGH01 (sample SAMN16246544, study PRJNA631951) | gut metagenome | biome: gut microbiome; feature: rumen; material: DP-attached | host: Bos | place: Iran: Karaj | collected 2018-10 | reverse complement strand
GAAAGCGAGTGCAAAGGTATAGCTTTTTACACAAACTACCAAATGTTTTGAACTTTTTTTTTGAAAAACTACACCTGAATTGATATGGGTCAATTACAAGGGCAGGGTCTGCCCTAAAAAAGCTATTCTTGCAGACTATCCAAAAACAGGCTTCCAATGGAAGAAAAATACGTATATATTATATATGTAAAATAACTATATATAATATGGCAAAATGAAAGCTATCGTTTCACAGTGTAAAAGCATAGCTTTCACCATGTAAAACGATAGCTTTCACCTCGTCATTCGATAGCTTTCACAGAGCCCCTCAAAAGGGCCTATTAATCAAGCTCTTACAAAATCATAAATCACTTACGCCTAAACTGCTCATTTTTGCTCGCCAACTCTTGACGTTTGCGCTGCAATTCCTCCTGTTGTTTCTGCATAGCCTGCAAACGTGCAGCAAAGCCACTAAGTTTCTTATTCGGATTATTTTTGTTTTCTATTCTTTTCGCCTCCAATATCTCAAGCAATTTCTTCTCATTGGTCGTTTTCCTCAGCACCCACATGATTGCAGCAGAGAAGAAAAGAGATATGAAGTAATAGAAATTCAATCCTGAAGAATAATCATTGAACATAAAGAAGAACATGACAGGCATTAATAACATCATCCATCTCATCATCTTCATTTGTTCAGCCTGCTGTCCTACCATCTGGTCTTTCTGCTGTTGCATTGTAAACCAAGAATACAAAAGGTTTGCGCCACAGAACAAAATACATGTCAACGAAATGTGATCACCTATCAACCATAAATCTTTACCCCACTCTACTATCGGATCATAAGTAGAGAGGTCATCTATCCATAGGAATGACTCACGTCTCAGTTGTATAGCATTTGGCACAAAATTAAACATTGCAATCCAAATAGGCATCTGTATCAACATCGGCAGACATCCTGACAAAGGACTAACTCCATATTCCGAATACAACTGCATCATAGCCTGCTGTTTCTGAAGAGCATCCTCTGGTTTGTCATACTGCTTTGTCGCCTCATCAAGTTTCGGTTTCAGCACACGCATCTTTGCACTTGACATATAGCTTTTCTTTACCATAGGATATGTCAAAGCCTTCAACAACAATGTTATCAGTATAAGGATTATACCCATAGGGATAGCCATGCTACGCAAGAAGTCAAATACATATAACGTGAACCACCTATTAATATATCTGAATAATGGCCAACCCAAATACACGAGTCGCTCCAGCTGCAAGTCTTTACCAAAGGATGACTCGTCCTCCACACTTTGCAACAAGCGAAAATCATTCGGACCGAAATAGAACTCCAATTCTGTAGGCTTCACTCCCTTTGGATCAAACGCAGTCTTCAACTTCGCCTCATAGAACTTCAGGTACCCTGAACCTTTTTGCTGAGGTTTTGAGGTCAGCAATGCATCTGCACCATAGCCATCCTTTGCAATCATCACTGCAGAGAAGAACTGGTTCTTAAATGCCACCCAGTCTATAGGCTCGTCCACCGTCTCGTCTATTTTCTCGCTTGTCTCATTCAGATAGTCTGTTCCGCCATCATTAAAATGATAAGTCAGTGTAGAATATCTGTTCTCGAAAGAAAATCCCTTCTCCTGCTGCTTACATTTCTCACTCCAATTAATATCCACTGTCTGCATATTTGGAGCAAACAAGCCAGCCATTCCCTTTGCTGACATAGAGCAATGCAGCATATAGTCCTTTCCCAAAGTGTACACAATTTCAATCTGCTTTGTTGAATCTGCAGAAGCGACAAAAGAAATGGTGCTGTCCGTCTTACTCTTCACCTCAAAAAACAACTCCGATGTCTCTATGTTCGTTTCCTTGGCTGCAAATGTAAAATTAAGCCTTTGGGTATCTTTGTCAAACAACGTTACCGTCTCATTACCATCGTTATCCTCAAAATTCTTTATTACAACCTTTTCTGCAACTGCACCTTTTGAGGAAAAAGTAACGGCAATCTTCTCATTTTCCAGAACAATCTTATTCTCTGAGCCATTTCTTGCCTTAAAGAACAATGCAGAAGAGTCTTTCTTTTCTTCTTCCAGTTTCGCTGCCTGCTTTTCTTTCTCAGCCAACAGTCTCTGTTGCTCTGCTTTTTGTTTTGCTACGTTTTCTATTGAATCCTTAGTGCGCTGCGCCTCTATCTGTTCTTTTGAAGGTTGGTTATACCATGTAAAACCAAATAACACGGCTGCAATGAGCACAAATCCTATAAGAGTATTTTTATCCACTTGTTAATTTTGTTTTTTTGTTTGATTTGCAAAGTTACAAAAAAAAATCCTTTGTTTTACATTTGTAACGTTTTTTATAGAAAAATATAAATAAATAATGATATTTTTTTCATTATTTTATGGATTATAAAATAATTTAGAGTAACTTTGTACAAAATTACACACCAATATTTAAACGATGAAAGTAAAGACGTTATATTTTCCTTTATTTTTTATTCTGTTATTTCTTATCGTGCAACAACTTCCTGCACAAAGCAGAAAGAGAAACGCAATTATTGACGACATAGTAAAATCATATACCGACTCTTTGAATTTCTACAAGAAGAAGTGCGACTCCTTGAGACTCGTTAATGATTCTGTTATGCAATCTATGGGTTCGCCAGCAGACAACAAATATTTCCGTCTGTTCTCACCATTAGCATACTATCCTGACATTGCAAATCGTGCACTCAGGATGGATGAGTCACAAGATTTCGACAACGCAGCTGACCGTAACCTTCTTCAAGTGTATTTGAACAGGCCTGACCTCGTAGAGTATTCCTCTACAGACATTCCTGCAGGCACAAGTACAGAAGAGGTAGGCATTGCGCACCAACCCGAGCGAATAGAATTAACCAAGCAGGTAAAGAGCGCTACGCCATCTGTAAAAACAGACGTAGAGTCCAGCAATGTCGACCTAGTTGTCACAAGGCCCAACTTCTGGACATTTCACGGAGACTACTATCTGCAATTTCTGCAAAACTACGTATCAGAGAACTGGTACAAGAGCGGTGCTAACAGCTACTCTATGATGGGCACCGTCACATTACAGTATAATTACAACAACAAGCAGAAGGTTAAATGGGATAACAAGTTAGAATTACGTCTTGGATTCCAGACAACAGAAGCTGACACAATTAACAAGTTCAAGACATCTGACGACCTGGTAAGATACACGTCAAAACTTGGTCTGCAGGCTCATGCCAACTGGTATTACACCATGCAGCTTATCGCCCAGACTCAATTCACAAAAGGTTTGAGAAACAATAACGACTATGTGTTCTCAGACTTCATGTCACCGTTCACATTGAACGTATCACTTGGTATGGACTACACCGTAAACACGAAGAACAAGAAACTGACAGGAGCCATACATATAGCACCTTTCGCGTTTAAGTTCAAATACGTGGACAGAAAGTACCTTGCTGAAAGCTTCGGTATCTATGGAGGACACCGCACGTTAGAGGATTTCGGTTCTCAGTACACCATAGACCTCACATGGGCTCCTGTTAACAATTTCAAATGGAAAACACGTATATATGGTTACACCACGTATCATAAATACGAGATGGAATGGGAGAATACGCTGACCCTGCAATTTAACAAATATATATCTACCTGTTTGTATCTTTATCCTCGATTTGATGACAGCGTCAACCGGGTAGATGACCACGGCTATATTCAATTTAAAGAGTATTTCAGTTTTGGATTCTCTTATTCAATGTAGTTTATACAGGATGGCATCAATTGATAACAAAGAGTTAGAACTAGCCTGGGAGATAATATCTAACACTGACACGCATCTTTTTTTAACAGGCAAAGCAGGTACCGGAAAAACAACATTCCTACGTAATCTCAGGACCTCGCTGCCAAAACGCATGGTGGTTGTTGCCCCTACAGGTATAGCCGCCATAAATGCCCAGGGAACTACAATCCATTCTTTCTTCCAACTGAGTTTTGGACCACAGATACCCGGCACGCAACAAAAAAGCAAACGATTTCAGTTCAGGAAACAAAAGATACAACTGATACGTTCCCTTGACCTTATTGTAATAGATGAAATCAGTATGGTCAGGGCAGACACACTTGACGCCATTGACCATGTCTTACGCCAATATCGCAACTCCAGTCGTCCTTTCGGCGGAGTACAAATGCTAATGATAGGCGACATGCAACAACTTGCACCTGTAGCAAAAGAAGATGAATGGAGGCTGTTAAGTCCTTATTACTCTTCGCCTTACTTCTTCTCAAGCAAAGTGCTGCAAAACACAGACTTCGTTACCATAGAACTGAAACATGTTTACAGACAGAACGACCCCGTATTCATAGACCTTCTGAACTCTGTACGAAACAACTGCGCCACAGCAGACACACTGAAGCATTTGAACACGAGGTACATACCAAACTTTTCTCCAAAAGAGGAAGAAGGCTATATTAGACTTACCACCCACAACTATCAGGCAGACATCATCAACGAAGAAAAACTGAAAGCACTGAAAAGTGCAGAAATAACATATAACGCATCCGTAGAGGGCGATTTTCCGGAACTCGCCTACCCCACAGATACCACCCTGAGATTAAAAGTAGGAGCACAGGTGATGTTCGTAAAAAACGACAGCTCACCGGAGAAAAGATACTATAATGGTATGATTGGCAAGGTGACAGACTTAAAAGCCGATAAAATAATCGTCTGCTCTACCGATGATGGCCACACAATAGAGGTTGACCAGGAGAAATGGGACAACATTAAATACACACTAAACGAGGACACACAAGAAATAGAAGAGAATGTGGCCGGTACCTTCCTGCAGTTCCCGTTAAAAACAGCCTGGGCTATCACAATACACAAATCACAAGGTTTGACATTTGAACATGCAATCATTGATGCACAACACAGTTTCGCCCACGGCCAAACATACGTTGCTCTGTCACGATGCAAGACTCTTGAAGGCTTGGTATTGTCACACCCTATACCCCCGACGGCAATCATAAGCGACAATCTGGTGCAAGAATTTTGTAAAGACCCCAGGCATCAGCAGCCTGACGCACAACATCTTACAGAACTTGAAAAAAGCTATTACCTTCGAATAACTGAGGACTTGTTTTCTTTTGACAAAATACATTTCCCAATAAAAGACCTCTTAAGAATTCTCAGAGAATTCTTCTACCATTCATACCCCAAGCTATACACTTCTTGGCAAGATGCAGAGGAACGCCTTAAACAACCGGAAATCATAGCATATAAGTTTCATAAACAATATGAAAGACTTATCCTGAACACACAAAACATCAAAGACGACTCTGGTTTGCAGGACAGATTAAAGAAAGGGGCAGCATACTTCAAAGAAGATATTTCTTTCTTGGGGAAGCAACTTTCCATCACAAAAATACAGACAAACAACAAACAAGCAAGGGAACGCCTGACAAATGTAATACAAAACATATTATTTGAATACAGGCTGAAAACAGAACTTCTCAACTATGTCGCAGAGAATGGGATAAAAACAAATGAATATCTGAAATACAAAGCTACCATCTCGCTGAAATTAGAAAATGACGAGACGCTGAAAGCCAAGCATTTTGTAAAAAAGAAGACAAAATAACTTATTAAACATCATTTTTTTGTCTTTCAATTGGCTATATCAAAAAAATAATGTAACTTTGCATAAATTTTCAAACAAACAACAAAAATGTTATTAGACAAGATAAATAATCTCATCACGGAAATCGACAGCCTACATGCCGACACCGTAGAACAGATAGAGGCACTACGCTTGAAATACCTGTCAAAGAAAGGTGAAATCAGCGCCTTAATGACTGACTTTCGCAGTGTTGCACCAGAGCAGAAAAAAGCTATAGGCGTAAAGATTAACGAACTTAAGCAGTTAGCTTTTGACAAGATTAACGGATTAAGGAATCAGCTTGAGACTTCTGACGACAAAGAGTGCTTGTCTGACCTTACCAGAACACCGTACCCCACCCCACTGGGCACACGTCATCCTCTGTCTATCGTCAAGAATGAGATTGTAGAGATATTCCAGCGAATGGGCTTCACTCTTGCAGACGGGCCAGAGGTGGAAGACGACTTACACATCTTCACCAAGATGAACTTTGCCGCCGACCACCCTGCACGTGACATGCAAGACACTTTCTTCGTTGAGGAAAGCGCACTGAAGGATGTCACAAAGAACATACTCCTGCGCTCACACACATCCAGTGTCCAGGCACGTGTAATGGAAAAACAACAGCCACCAATACGTGTCATCTGTCCTGGCAGAGTGTACCGCAATGAGGCCATCACAGCTCGCGCCCACTGTTTCTTCCATCAGATTGAAGGATTATACATTGATGAGAATGTATCATTCACTGACTTGAAACAGGTAATGCTGACTTTTGCACAAGAGATGTTTGGACCTGACACAAAGATACGCTTGCGCCCATCTTACTTCCCATTCACAGAACCATCAGCAGAGATGGATATCTCATGCCATATCTGCGGAGGCGTAGGATGCGGATTCTGTAAGCATACTGGATGGGTGGAAATACTCGGATGTGGTATGGTTGATCCTAACGTACTGGAACTCTGTGGAATTGACTCAAAGAAATACAGCGGTTATGCATTCGGCCTCGGTGTCGAGCGCATTACCAATCTTAAATACCAAGTAAGTGACCTGCGTATGTTCTCCGAAAACGACAAACGTTTCTTGGAGGAGTTTACTGCAGCAAACTAATGGCTTGACTTGTCACGCATAATCAAGTGACACCCAATGGGGTTGACTGGATTTGACAGCGGGCAGGAATAGTACGTAAGCATGCGGAGTAAAGACTGTGTACTCCATAATCCCATCGGTCAACAATTTAATTGGCGAAAACAACTACGCTCTCGCTGCTTAATCGAAGTATAGTAGATTAGCTTTATTCCCTTGCAAGGCGAGGGAACGAGACATCGCTCAGAGCCCACTCCTTGAGGCTGACTGGTCAATGCGGTGCAATAATATCGGGGATAGTCGTTGGCTTGCCTCGCACCATCGATGAAAATCTTGAGGCTAAGGCGGTACTTGGTGGTCCAGGTCTTGGTATCGCACTAAAACCGAAGGCTGGAATAAGCATGTAGAAAGCGTGCGGTTTCACCGTTTGGACGAGGGTTCGAATCCCTCCAGCTCCACAAAAACAGATGCAAAAATGAATATTTTTCATTGCAAGCATCTGTTTTTTGTTTTTATATTTTATTATTTGATTTATTTTTGTTAATTTTGCATATAACATCGTGTATTTTCGCAGGTTTAAGGAAATACATTACATAAACATCTATACCTCAAAGACATACCGTATCATTGAGGATTATTTTCGTATATATATGTTTACAACTCTACTGAATTAAATTACTAATATCATATATGAATCCAGCAGAAAAGATTTCTCACATTACACCAAAAAGAAAGTGGTTTGACGTTGACATCAAAGGCATTTGGGATTACCGTGACCTTTACAAGTCATACATTCGTCGCGACTTCGTAACCACGTATAAGCAAACCATTCTCGGTCCTTTGTGGTACTTCATCTCACCTATCTTCACCACTATCATGTATATGTTTGTCTTCGGCGGACTCGCAGGCATCAGCACCGACGGACTGCCCCAACCTCTGTTCTATATGGCAGGCATCACACTGTGGGGCTATTTCCAATCCTGTTTCGGAGCATGCACCAACGTATTACGTGGTAATGCAGGAATATTCAGCAAGGTTTACTTTCCACGTCTAATAGTACCCTTGAGCTCTATTACCTCCGCCCTCATACGCTTCGGCATACAGATGTTGATGTTTATCGGGGTTTATATCTATTATGTTGCATTCAAGGGATTTCCTGTATCCCTGAACTGGACACTCATATTCTTCCCCGTATTTGTACTGATGACAGCATTTATGGGAATGGGCTTAGGACTTGTAGTATCATCTCTTACCACAAAATATCGCGATTTGAGTTTCCTTGTAGGCTTCGGAATGCAATTGCTCATGTATGGTACTCCTATCATTTATCCGTTAAGCTTTGCTCCAGCCCAATACAGACAATACATAGAGGTAAACCCTATGACACCAATATTTGAGGCATACAAATACAGTCTCTTGGGTAACGGTACATTTACCGCCACAGGACTTATCTATAGCACCGTTTTCATCATCGTGCTCATGACTCTCGGCATCCTCATCTTCAACCAACAAGAGAAACAATTCATTGACACTGTATAGGCAACGAGAACGAAAACCGTAACAGATAGCATGCCTTGGTTTGAAAAAAAAGGAATATGCGATCAACTTCGCAGAGCCGTAGTATCCATATCCAGCAACATTGCGGAAGGGGCTGCCAAGCCCTCTGATATAGATTTTGCTCGTTTCCTTGACCAAGCATTAGGTTCTACGTTTGAAGTTGAAACTCAACTACTAATATCTAAAAATGTAGGTTACATAAAAGAGACTCAATACAACGAATTGTTACAGCAGAACATCAAAATAGAAAAACAACTTATAGGATTAATACGGTCTATCAGAATAAAAAAAGAAACAAGACTTAACGGAGCATAGTTTTCGTCTTCGTTTTCGTCTTCGTATAAATCATATGGACAAAAACATCGCAATAGAATTCCAGGGCGTAGGCAAGCAATATCGCCTTGGCCGCGTAGGCACAGGAACCCTACAACATGACCTTAACCGCTTTTGGCAAACCACCATACTTGGTAAGGAAGACCCATACCTGAAGATCGGTGAGGTCAACGACCGCAGCGAGAAAGCACATTCCGACTATGTATGGGCTCTTAAAGACATTAACTTCAAGGTAGAGCAAGGCGACGTTGTCGGCATCATAGGTAAGAACGGAGCCGGCAAGAGCACCCTGCTGAAACTGCTCAGCCATATTACTTCACCAACAACAGGCGATATCTACTATCGTGGCCGTATAGCCTCACTCCTTGAGGTCGGTACCGGTTTCCACGGAGAGCTCACCGGCAAGGAGAATATATATATGAACGGTGCCGTCCTCGGCATGACCAAGCATGAAATCAGACGCAAACTTGATGACATCATCGAGTTCGCCGGCGTAGAGAAATACATCGACACCCCGGTAAAGCGCTACAGCTCAGGTATGACAGTCCGCCTCGGCTTTGCCGTCGCCGCCTTCCTCGAGCCTGAAATCCTTGTCGTTGACGAGGTCCTCACCGTCGGTGACGCAGAGTTCCAAAAACGTGCCATCGGCAAGATGGATGATGTAGCAAAAGGCGGAAGGACCGTATTGTTCGTAAGCCATAATATGCATGCAGTAAAAAACCTTTGTAAAAGTGGCATTTTACTTAAAAACGGTCAACTTGAATATATCGGTACATCTGAAGAATGTGTAGATCGCTATCTTGACACTAATATTGAAGACATCATTTCACATACAATTGTCGAAAAGGAACATCGTACGAAAGCAGAATGCGATGTTGTACACGATGTTGAAATGCAAGAAATCACTTTATTAAATTCTAATCCTAGTGAGATGGCTACAGACGAACCTATCTGCGTAGAATTACTAATGAAGCGTAATAGCAGTCGCAGAACTGAATGTCAATACTCCATCGTTATTACCGACACAACAGACACAAAGGTCTTAAACATTGTCAGTGAAATGATGCCTATACCATTAGATCGTGATACTTATAAGGTTCGCTTAACTGCTGACCATCACGGTTTACCAAGTGGAAGGTACAAAATACATATTGCAATAGGTAGAAAAGACTTTTCTGGCGCTCTTATCAATTACGACATAGCATTTGATCTTCTCTCATTTGAAATAAAATACATTACAGCTACAGAGAAAAAAGAGTACTTCCGATATGAACGTTCATGGGGAATTATTCTGCACAACAAAGAAAATATCAAAGCAGAAATAATGTAAAGACCTTATACGTATTAATTTTCCTAATAAAACGCTAATGGAACTAACAAAAGAAGAGATATTACAATTAAAAGGAATTGCTATCATCTTTATTGTTGGCCATAATTTACTCCGTATTTTGAATTTTCAAGAATGCAATGAATGTAACTTCTTCATATCTTTTCTTGACTACCCCCTAAAATGGTCAATATTTCCATTTCAAATATTTCTATACTATGGATGGATGTTTCTGCCTGTTTTTATATTCATAAGCGGAATTGGGTTACAAAAAAAATATGAAAACGGGGCCATCATATGGCCAAAATATATCTTTTGGAACTTAGGAAAAATAATTATACTATTTCTACCATGTTTTATTATATGCGTACTATTAGGATTAACAGGATTAGTAAATTGTCCTCTCACTAAGCGAGGTATTCTACTACAAGCGATAGGAATAACGAATTTTCTATATCCGACGTATTATTCTTGGCCTGGTGTATATTGGTACATAGGACTAACATTACAATTATATATCCTTTTCCCATTTTTACGGAAACTCTCAAATAAACAACTAATAGCAACTATTGTACTACTATGCTTATTTATGCAAATCTGCTGCATAATAAACATACAACAAATGGTTCTATTACGCAAGAATGCAATAGGATGGCTTCATTTATTTCTGTTGGGAATTTTATGTGCAAAGACTAACGTAAAAACGAACTATGGGAATGCAATAATTGCATCCCTTTTATTATTAACAATAATCACAAGTTGTAACAAATACACTTGGATAGTACCCGAAATATGTAGTCTCTTGGCCTTTATATTATTATTTAAAAAAATCAAATAAAAATTTCTTATACATATAGGTCGTATTTCTGCTGCAATATTTGTAGTACATCCCATATTAAGACTTTTTGTTAAACCTTACGAAGGAAATCCTACATTCACATTCCTCACATTATATTTCATGTCGTTCCTATTTGCAACTTTTATCATAGCATATATATACAATATTTTTTTTTCAATGATTAAACACATTCTTTATGATAAGATTTAAAACATCAATAATTATTCTTTCCATTATATATGCATTACCTGCAATCATACTGACCATTTCTGGAAGTGAATTCATAACAATAGACGCAAAGCACAGCATACTATATGCAATATGGTGTATATCTATCATCTCCGTACCAATAGTAATCAGTTCTACAATCTACCAGATCTACAGGCACATAGGATTAGCCGTGTTAGCTTTTTTTCGTTTTATTGTATTACTCATTTCTTTAATCACAACCTATTTAGCTATATTCTATCACTCTAGTATAAACTACAATATCATTTCACTTATAACTGGTACGAATTGTAGTGAAGCATTAGAATTTATAACTACATA
>JAEEGH010027226.1_pt1 | contig 11328 bp, 7 predicted proteins | sample 9134181 | NCBI WGS metagenome assembly JAEEGH01 (sample SAMN16246544, study PRJNA631951) | gut metagenome | biome: gut microbiome; feature: rumen; material: DP-attached | host: Bos | place: Iran: Karaj | collected 2018-10 | reverse complement strand
CAAGGAAGCGATTAAAGGTGGCAGGCTTACCAAAGTCTATCACGGTCTCGTTTCCATTGACTTGCGTCCTGGCCTTTTCTGCAAGGTTTGTCCTAAACACCTCGTCAATCATCTTCTTAAAGGCGATGCCACGCAGACTGTCGTTAGGGTGAATGCGTCCATTAGGCGCTATGGGAAAGTTGAGCAACAGCGTAGAGTTACGACCCACCGATTTATAATAGGTGTCCATCAGCTTCGACAGACTCTTCACGTGCTCGTTTTCTGTATCATGATAGAACCAGCCCGGGCGGATGCTGGTGTTGGTCTCACCTGGCACCCATGAGTCACCGTTCTCCAGTCCGTAGTGCAGCATGTGCCACTCCACCTCACCGTCATGATTCAGTAAACTCCAGTTGGTCTCGCCCACGTTACCTGCCTCTGTTCCCACCCAACGCAGATCACCTCGGTCGCTTCCGTCATTCCAAATAAGACAATTAGGCTGCAGCTGCCGAATCATCTTGTAGGTTTCGGGCCATTGATAATAGGTGGTCCGGTCGATCTTCCGGGTCTCGTTGGCTCCACCATACCAGCCATCGCCACCATTGGCACCATCGAACCAAACCTCGAAGATCTCACCGTAATTAGTGAGCAACTCGCGCAGTTGATTGCGGAAATACGCCACATAAGCAGGTCGTCCGTATTCCGGGTGATTCCGGTCCCAAGGCGACAGATAGACAGCGAATTTCAGTCCTTCCTCACGACAGGCGTCAGCCAACTCACGTACTACGTCGCCCTTGCCTTTCTTCCAAGGCGAGCTCTTCACCGAGTACTCCGTATAGGCCGAAGGCCACATACAGAACCCGCAGTGATGTTTGGCTGTAAAGATGATGCCACGCATACCCGCCTGTTTGCACACACGTGCCCATTGCCGGCAGTCCAGACTGCTGGGGTTAAACAACTGTGGATTTTCGTTACCATATCCCCACTCTTCGTCGGTGTAGGTGTTCAGTGAGTAATGGATAAAGGCATACATCTCCATATCCTGCCATTGCAACTGATTGTCCGTGGGAACAGGACCACAGGGTTCCACCTGCGCTTGCAACGATGCAGCAGTCATGGCGGTCAACAACAAAATAAGTAATGGTTTCATATAATGGTATTGCATTGGTTTTATATCGTCTGCAAAGGTACGAAAAAATAGTTGATAGTGGTTCAAAATATTATCCAAAAAATAAAAGACGTAATAAAAGCAGGCTGACCGTGATGGTCAGCCTGCTTTTGTTTGTTCGAAAATTACAAAATTACAAATTACATTATTACATTAAGCTCGGTTCTTCTCTCACTTAATCACGACCTTTTTCCCGTTAAAGATATAAATGCCCTTCAGGGCGGGCTTGCCAGTGAGCTTGCGGCCGTCGAGGGTGTACCATGCATCGGTGAGGGATGACGGTTGACGGGTGACGGGAGAGATGCCCGTGGTGCTGTTGGGGTCAACCACCAGTACCTCGTCGAGGAAGAAGCGGTTGTTTTCTTTCCTTTCTGCCTCGAAGGTTACTCTCACGTTGCCCGTAGCACTGATGGTTAGGCTGTAATCAGTAAACTCACCCTTTTGCATAGTAACAGTTATAGAGTTTGAACTGGTAGCCCTCGTTACGGACTGGCTAATGGTTCCGTTATCAACAGAGATTATCAGCGTCATGCCTTCACCATCTTTGTCCCAGGCTCCAGCACGGAAGGTCAGCGTGGCTGTTCCGTTTACTGCAAAGGCCGGTGTAGTGGCTGTTCCCTTTTTTCCTCCCGTTCCCAACTTGACGCAATGGTAGGCTTTATAGCCATTGCTAAACGCCCAGCCGTTTTTATCGGCATCGGACGTCTTCATGGCTGAATTTGCAATTGAACCATTCCACTGGTCATCGTTACCACCCGTACCTGCGCACTGGTTGAACGACTCGTAGAACAGGTTGTCGCCAGTAGGCGTCACGACGGGGTCGTCGCCGGAGCTGGAAGCGTAATTGGCGACATAGTTGAAGGAGATGGTGCCTTCCTCGTCGTCGAGGGTGATGTCTTCCACGGACGATGTCATGTTGGTTGACATCGTTGACGTTGTATTATAGAACTTTGCCGCAGGTTTTGTATCCTTGTTGAACTTATTGTTCGTTTTGTTTTTCGTTACATAAGGATACGGGTCGGTTTCAAGGCCTTCCCATGTCAGGTACTTAGTCCCCTGATAGGTTTCATACTGATAGGCATTGTCGGCTGCCACCCAGGTCATACGCTGATGTTTGGGTTCGTCATTGGGCTTGTTACTTGCCCATACGTCTTCGTCGTAATCCACATGGAGGATGAGCAGGCCGGCACCGGGCAGCCCTACATCCCAGCCGACATACTGGCGGTTCTCCAGGAGGTAATACTCGTTGCGGTTCTCGGGATTGTAGATGATGTAGTACTCGCCACCGTCCTGCAGCGACTTCATGTCGGTCACGGTCACGTTTTCATCGCCCAGCTCAACGGGCTCCGACCATCCTGCCACCCAGCGCTCGTAGCTGGTATAGCCGGCGGGAAGGAAGCCTTCGCCGTTATAGCTGCCCTGGTCCATCAGGTCCCACATGTCCATGCCCCAGCCGCCGGAATAGTCGGTGTCGTAGAAATCGGGATAGCCCAAGCAGTGGGAGAACTCATGGCACATGGTGCCAATGCCCTCGATTTGTCCTTCCCCACTCAGCTCAGGGCCGCAGGCATAGGTGTTGACTACCAGATTGGTTCCTACGGTTACAGGGCCTGTGCCGTCGCCGAAATAGTTTGCCGAGTACAGGTTGTAGGCGTGGGGCCATATCGTGGAGGCGGCACCACCGGCTGCTTCTCCCTCGCCGGCATAGACGACATACACCTGATCAACCTCGCCGTCGTTGTCCCAGTCGTAGGGCGTCCAGTCGGCTATTTTATCCTTTGCCAGTTTGACTGCCTCGCAGACCATCTCGCCGGCATACATGTCGTTGCCATCGTCGTCGTTTGCTCCGTAATAGGACTGCTCCTTAGACACGGTGACGGGGCCTACCACGTCGAAGTCGAGTTCGAACTGGCCGCCGCTCTGGGCCTTGAAATAGTCGGACATGGAACCGCAGAAGTCGTCTTCGCTGAAGCCTGGCTCATTGGCGATGCTGGTAAAGAGGTCATTGTTGTGACCTGCTTCGAAGCTCTTGTTGCTGAAGTTGACCAGGATGATGATTCCCTTCTTCTTGCCGAAATAGCCTGACGACGCGCTGGCTCTGCGCTTGGCAAGACGGCGCGTACGTTGCTCGTTCACACGCTGGCGGCGCTCCTTGGCCTGTTGTCTGACGGTAGTCAGATCGACCGTCTGGAACACATCGGTATTGCCCATTTGGCGGTAGGCACGACCGTCGTCTGTCAGCCAGTAGTGTCCGTGTTCGTCACCTTTGAGTTGTGCTCTTACTTCTGTTCCGTCTGCCAGCTTCAGGGTTTTCCATACGCCGGGTTTGGCAGGCACAGCCATCGCTGCCATCGTCACGATGGCAAGCGATAATGTCATAAAAAATTTCTTCATTCTTTGTGTTTTGTACTTTTACTTTTTTTACGTTTTGGTGTTTCTTATTTTATGTTTCACATTAGTTTTACTTTATCACGACTCGCACTCCATTGTGGATGTAGATTCCCTTTCGGGCGGGCTTGCCACTGAGCTTGCGACCGTCGAGGGTGTACCATGCATCGGTGAGGGATGACGGTTGACGGGTGACGGGAGAGATGCCGGTGGTAACACCTACGACTTTCACCTCGTCGAGGAAGAAACGCTTGCCAGGAGTAAACTTCAGGCGAATGGTTCCCTTACCAGTCAATGTTGCTTCGTACGAAGACCATTCTCCCTTCTTCATGGTAAATGAACTTGGGCTAATAGTGACTTTCGCATCATCAACAGGCTCTACGGATACCGTCAATGCTGTTCCGTCTGCATTTGCATTCCATGCTCCTGCCATAAATGTAAGCGTTGAAGAGCTTGTCGTCAACTCGATTTCCGGTGACGTCACAACTCCGGACTTGCTACCAGATCCGAAACGAGCACATTTATCAGCAGAATAACCACCCTCATAGATCCAACCGTCATTGTCGGATTCAAAAGTTCCATCTGCAGTTTGGCCGCTCCAGTTGCCATCGTTACCACCGGTATCAGCACAATCGTCGAACGACTCATAGAACAATACGCCACCAACAGGCTCAGGATCATCAGGCAATTCACCCTCTCCAACGATGATATAAGTAGCTGTTGCCTGATAACTGGTCATTCCATCCTTTACAGCAATAGCCTTCACCGTCGTTGTTTCTGTTAGCGTTATCGGAGCAGTGTATTTTGTACTGTTTGATGTAGCATCAAAGCCATCTGTGGTATAATAAATCGTTGCACCTGCAGTAGTGGTTGTCAGCGCTATCTCCACGCTCTTTTCATACGTGCCGTCAGGTTGTGAGAATGTCGGAGAATAAACATAGTCCTCTACTGGTGTCAAACTGCCACCATCGTAATTGTCATAACTAAATGTCTGATCCATCTTACTGCCCCACGTATATTCCTCCAGTCCAGGATAATCAACAAAGGGATTACGGTTCCACTGTGTCTCCTGAACGGCTTTGTTACGGGCAATCTCACGAGCATCGACAGGATCTTCTTTTGACCAGCGCATCATCATGTTGAGCGTCCAGCTAACCAAACCAGGATATGTTTTCGTAAACACACCACCGCTCCAGTTTCCACATTTATCCTCATAGCGCGTAATCATATAGAAATAGATACGTGCTATGTCACCCTTGATTTCATCGTTGGGTTCAAAAACCTTACCAGAATACCCCGATGTTTTGCAACTACCGAGTTTGCTGTAACCATTTTTCGAACTCCACTCACTGGAACCTACTTCACCAAATGGATAACTACTTCTACGATTATTAACATAGCAGTCAGTAGGAATCACATGAACAATATCAGACTTCATTGGATTAGCCTTATTAAACCAACTCTGAGGCACAGAGTGTTCACGATTCCAACCTGCTCCCTCTGAATTATTACCATTACGGTCAGAAAAAGAATAATTCGTGGCATTCGAATACCAGTCGCGCAGTTTGCCGTCAGCACGTTTGTCTGTTGTTTCGTAAGCCGTTATCAGACCATCATAACCGATATTTTTTGTACCACTATTAAGAATCTTATAGAAGGCTGTCTTCAGATCTTTTCCTTTCTTGCCATCAGCAAACTGGTAATAAGTTCCAGAACTATTCGGACCTTGTGCCCACACGGCGGTGAGTGCCATCAGAAGCACTGCTAATACGACTGTTCTCTTCATTTCTTTCCGATTCGAAAGTTTAGTTAGACATACTTTTGTTATTAGTAGAGGGTGCAAAAGTATGAATATTTTTTGTAAAAAACAAAAGTTATCCGATTTCTTTTTGCTTTTTCACAAATAATACGTATTTTTGCACGCATGAAGAGAATACTATTATGTTTGGTTGTGGCATGGACAACAGGACAGGCTACGGCACAGGGAGAGAAAGTGACGTTCAAGGTGATCAGGCAGAACCCCATCACCAGCGTGAAGGACCAGAACCGGAGCGGCACGTGCTGGGACTACGCCACGTGCGGATTCTTCGAGGGAGAGATTCTGCGCAAGAGCGGAAAGACGTACGACCTGAGCGAGATGTTCGTAGCGAGCAAGGACTATGTGGACTGTGCCGACTTCCACGTCCGCATGCATGGCTACAGCCGGTTCTCAGAAGGAGGCTCCTGCGACGACGTGCTTGACGTCATCAGGACACACGGCATCTGCCCGGAGGAGGCCATGCCGGTATCGACGCTGGCAACCGGCGACTCGCTGGCTAACTTCAAGGAGTTCTTCAGCCTGCTGGAGCCCTACGTGGAGGCGGTGGCCAAAAACAAGGAAAAAAGCATCTCGCCGCAATGGAAAGAGGCGCTGCAGGGTATTCTGGATGCCTACTTGGGCAAGTGCCCCACGGAATTTGTGTACGAGGGCAAACGATACACCCCACAGCAGTTTGCCGCCTCGCTGGGACTTGACTGGAACGACTACACGAGCATCACCAGCTTTACCCACCATCCGTTCTACACGAGCTTCGTGATTGAGGCACCTTACAAATGGCGGCCAAGGCTGAGCTATAACGTGCCGCTGGACGAGATGATGGACATCATCGACAAGGCGCTGGAACAGGGCTACAACGTGGCATGGGGAGGCGACGTCAGCGAGCAGGGTTTTACCCGACAGGGACTGGCCACCACCGACGAGGTGCCGTCACAGGAACTGCGACAGCAGCGCTTTGACTCCTGGAAATCGACCTACGACCACGTCATGCTCATCTTCGGACAGGCGGAGGATGAACAGGGACGCAAGTTCTACATGGTGAAAAACTCGTGGGGAAAGACGGGCAACTATGAGGGCATCTGGTATATGTCAAGGGACTTCATTGCCTTGAACACGACCTACATCTTCCTGAACCGCAAGGCTATTGCAAAAGCGCCTTGCCACCAGGAAGTCGCAGACGGATGCCACACCGCGCCCTAACACAAAACCGAACCATACTCCCGACAAACCGTAACCCAGCACGATGCCGAGCAGCCACGTGGCGGGGATGCAACAGACCACCTCGTTGATGGTGGTCCAGAGCAGGCTTCGCTTCCCTCTTCCCAACCCTAAATAGAGGAAGGTGGAGGGCAGGCCGACGGCGAGGAAGGGAATGCAGAAGGCGGTGATGCGGATGAAGCGGCTGATGTCGTCGATGAGCTGCACGTCGTCGGTGGCCAGACCGAACAGCGAGGCCAAGGGATGGGAGAAGACGACGGCGAGTGTCGTAACGGCAACGGCTATCAGCATGGCATAAAGGCAGCAGTAGGTGTGGGTGCGCCGCACATCCGACATGTTTCCCAAACCGTAATGGGTTCCCACGATGGCTACCGAGGCAAGACTGATGGAGGTGACGGGCATCAGGGTAATCTGATAGAGCCGGTAGCCTGACGTATAGACGGCTATGCCATGGTCGCCTCCGATGTGCTGGATGATGGCATAGAACATGAAGGAGGCAAACGACATCATCAGCAACTCGACGGAAGCAGGAAGTCCCGTACCCAGAACGTCACGGACAACCGACATGTCGTAACGGCGCTGTAGGATGCGGCTGAGATGGATATACAGGTAGGCCTTACGGCGGACGAAAATCCAGTAGGACATCATCAGGGCGCTGAGCAGCGACGTCACTACCGTAGAGACGGCGGCACCGGCAGTACCCCACCCTAACCAGTAGATGAAGACGGGGTCAAGAAGACCGTTGAGGATGACACCGGTGGTGATGGCATACATGGGACGCTTGGAGTCGCCCTCGGCACGCAGAATGCCGGCAAGACCACAGGAAAGGGTGAAACAGAGGAGTCCGCCAAACAGCGGCAGCGAGTAGCGGACGGCTTCAAGCGTCGCCTCGCTGCTGACGCTGCAGACATTGAGGAAGGGACGGAGCGTACCCAACAGCAGGACGGTGAGCAGCAGGGCACCGGCAATGAAGATCATGATGGCGTGTTCGGCAGCCTTCTCTGCCTTCTGCTTGTCGCTGGCGGCATAGCGGCTGATGACGCTGGTGGCACCCTGGGCGAGACCGTTGGAAACGCCGGTAACGACCATCCACAACGGGGTGACGATACCGACACCGGCCAAGGCTGACCTGCCCAGACCGGCTATCCAGATACCATCAACCACATTGTATAGGGTGGTGAATATCATGGTGACCATGACGGGCAGGGCCAGCGGCATGACCGACTTACGAGGGTCACCGCGCAACATGTCTATCCGCGACTTATGCTCTGCCATAACAGATGACGTCTGCCGTTCTCAATGTGCCTCTCTGCATGACGGAAACGGGTTACCGCTTGATTTCGATGTCGCGTCTGACGTTGTTACGAATCTTGGTCAGGTAGCCCTTCATGCCCGCGGCATCCTTCGTGTCGATAATCTCCAGCAGTTCCTTCAGCTCGGTGCGTATCTGGCTGACCTGGTCGTGGGTATAGGGGTTGAAGAGGATTTCCTGCAACAGGTAGTCGTCCTCGTTGAGCACACCCTTGGCAATGCGCATGTGGCGCTTGAAGGTGGTGCCGGGAGCGTCCTGGTGCTTCATGACGGCTGCAAAGACGAACGTGGAGACGAAAGGAATACTCAGCGAGTAGGCTACCGTCTTGTCGTGCTCCTCGAAGGTGTACTCGTAGATGTTCAGCCCCAGCTTCTGATAGAGGTCCTTGAAGAAGATGCGTCCCATGTAGTCGCCCTCGCTGATGATGATGGCATTCTCCTCAGAGAGCTGCTGCAGGTTGGCAAACGTGGGACCGAACATGGGGTGGGTGGAGACATAGCGCATGCCTGTCTGCTCGTAAAACTCCTTCAGGTCGGTCTTCACCGAGGCGATGTCGCTGATGATGCACTCCTTGGGCAGATAGGGAATGACCTCCTTGAACACAGGAATGGTGTATTTCAGCGTCACGGCATTGATGAGCAGCTCGGGCTGGAAGGCCTGAATCTCCTCGTAGGTGGTGAAACGCTGGCAGTTGTAGGTGAAGCGCATGCGCCTCGGGTCGCGCTCGAAGACAGCCACCTCATGGTCGAAACTGAGCAGGTCGATGAAGAAGCTCCCCATCTTGCCTGCGCCCATAACTAGTATTTTCATCTCTTAATAACCGTTTTTATCACTTTGTCCACCTGTCTTTCGTAATCAGGGCCACAGCCTTGCGCACCTCCTCGCTGATGGCGGGGATGTTGTGCTGGCGCTCGTAGTCTTCCAGCTTCCCGAGGGGCATGTGCCACATGTTCATCGTGGTGTTCATGGCTTCTATGTCCTTACGCTTCTGCTTGAACTCGACCTCGGTCATGTAGCCGCGGTCGGTGACCCAGGCCTCGACGATGTAGGTCTCGCGGCCCTTCTTACCGTCGAGCTCCCAGTGGTTGAGCGACATCACATAGTCGTCTCTGCCCACTTCGCCGTCCTCATTCATGCGGAACACCTCAACATACTCGTAGGTGTAGTTCGAATTCTGGCGTTTCTTCAGCAGCTTTGTCCTGCCCTCACGCTCGTCGGAAAACATCTGCGCCTTGGCCCCGTCGATGGTCAGCGTGCTCAGGCCGTTGGCATGGACAAGGACACCCACCGTATCTCTGGGGTTGACAATCTTCCAGCGGTTCTTGCCGTCGGCCACTTTCTCGATGTAGTATTTTTTCTTCCAGCTGCCATTGGCTAGGAGCGCCTCGCCCGGATTTACTCTGACACCTCCATTAGCCATTCTCTCAGACCTGACTTTCCACCAACTGACATCCTTGAGGTTGAATACCGCCGTCGCATAGTCAGGAAACTTGGCTGTGACTTTCTTTTTCTGAATGTTGTAGACGTAGGGAGCAATACCGGCAACGAAGGTGCGCAGCGAATCGTCGACGTAGGCATAGAACCGGTAGTACAGCTCGGTGTAGATGAGCGGCTTGGGCATGACGACGAGCTCGTTGAGGCCGAAGTTGTTGTCCTCCATCTTGATACGTCCGTCGGTGAGGCTGGCCACGCTGACGCTCTTCGGCTTGTAGGCCAGATGGGTGACAGCCACGGTCGTGGCTCCCTTCACATCGGCAATCTCCCCGTTGAGGTCGGTAAGGCCGATGAGCACACCATTTGCGTCTGTCACACTGGCCAAGGTAATGCCATGCCCCTCATTGTCTACCACTCGAATCTTTTGTGCGTGGACACTTATTGCGCCACAGAAAAGTAAAAAAGCGGGGAACATCACCCTCCAATTTAAATTTATCTTTATCTTCATAATACCGTTACGTGAAACAAAAGTCTACTTGTTGATAATCTCTATCTGCTGGCGCACGCTCTCCTCGTGGATGCTCTCGAAGACGTTGGCCACGAACTCCGGCCCCATGCCACACAGGGCACCCTGAGCACCGCGCTTACTGAGAATCTCGTTGTAGCGCGAGGCCTGCAGCACGGTCATGTTGTGCTCACGCTTGTATTGACCTATCTCACGGCATACGCGCATACGCTTGGCCAGCAAGTCCATCAGCTGGTTGTCCAGCTCGTCAATCTGCTTGCGCAGCTGCAGGATGCCCTCAGTAGTGGAATGGCCGTCGCGTATGACCAGCAGCGAGAGGATGTAGTCGAGCACGTCGGGCGTCACCTGCTGGGCAGCATCGCTCCATGCCTTGTCTGGCTCGCAGTGGCTCTCGACGATGAGGCCGTCGAAGCCCAGGTCCATGGCCTGCTGGCAGAGCGGGGCGATGAGCTCACGGCGACCGCCGATATGGCTGGGGTCGCTGATGATGGGCAACTCGGGAATGCGGCGGCGCAGCTCGATGGGAATCTGCCACATGGGCAGGTTGCGGTAGATTTTCTTGTCGTACGACGAGAAGCCCCGGTGGATGGCTCCCAGCCGCTTCACGCCAGCCTGGTTCAGCCGCTCCATGGCTCCTATCCACAGCTCCAGGTCGGGGTTCACAGGGTTCTTCACGAAGACGGGCACGTCCACGCCCTGCAGCGCGTCGGCCAGGGCCTGCATGGCAAAGGGGTTGGCCGAGGTGCGGGCACCAATCCACAGGATGTCGATGCCGTACTTCAGCGCCAGCTCCACATGCTCGGGCGTGGCCACCTCGGTCGAGACGAGCATCTTCGTCTCTTTCTTCACCTGCTGCATCCAAGGCAGCGCCTTCTCTCCGTTGCCCTCGAAGCCTCCAGGCTTGGTGCGTGGTTTCCACACACCGGCACGAAACATGTGGCAGCCTTTTTCTGCCAGTTGTCGGGCGGTTGTCATCACTTGCTCTTCTGTTTCGGCAGAGCAGGGGCCAGCGATTACGATGGGACGTTCATTGTCGCTGGGCAAATCCAGTTTCTTTAATTCTAATTCCATTATCTTGTTATTTTTGATTCCTTGATTCCTAAATTCCTTAGAGAAAAAAACACCTATTCCATAGAAAAGTAAAAAAGAACAGACGAACCTTTAATCAACTATTGTAAAAATAAGACTGATGTGCCGCCGCTGTCATAATACTATGTTTTAAGTATTGCCTATATGAAAATTTCGCCGTAACTTTGCAGCCAAAATTCAGATAGGCATGAAACTTTCGGAACTGAAGACTGGCGAAACGGGCGTCATTGTACATGTGCATGGACACGGAGGATTTCGCAAACGCATCGTCGAGATGGGGTTCATCAAGGGTGAAACCATCAAGGTGCTACTCAATGCTCCACTGCGCGACCCCGTGAAATACAAGGTGATGGACTACGAGGTGAGTCTGCGACGTGCAGAGGCTGAACTCGTAGAAG
>JAEEGH010027225.1_pt1 | contig 11328 bp, 7 predicted proteins | sample 9134181 | NCBI WGS metagenome assembly JAEEGH01 (sample SAMN16246544, study PRJNA631951) | gut metagenome | biome: gut microbiome; feature: rumen; material: DP-attached | host: Bos | place: Iran: Karaj | collected 2018-10 | reverse complement strand
GTTACGTCGAAGTCTGGCGCCAATACCTCCAACAACTTTGACCTGACCAGCTCGGTGATGTACTCGTATACGGCTGATGAACCGGCCGTGGCGAAGGCGACCGTGATGATTTATGCGGGTCGTGTGCAGGGCGGCGATTTCAAGTGGACCTTCGACAATTCCGTGGATGACGCTGCGTACGCGGTGAATACGGCTCTCAAGGCGGCGCTCGTTGCATACAAGGGAACGGTGCAGTCTATCCAGGGCGAAGGAACTCTGCCGATTTATGTGCCGGTGTCCAGCAGCTCTGCGGCAAGTAGCTCTAGCCAAAAGGCGGAATCCAGTTCGTCGAATGTGTCGAGCAGCTCCAGCCAGAAGATCGAATCTAGTTCCTCAAGCTCTGTCGGCGGTGTGACAGGATCCACCCTGGCGATTGACAAGGATGTCGTCCATAACTTTACCGAAGACGCAACTTCGAGTGATTACTTTGAATTCATCGGTAGCCTTTCGACAAGCAAGGGTACGGTGGAATATAACGGTGAATCCTTGACTCGTTGCCTCAAGATGGAAACTTCGACTTCTATTGAATTTACTTTGTCTAAAAAGGCGACGGTGACGCTCGTGTTCAATGCCGATTTCGAAAAGTCCGTGAAGGTCAATGGTGAAAAGGTGACGGCAAAGGCGGGAGTCGTGACGGTCGAACTTGCTGCCGGTGCGCATAAGATTACCAAGGGCGATTCTGGCAACCTGTTCCTGATCGTTGTCGATGTCGATGAAACGTCGGTGCCGTCCAGCAGCTCTGTCGCAAGTTCCAGCAGCGCAACGGATGAGTCTAGCAGCTCCAGCGAAGAAGGCGGGACGACCGCGGTTGTGACGAAGATGCAGGCTGTGGCTCCGATGCGCTATGTTGCAAGCGAGGCCCGCCTCGAGATTTTCACTGAAAATGTCCGCCGTTTGGATATTTTCGCGGTCAATGGAAATGTCGTGAAACTCTCGACCGAGGCGGTGTCGCAGTCCAGTGTGGACCTGAGTAACCTTAAGCCGGGTGTCTACCTGGTGCGCCTGGTGGCAGGCGGCAAGGCCTACCAGCAAAAGATTGTGAAACGATAGAATTTGACATCGTTCCGTTCAGGATGTCTGAGGTGTTTGGTCCTGAATCGGAACTTTGTGTGGAGAGGCGCGCGGATACGTATGTGTCCGTGCGCTTTTATATGGGGGGGGGGCAAATCCATTCCAATTTGGGCTATGCGAAAATTGCCGAATTTAGCGAAATTTGGGCGATTTTGTACTCAAACGCTATTTTCTTTTGTAAATAGTGTTCGTTTTGTGCTTTTTTATGTTATCTTTAAAGCGAAATAGAGTTTAGCTCTTGTTCTCATTCTGAAATCTGCAAATTTCAAGTAACCGGGAGCAAGGCGAACGCTCACGCAGGCATATCGTTTTGGCGATATGTTTCAGTTTGCTGTACCGACTTTTTAGTCGGTCCTTGGTCGTATGACCAATGGGCAACAGCCCGTTTGGGGCGTGGGTCGTTTGCGTTTGTCGGTTACAGGCATTGCAGAGCCTCAGAATGATAAATGCAACGACTCGCGCCTTTTTTGTATTCATACGAAAAATTGGCGAAATTCATTGCATTTCAACAGGGGCAGACTCCATAGGTGATTAACGATGGAGGCTTGAAATGATTGATTTCAAAAGGTATAGCAACCCTGAAATCGTAAGCAACATTACCGATGTAATGTCTACTCCACAAAGAGCTCCATTCCGAATCATAAAATGGGGACTCGTTTTTGCAGCCATCGGTATTATAATTGACATCATTATGATGGCGTTTTCTAGCCAACAATTGTATGTAACAATTCTGTCTTCCGTACTATTGTTTTTCTTGATGGCTTTTTCAGGAGTTCTGTTAGGCATTTACTCCTTTACAAGAGACCTTAATAATTCATTACAGGCAATATTGCAATATGCAAACGACATCATTCATTTAATTATAAATGATGTTTGCCAATCTTTTGATACTGTAAAATCATCCGTTGACGGTTTTAGGATCAATTTGCCTAGTGGTAACGAAATTATTTCTGGAGTTTTTATTGATGTTGTAAACCCAGCAGCGAAGAAATGTCTTGAGAATAAAATTCCCCTTGTTGGCAAAATCGCATCCAAGGCATATTCTATGGCGATTGATGCTCTTTTGAAAATCTCATCCGTTTTCTTTGCCAAGGTGGATAAGGAAATAGATGACGTCGTCAATGAAAATTTGGGCAAAGTTAAGGGGATTGCCAATATGCCATTGAATTTCGTAGAAGATATTGTTGAGAAAACATGGATGCCGAAGATTACTGACGGAGCTGATAAATATATTGGGAAGGCGAAAGGATATATCCATCGGACTTATTTCTTGACATCGATGCCAATAGTTGCTTTTGCCATAGCATTTATTGTCGCGACAATTTCATTGGTGTATTTTGCGTTATAAAATTTTTTGAGGCGACATCTATTGTCGTGAGGCATATTTAAATTACAACAAACAAAACAACAATCTAAAAAAGGAGAAAATAAATGAAATTCTATTGCAAAAAATGTGGTTTTTCCGATGAAAACCCTATGTCTCTTACAAACGGAACCTGCCGGTTTGGAGGGCATCACGAAATTTATTCAGGACATGAAACGGGACCTTACCACTGTAGAAAATGCGGATTCTCTGCAAGTGATCTAATTACACTAACAAACGGACATTGCTCCAGTGGCGAGCGTCATGAGCCCTATTCTGGACACGAAACAGGACCTTACCATTGTAAAAAATGCGGTTTTTCCGCAAGCGACTTAATGACTCTAACAAATGGACATTGCTCCAGTGGCGAGCGTCATGAACCAATTGAATAAAAAATGATATATGAGGTAAATATGAATACAACCTTCGACGCAGCCTTTGACACAATCCCTTTTTATCAAAAGCACCCGTATATGAAGCCTTTTGTTGGCGATCGATACGAATCGGAATCTCACAACAAACTTCTAATCGTTGGAGAAAGTCACTATTTACCCGCTAGTTCAACAGTTCATCTTAATATTGATAATTGGTATGAGGGCAATCTTAATTTAACAGAACTAGAAACAAAATGCTGCAACACAAGACTTTCTCGCCTAAATAAGTTTGGTAAATGCTTTGAATACCCAATAGAAAAAGATTTGTCTACTCATTTCAAAGCAGACTTTAATGATGTTGCTTCTTTAAATTATTTTCTACGTCCATCAAATCAAGGACGTTCATTCAAACAGATTTGCAATATAAAAGATAGAATCAATTCTGCCCAAAATTTCAATCAAGTTGTTCAAATCTTGAAACCAAATCTTATCGTGTTTGCATCTCGATTTGTTTATGACTGCGTTGCTTGGAAAGACGATTATTATCAAGCATGCAAAGAAAAATTTGAAGATGTTGCTAAAAGAATGAACATTAAATCCGTTTGGACCAAACATCCGTCACGAGGTGGTTGGCACAAACCGGTAATTGGCGGAAAGAAATCTAATCAAATTTTCGTAGAATTTCTTGAAGAAAATTGGATGAAGTAATTTCTTGGAAAATTTGGGCGGACTTTTAGCCCGCCCTTTTGCGTTAGGGGGCGTCGCACCTTTGTGGCGAGACGCGTAGCGGCTCGATGAGCCGAGCAAGCTCGGCGAGCAGCACCCGACCCGGCCAGATCCTTCGACTTCGGCGTTTCTCGCCTTCGCTCAGGATGACGCTTGGCCGGGGAACGCCCCAAAATGGAATTGAATAACGAAAAAAATGGCCCTTAAAGACCTGTTTTTAGATTTTCAAGAGTCTACTTAAAGCCCTTGTTTACGAAGTGCCCTATGGAGTTTTATACAGGACAGGATGCTTTGGCAATTTGGGCTTTGAGCTTAATAATGGTTTCGTGTGTGAAGTTGAATCGGCGCACAACTTCGGCGATGGACTTGTAGCAGTAAACTTCACTGCATTTCTTGAAATCCATTTTGAACTGCTCCTTGGCCTCGCTGTGGAATCGTGTTGCTGTAGCCGCTCGGCCTTATCTGTGTGCGGAATGATAGAACAAGTTTCCGTACACCATAACATACTATTTCTTTTTTTGTCGTTGTTCTTTAGAAATCTTGATGTAGTGTTCGGCTTCGTCAGCCGTAATCTTTCCTGCATCGATCAACGTTTTGACCAAGTCCTCTTGCCCTTGCATGTAAGACCCCTGTTTTTCGTAAAGCATGTCAGTCATTCCGTCAACCTCGTTCAGAAGAATTTCGTCGGTGTACGAGCCAAAAGATACATCCTTAACAAAGTCTTTGTCAAGCAATTTTTTCAACTTATCTACAGGAATTTCCTTTTCTTCAAGAATATCCCTGAAAATACGCAACATTTCCGCTCTGTCGGACATGTCGCGTTTTTTGGGTGGCGTAAGGTCATCGATGCTAAAAAATTTTTCGAGTTCAATCAGGTAAATGTCGAGTTTGTCGTAAAAAAGGTGGCGGTTGCGAACGAGTTGCGCGTGATGCAGATAGATGTTCTTTTCCTTGGGAAACTGATTTTCAGTCAAGAGCGAAAGCACATAGATGTGGGGGAGATTGTAATCTTGCGACTTCTTGACGGTGCGAGAAATGACGCGTGCCGTATAGTAGATGAGCCTGTCGATGAAAAGGACGTTGTAGTTTTGCTGGACTTCGATGAGAACGGGGCTGTTTGCCTCTGTGATGCCGTAAATATCGAAAATAGCCGTTTTGTCGTTGAGTACACCAGGGTTTTCGGGGACTCCCAAAGTAAACGTTTTTATGGCGTTGCCGCCATACAGTCCGAGCATTGCGTTCAGAAATTTTATGGTGCGTTCGTGCTTGGCCTCGTTTGCCATAAGCATCTTGAAGATTCCATCGCTGAATGGATAAACGTTCTTGTATTTTTTGCGGTAATAAGCTAGCCTTTCGGGATGCGCGTGAACATCTCTGACAAAGGCGATGAATTGCGAACGATTCATAATTGCGTCTCCGTTAAGTTCAAGAGTGCAAATCTAAAAAGGAAAAATGGCCGTTTTCATGAAAAAGCGATTTTTGCAAACAACTGTTTGCAGCAACTAACAAGTTGTCAACACAAGAAAAATTTACATCAAAAATGGTCTATAAAATCAAGGGGAGCCTTATCTGTTATGACGGCTTTAATCCGAGTGAAAAATAGAACTCTTGCCAAACACGACCGCACGAGCTGCAAATAAGTCGGTTCTTCCCACTGGCTCGTGCTCTCGCCACCACGACTCATTAAGATGAGTCGCTTGTGGCTCACGGTACTCTTGCCAAAAATCCCTACTTTTATTACCTTTCTGCACATGAACAAGATTTTGGATCTACGACTTATTAACCTACTAGGACATTGCGCTGGAGCGCAAGCCGGTTTTTAAGCATAGGTTCAAGACGATTTTAGAGTTTTAACCCAAGGATTTAAACCATAAGGCCCGCTCCAATAAGGACGCGGGCTTTCGTTTTTGAGTCAAATTTCTATTTTTTAGACGAAAAATGAGCTTGCCGCCTTGTTGGACTGGCAAGGAGATAAAAAATGAGCGAAAATAAGAACACGATTGAAAGACAACCCTTCTTTTACGACGTCACGCTGCGTGACGGTAACCAGGCTCTTCCGAAGCCCTGGAACAATGCCCAGAAAAAGGACGTGTACCTGCAACTCTTGAAACTCGGCGTGCAGGGCGCCGAAGTCGGTTTCCCGGCTTCGTCCGAGATGGATTTCGAATCGTGTAAGGAACTTGCCCAGTTGACCGCCAAGATGGCCGAAGAAGGCGACGAAGTCGCAAAGCGCATCGTGGTGTCGGGCCTGGCCCGCTGCGTGGAAAGCGATATCCAGCGCTGCTGGGAAGCGGTGCAGTACGCTCCGCATCCGCGTATCCATACCTTCCTTGCCACAAGCCCGCTGTCCATGGAGCATGTGCTGCACATGACTCCGGAACAGGTGAAGGAAAAGGCCGTTCATTGTGTGAAGTTTGCAAAGTCGCTCGTGGGTGACAAGGGTGATGTGGAATTTAGCGCCGAACACTTTGGCGACTGCCTCGAAAACATGGATTTTGTGATTGACGTGCTGAAGGCCGTGGTCGAAGCCGGCGCGACGACCATCAACCTGCCGAATACGGTCGAACGTTATCGTCCGTTCCTGTACGTGAATCAAATCAAGCAGGTGTACGAAGCCCTGCCGAAGAATATCACGATTTCAGTCCACTGCCACAACGACTTGGGTATGGCAACGGCTGCGACCGTCGAAAGTTTCTTCGTGGGTGCGACCCAGCTGGAAGTGGCTCTGAACGGTCTCGGTGAACGTTGCGGCAACACGAATTTTTACGAAGTCGCAGTCGCGCTGCATAACTCCGGCGTGAATACGGGCCTGCACATGGAACGCATTTACGAAACGGCAATCTTGATTTCTCAGTGGTCTGGCATCAGCATTTACAGCCGCGCCCCGTTGATCGGTGCCGAAGCAATCGTGCACCGTAGCGGCATCCACCAGGATGGCGCCTCTAAGACGAAGGACATGAAGAAGGGCGCATACCGCCCCATCGACTACTCGATTATCGGTCGTCACCAGAACGATTCGCTCAGCTTTACAAGCCAGAGTGGCCGTACCGCCGTGTACGAAATCATCACGAAGTTCGGCTACAAGATGTCTCTTGCCGAAGCCGCCGAACTGCAGCCGATTCTGAAGGCTTGCAGCGAAAAGGAAGGCGAACTGTCTGCCGAACGCGTGCTGGATGTGTTCCGCGAGCATTTTGTGAATGTGAACGGCCGCCTGATTTTCAACAACATCGAAGTCGTGCCCGACGAAAACCGCTTTATCTTCCACTTCAAGAAGGATGGCGAATCTTTGGTGAAGTCCGTGACGGCCGAAGGCCCGATCGAGGCGGCCCTCATGCTCATGCGTGAAATCGGCATGCCGGTGGAACTCGTCAAATACCGTCAGCTCGTGGTGCCTGAAAAGGACAAGGTCTGGGCAGGCCGGGGCCTCAGTCGCATAGTGCTGAAGGCGAACAACGTCGAAGTCGAAGGCCGCGGTGTGTCGAGCGATACGCTCAAGGCAAACATGCGCGCTCTCTTCGGTGGCGTGAACCTGCTGTATAAGAAGGTGTAAAATTCTTTGCCGGGTATTTTTACCCGGCATTTTCTATGGGATGAAAATTAGGAGGTTGCATGCTTTTTATTGTAGCTCTTTTGCTTGCCGCAAGCTTGAGCTTTGCTACTGATTGGGTTGATGTTGCCGTAAAACCCAAACTCGTCGAATCTAGCGGAGATTCTTATTATGAGATTTCTTCTGCAAAGGAACTAGCTTGGTTTTCGAAAGAAGTCGCTTCTGGAAAAACGGGTATTAATGCCGTTTTGAAGAATGACATTGTTCTCTGGAATCTGGCTTCGGGTGATACCAACTATTGGAATCCGATTGGTCCTTCGGACTCGCTTGCCTTTGAGGGTACTTTTGACGGTAACGGAAAAACGGTTGCTGGAGCGCTTTCTGTTTACGAAGAAAGAAACCTGGACACCTTGGTGAATGGCTTTTTCCGCTATGTGGGTGAGTCTGGAGTTGTGAAAAATTTGACGTTGAAACAGTCTTTTATTAAGACTGTTTGCGCGGGTTCCGATACCATTACGGATACTTCTGCAGAAGACGCTGTAGCTCCTCAGTTGTATTCTGCGGTGGGTGGAATTGCTGGCTACAATAAGGGCTTGTTGCAGAATGTTTCGTTTGTCGGAGATTCTGTTGTTGTCGCGGGAGATTCCAAGGTTACTTCTGGTGCGAGAACCGGTAATATCTACATTGTCAACTATATCGCAGGCAATATCGCTGCTATAAATGATGGCGTTATTGACGGCTTTGAATCGGATGCGCAACTCAATGTCCGCAACAGAGGTATAATGAGCCTTAGCTTTAATATTGGCTATGCAGGCGGCGCTGTCGGTATAAATAGGGGCTCTGTCAAGAATGGAGTGAATCTCAAATATGTGAATTTGCCGAATATAGGCTTTGCTGGCGGTATTTGCGGCTATAATTATGGTTCTATCGAAAATGTTGAAAATAGGGGCATTGTCTATAATAACGAAGGTAGTGCGGGCGGTATTGCCTCATATAACTTGGGGACAATCAAAAGAGCTGTCATGACAACTTCGATAAGGGGCTCTGCGTCTTATACGACTTATGGTGGTGGCGTTACTGCGTACAACAATGGTTATATAACGGAAAGTGGAATGTTCCAGACGAAAAATTCGAACATCACGGTGAATAAAAATGCACAAGAATATCAGATGATGGGCGTGTCTATTTTGCCGGCGGAAGGAACGGCTGGCGGCGTTTCTGCGACGCAAGGCCCGCAGGGGGTTATAGAAAATTGTGGCGCGGCCGTATGGATCGTGGGTGTTGGTGTCTCATCGACTACCAAGTCAAGGAATATCTATGTTGGAGGTCTTGTGGGACTAGATTCTGGCTCTGTCATTGGATCCTATGCGGCAAACTCGAATCTTCTTCAAGGCGACAAATATAAGCCGATGTATTATATAGTGGATTCAACAAAAAAACACAGCTCGAACCATTATGATTCGACTTATCTGTCTGTTAAGTTTGATGACGAAAATGCGGGGCTTCCGACTTCGACGATGCGCTCCGCAAAGTACGCCTGGCTTTTAAATACCCAAATGGGGTCTGCAAAGAATAATGGTGTGTGGACCTACGATGATTGGTATCCGCTTATTGCAAACATGGATAAAATACCTACATATCGGGTTGTTCGCTATGTGAATGAAGCTGCTTATGATACGCTTTATACGAATTATCTGGGACATGCTATTTGGAATGATCGTATTCCTGAAGGCGATAATGGAAAATCACTTGCTTATTGGGCTTATCGTAATGGGAACTCGTTTGCAAAAATTACTGATCAGCATATATTTAAAAGTGATACCAGTATTTACGCTGTTCTTGATGCAAAGGAAAACCTGGACTTTACGGTGACCTTCTTGGATTATAATGGTGTTGTTTTACAAGAATTAAAAAATATTCCTTATGGAACGGTTCCTCAATATTCTGGACCGGAATTATTCCGCGATTCTACTGGATTAATGCGTCGTTACACGTTCAAGGGGTGGAGCCCTGCTGTAACCGAAGTGCATTACAATCAGGTTTATAAGGCTCTTTACGATTCGACTTACAGAAAGTATCAGGTTTCCTATAGTGCAGTTTGCCTTAATCGAGATTACAGTAGGCAGGATACCTCTATTTATGGAAATGAAGCGCATTTGTGTGGCCGCTATTATCCCGGCAGTTGCACGGATTCGTTAAATGAATATGTTTTTAAAGGCTGGAATGTAAATTGTGATTCGTTTGCCGTTCTTTCGGATACGACAATTTATGCCGTATATGATACGATTCCTTTGTCAAGCTCGTCTTCTGAAAAGATTAGTTCGAGTTCCTCTGTCGAAGAAAAAAGCTCCTCGTCGAAGACAGAAGCGATTCAGCTGCCATTGGCAGGCGTATCGCTGAAATACTCGGTGGAAAGAGGCTGGATCCATGTTTACGGGTTGACTGCTGGAGTGCCTGTGACGCTGTTTGATGTGCAGGGTAATCTGGTAAAGCGAGAAATTTCAACGGGTAGTAACTTATCTATTGCGCTTGAACGCCGAGGAATGTATATTTTGAGGTATATGGGAACAAGTTACAGGGTCTTTGTTCCTTAAACGAATAAATGCCTAGAGGTGGCTTATGCTCGAACAACTGAAACGCCCTTTCAAAAAACGCTACGATAAGGTCCGCTCTTATGCGGGGAACTTTGTCGGTCCTGTTAAGGAATCTGCGTCCAAGTTGTTCGCGATGTTCCCGAAGCTGGATGCCTTTGCTGGTTTAGAAGACCAGGCTGAACCTTCTGCTGATGGTGCCGTCGTTGAAGCCGAGGGTGCCGCAAAGCCTGGCCTGAAGGCAAGGCTCAAGGAATTCAAAGCCTCGCTCAAGGGACTCTCTGATTTTCAGAAGCTGATCCTCCTCACGATTGCGGTGGTACTCCCTGCGGGTATCTTTATTGCCGTGGTGCTTGCTGGTATTTTCCACAGACATAGAAAGTAATGCTTTCGTCTCGACTCCCTAAAGATCTTTCCCCGTCGCCGTTCTTTGCTGAACTGGAACGCGCGAAGGCGTGCGCGAAAAAGGATGCTGCCGAGGGCGGGCTCCCGTTTATCGACATGACTGTTTCTTCGCCTGTGAAGGCGGGGCTGCCGGTGGGCTTGAATGCTGCTGTCGATGAAGGTCGAGAATCTTTTGGATGTTGGAATCCGGATGCGGCGGGTTGGAAGTCTGCACGTGAGGCGGTGGTGGAGTATTACCGCGAACGAGGCGGAAACTTTACGGCGGGTCAGATTCTTCTGACAGCAAGTACCAGCGAAGCATACTCTGTTTTATTTAAGACTTTCTGCGACCCGGGCGACGTGATTCTGACGCCGATGCCGGGATATCCGCTGCTCGATACGCTTGCGCAGCTCGAACATTTGGAATGTGCTCCCTATTTTCTGCAGCTGAAGCGTGAGAAGTCTTTCCGTTTCGTTCTTGATTCCGACAGTTTGCTGGCGGCTCCGGAAAAGGCGAAAATCTTGTTGCTGGTTTCGCCGCATAACCCGACGGGACATTGCGTTTCCCGCGAAGAATGGAATATTGCGGTTCGCTTCTGCGAAGAGAATAACATGATTCTCGTGGTCGATGAAGTCTTCGGCGATTACGGCTTTTCGAACAAAGTCTCGCGGACATGGAAATATGTTTTCGGCACGTGTCATCCTGAGCGCCAGTCGATATACGAAACTAGTCAACTTGTTGACTTAGTTGAGTTAGGTTCAAAGGAGCAGGATCTCTGGGATGCTGGCGGAAACGACCTCATCAATTTGCCGGAGAATGGCCCCAAGTGCCCGATATTCTGGCTGAATGGCTTAAGCAAGGCCGTGGGCTCGCCGCAGCTCAAGCTCGGCTGGATGGCTTTCTACGCCCCGCGTGAACGCTTCGAAGAAATCCGCGCAGCTCTCGAATTTGTAGAAGACGCCTACCTGAGCGTGTCCGCCCCGGCGCAGGCTCTCGGCACCGCGCTCCTCAAGCAGTCCGCCGCCTACGAATCGCGCGTCAAGGGGCGCCTTTTGCAGAACTGGCAGACGCTCCGCGAAGCATTTCCGGCCAAGTATTGCCCCGAGGTTCTGGGCGGCTGGTATGCTGTCGTGCGCCTCGGCGAAGATGACGAGGAACTCACGCTTCGCTTGCTTAAGGAAAAACATGTACTGGTACAGCCCGGATTCTTCTTCGATTTCGACGAAGATGGT
>JAEEGH010027222.1_pt1 | contig 11330 bp, 10 predicted proteins | sample 9134181 | NCBI WGS metagenome assembly JAEEGH01 (sample SAMN16246544, study PRJNA631951) | gut metagenome | biome: gut microbiome; feature: rumen; material: DP-attached | host: Bos | place: Iran: Karaj | collected 2018-10 | reverse complement strand
GTCTCGGTGGGTTTTCCCAACGGACCTACGAAATCGGTTATATATTCGCCGACTTCAAGGGCATTGAGTCTCATGGTGGTCGCGCCGACTACCTGAAAGATTATCTTTACCGCGCCCCTTATTTTATCCGTGCCCGCAACCGTCAGCGGTATGCGTTCGCCGTCATCTCCCACGCGAAGTATTATAAACTGCCCCGGCAAAGCCTTGTTCGCTACCAGCGGGGCTTCCACTTCCATCTGCGTTACGGTTTGATTGAGTTGTTTTTTTGAAAGAATCTTATACATGGTCGCTCCTTGAAATATCAACCCTATTTTAACATTTTTTACGCCGTTTGTAAACGGATACGCTATAAAAAATGCCCTTGCGGAAAATTCTTCCGCAAGGGCGGACTGTTTATCTGCTATCTGTCCTCTCGGAAATAGTTAAGCCCCAAAGCCGCAGGCGGCTGAACGTTCTTACTGCCGGTAATACTTACCGCTATAAGCACCACGACCGTAACGACGTAGGGTATAAGACCGATGAGGTAACTCTGCGCCGCCGTGGTTATGTTTATAAAATGCGCCAGCGAATACAGCGCGCCGAAAAGGATAGATCCTATTATCGCGAAGTTCGGTCTCCAAACCGTGAAGATAACGAGCGCTATCGACAACCAGCCGTAACTTTCTATTTCGGTATAGGATTCGTAAGCACCCTGCGCCTGATCCATTATGCCGAAAAATCCGCCGAGTCCCGCTATTCCGCTGCCTATGAGTATGACTAAATATTTATAGCGATCGACGGCTATGCCTACCGCGTCCGCCGCGGCGGGATTTTCGCCTATCGCCCTTAAATTAAGTCCGACTTTCGTCCTTTTAAGAAGTACCGACGCAACGATCGCGACGGCTATCGCGAGATAGACTAAAAATCCGTAGGACAAAAACAGTTTGCCGAACCAACCGAGACTATCCGCAAAAGGCAGATATTTCGAGATAAACGTGCTGGCTATACCGAACCTTTCCTTGTTCACGTAGTTATCCATTATAAACTGCGTAAACCCGCCGCCGAAGGTTGTGAGCGCGAGACCGGAAATGTTCTGATTGCATTTAAGTGAAACCGTTAAAAACGCATATATCGCACCCAGAAACGCCGCAAATAAAAACGCGGAGAAAATTCCGATAAACATAAGTATGATATAATTCGGGTTTGCGGAACTCGGCAAAGCACTCATATAAAGCGAAACGCCCAAACACCCGCCCGCAGTTCCTGCGCACATAATACCCGGAACACCGAGATTTAAGTGTCCCGATTTCTCCATTACCGTTTCGCCCGTACAACCGAAAAGAAATACCGTGGAAAACCTGATCGAATATTGTAAAAACGCAATCATTGTTCAACGCTCTCCTTTTTAGTGTTGTGTTCCTTTTTACGGAAGATAACGCGGTACTTTATAAAGAACGCGCACGCTATTATAAAGAAATACACTATGCCGATTATAAGATTCGCAGTGGAATCGTTGGTCATGCCGAAGTCCATACGCACCTGTTCCATACCCTTATTTATAAAGGTTACGAGCAGGCACGAAAGCACGATGAATATCGGGTTGCAGTTCGCAAGCCAGGTAGTCATTATCGCGGTGAAACCCCTGTTGTTTACGGTATTCGCCCCGACCGTATGACCGATCGCGCCTACGAGAAGAAAACCTATGATACCGCATATCACGCCCGAAAGCACCATGGTCCTTATAACTACTTTCTTGACTTTCATGCCGACGTATCTCGCCGTGTTGGGACTGTCGCCGACGACGGAAAGTTCGTAGCCGTGCTTGGTAAACCGCAGGTATATGAACATAAACACGGTAATTACTATGCCCACGAGAATAATGAGAAAGTGTTGATTGATTATCCCCGGGACATTGCCGTGAGTGAGAAGCGGAAGCGTTCCCGACCCGCTTCTTACCCAGTTTGCTATGCAGAAAGAAACGAGACCGGTAGCGACGTAGTTCATCATAAGAGTAAGGAGCGTTTCGTTGGCGTTGAAGAAGACTTTCAGAAGTGCGGGAATAACCGACCATATAACGCTTACCGCTATACTTGCCACCGCCATTATCACGATAATCATGCCTTCACTCATAACGAGCGTACCGTTGTCTATCGCCTTGCCTAAGTAGAACATACACGTTGCGGTGGCGAGTCCGCCCATAAGTATCTGCCCATTTGCGCCGAGATTCCAGAATTTCATCTTGAACGCGGGAACCAACGCCATGGAAACGCAAATAAGTAACGCCGTGTCGCGGAAAAATACCCATCTTTTTCTCGAAGTCTCCAGAATACCTTTAAATAGCGACGAGAAAAATGAAAAGGGGTTTCCGCTTGCGACTATCGAGCAAATTATACCGCCTAAAAACAACGCCGCGACGATAGCCACCGCGTAAATTATCGTTTTATACCAAATACTCATCGAAGACCTGTTCGCGACGTGAAAAAGCGGTTCTCTGACGGTAGTCTGATTATTCATTTTCCTTATTCTCCTCTGCTTTTTCAAATTCTTTACCCCACTCTTCTTCGGTAAGGTTGCTGTCTTTTGCGAAGCCTAAATTCTTGTCTTTCTTCTCTTCCGTAAGGTCTAATGATCCCGTCATCATAAGCCCTAACTGTTCCTTCGTGGTCTTTTCGGCGTGAACTATACCCATCACTTTGCCGTGGCAGATAACCATTATCTTGTCGCAAAGGGCAAGCATAACGTCTAAATCTTCGCCGATAAACAGAACGCCCGTGCCTTTCTTTTTCTGTTCGTTCAATATGTCGTAGATAACGTAGGAAGAGTTTATGTCGAGACCCCTTACGGGATACGCCGTGATAATCACGTTGGGACCCGCGTCTATTTCCCTGCCCACCAGAACTTTTTGCACGTTGCCGCCCGAAAGCCTTCTTACCGGCGTTTCTGAAGACGGAGTGGATATTTCCAGTTTTTCTATGATTGCTTTGGCTTTTTCTCTCGCCGACTTTCTGTCCACGAAAGGACCTTTCCCTTCCCCGTAGGTTTTAAGCATCATATTGTCGGTGATTGAAAAGGACGGCGCAAGCCCCATGCCCAAACGGTCTTCGGGAATAAAACTCATGGAAACGCCTTTTTCTATTATGGTCTTCGGCGGAAGTCCTATTATGTTTTCGCCTTTATGCATTATAAGTCCGCTCTTTATGGGGCGAAGTCCCGCTATCGCTTCGCAGAGTTCTTTCTGCCCGCAACCCGCTATCCCCGCAACGCCTAATATTTCGCCGCCGCGGATATAAAAACTCGCGTCGTCTATAGCGACGTTGCCGTCGTCGGAATCGATACAGAGATTTCTTATTTCGAGAAGCGGTCTGTCGAATTCCGTCTTCGGACGGTCTATTTTAAGTTCGACTTTTTTACCCACCATCATTTCGGTAAGTTTCGCCTGATCGGTGGTTCGGGTTTCAACTGTGCCGACGTATTCGCCTTTCCTTAATATCGACACGCGGTCGGATATAGCCAGCACTTCGTTCAATTTATGCGTTATTATGATTATCGACTTGCCGTCTTCCTTCATTTTGCGCAGCACCGCGAAGAGTTTTTCCGTTTCCTGCGGGGTCAAAACCGCCGTAGGTTCGTCTAAAATAAGGATATCCGCGCCCCTGTATAAAACCTTTATTATTTCGACCGTCTGTTTTTCCGAGACGGACATTTCGTATATTTTCTTTTTGGGATCTATATCGAAACCGTAGCGTTCGGCTATCTCGCGCACACGGGTATTTACGTTTTTAAGAGAACCTTTTTCTTTCACGCCGAGAACGATGTTTTCCGCGGCGGAAAAAAGGTCCACCAACTTAAAATGCTGGTGTATCATGCCTATTTTGTATTTATAGGCGTCTTTGGGCGATTTTATCACGACTTCCTTGCCGTCTATAAATATCTGCCCTTCGTCGGGGAAATAAATGCCCGATATCATATTCATGAGAGTGGTCTTTCCGCTCCCGTTTTCCCCCAAAAGGGACAAAATCTCGCCCTTGTAAAGGGTAAGATTTACGTTTTTATTCGCCATTACTTTCCCGTGAAAGTATTTGCAAATATTTTTAAGTTCAATGGCAACGGTTTTTCCCACTTTGCCACCTCCGCGATATTTAGGCTATACAAGGCGGAGAGACTTCTCCGCCTTGTAAACCGTTGGTTACTAAAACAGAATTAGTCGGTATAAGCAACGTCTTCGCCGATGGATATGCCGTCTATTATGATGTCGAAATAAGGAGCCGAACGGAAGTCGCTTTCCGCAAAGTATTTAACGTCGCCCGCCGTCTTTATTACGTTGGTTTCGCCTACGAAGTCGCCGGCGTCGATAACGTCCGCAAGATAAGCGGTAAGATGTCCGTCAGCGTCCATAGTGATGTATTCCGCCTTGCTGAAATCGGAAGTATCGGCTTTTGCACCGTTTACGGTGAAGGTAGAGCAATCGAATACTTTCTTGCCTTCAGCAAACGCCGCCTTGACTTCTTCGAGTTTAGCCGCCGTGCCTTCCGCCGCCGCAGGTCCTAAGGTGGTTACCTGAACGGAACCGCTCGCTATGGTACCGGTGTAATCTTTGGGAAGAGCCGTGCCGTTAAGCGCGCTGTCTATCATCATTTCGAAATAGGGCTGCCAGTTGATCTTGGAAGCGATTATAAACTGTTCGTTGGGCTGGGTGCCGTTATAGAAAACGTTGGGTATGTTCTGTTCTTTGCAAGCCGCGGGAACGCCCATGCTGTCGGCGTGACCGGAAATAAGCTTGCAACCGTTGTTGATAAGAGCGAGAGCGGACGCTTTTTCACCGTTTACGCTGTACCAGGAATAGGTATATCTTACTTCCATCGTAGCGTTGGGAACTATGCTTCTCACGCCGAGGAACCAGGAAGTATAACCGGAAATAACTTCCGCGTAAGGATGCGCGCCTACGTAACCGACTTTGGCGTTTTCGTTGGTAACGTTGCCGTCTTCGTCGCCGTACAGTTCGACGAGTTTAAGGCCCGCCGCTACGCCGGCTAAATATCTGCCTTCGTAGATGGAAGCGAACGCGTTGTGGAAGTTGGCGGGAGTATCGTTGGTCGCGTCTTCGTCCAAACAAAGGCTGGTGTTGGTACCGGTAGCGTGGCAGAACTGAACGTCAGGGAATTCTTTTGCCGCTTTTATCATATTGCCTTCGTGACCGAAGGAATCGGCAAACACCGCTTTATAACCCGCATCCGCAAAATCCGCCGCTTTCTGATAGCAGTCGTCGCCTTCTTCGGGAATACCGGTAACTACGGTGTACTGATCGCTGGTGAGACCTTTCGCTTTGCAAGCCGCTTCAAACGCGTCGATAAAGTTCTTATCGTAGGAAGAATCGGTGCCGTGTAAGCAGATAAGAGCCGCAACCTTGTCTCCCGTCTTTTCGCCGCAAGCGGCAAGACCGAAACAGCACGCTACCGACATAACGGCAGTGAGTAAAAGAGTGATGAGTTTCTTCATTTTAATAAAACCTCCTGACCCTTATACAGGGTTTATTTACCTTTGGTTATGCGCGGAATTTTATTCCGCCCGCGTTCATCTCGTCTATAACGGCGAGAGAATATATATCGACGCCCCTGTTACGAAGCGCGTCGCCGCCGCACTGAAAACCCTTTTCTATGGCGATAGCGACTCCGCAAAGTTCAGCCCCCGCGTCCTTTATTATTGAAATAAGCGCGTTTACCGCTTGTCCGTTAGCCAAAAAATCGTCCGCAACGAGTACGACGTCTTTCTCGGACAAGTACTCTTTGGGGACGATAAGTTTGTTGGCGGTCTTATGAGTGAAAGAATAACAGTCGGCGCAGAACGTTTCGCCGTCTACATTCGTCGTCATGCTCTTCTTGGCAAAGACGGCGTCGCAGGAAAACCTTTCGGCGATAAAACAGGCGAACGCTATGCCCGAAGCTTCCACGGTGAGAACTTTGGTAACCTTCTTATCCTTAAAATGCGCGAAAACGTCGTCCGCCATTGCGGAAAGAAGTTTTACGTCTATCTGATTGTTGAGAAAAGAACCGACTTTCAAAACGTCGCCGGATAAAACTTTTCCCTTTTTCAGGATAGTCTCTTTAAGAAGCTCCATAAATTCCTCTCGTGTTTTAAAAACGAAAAACAGGTCTTTAAAAAAACCTGTCTGCCAATAAAGCGCCTGTATTCCGAAGGAAATCCCTACGGAAAGTCATCCAATAGTCGCACGGTAGGCGGTGCGGTAGAAACGTTCGTGCCGTAAAATTACGAACCTATATTGGCAAAATTCAATTTACGCCTAAATTATAACAAATAAAAAATTTTTAGTCAAACGTTTTAAGGGCGGAAAAAAATATATTTCCCTTATCCGCGGGTTTGTCCGCGCGTTTTTCCCTTGTACTCTTCTATTATCCTTGCGTACTCGGTTTTTAACTCTTCCGCCGTGTCTTCCCAAGTCCTGTATATCGTTTTATAGGCGTTCTCCCCCGCTTCTTTCAACGCTTTGCCGTCGCTTATCGCGCGAAGGATATTCTTTGCGAAATCTTCCCCGTTCTCTTCCGATAAAAACCCGTTTTCGCCGTCTTTTACGTTCTCCGCGGGGCACGACCCCTTTACGACGAGAGTCGGGAGTTTATGCGCCGCCGCCTCTATCGAAACAAGCGAACAGGTATCGAAAGTGGACGGGAATAAAAACAGATCGCTCCTTAAATAGTAGCCTTGCAGAAGATTTCTGTCGGTCATGGCGCCGGTAAATATAAAGTTTTCGGTAAGTCCCGCTTTTTCCACCCTTTCTTTGAAAATTTTAAGGTCGAAACCGCCGCCCACCATTATCATCTTAAAGTCCGTGCCCGAATCCTTAACTATTTTAAGTGCGTCTATCACGATATCGAGATTTTTGTACATGGCAACGCGCCCGACGAACAGAAAGACGTTCTTCTGCCCCGCCAATCCGTGCGCGGCGTTTATTTTATCTATGAGTTCTTCCGCGTTGTCGGGATATCTGAAATCGGTGCCGCTCTTTACTACTTTCACGTCGCCTTTATATCCGTATTCTCTTAACGTGTCTATCGCGGTGCGGGACACCGTCCACACTTCGTCCGCCCGTTTTATGGGTTTCATTATAAACCGCATCATGAAATTTACGAGCGGTCTGAAATTATGCAGCGTCCTTATAAAATCGAGTTTGTATTTGGTGTGCAGGGTAACTACTACGGGGATACGGTGTTTTTTTGCGAATTTAACGCAAAATCTCCCTAAAACGAAGGGAGAGTGAACGTGGATGATATCGAATTTTTCCGCTTTCAACGCCTTTTTGAATTTGCGGTCGGTAAAAGGCAGGGCGTTACGGTAACCCTCGGGCGCGGAAAGAGAATTGCAACGCAAAACCTTATAGGTTTCTTCGTCGCGGTACTTTTGTTTTCTCGCAGGCTTGGGTGCGGCTACTACGCAGGTATCGGTCTTATTCAGTTGGTCGGCGTAATTTCTTACGACGTTTACCGCCCCGTCGACGACGGGAGAAAAGGTGTCTATGACCTCTAAAATCTTCATTTACGACCTACGGTCTTTAAATTTCGCCTTCCGAAAGTTTATCGAAAAGCTGCATGGCGCAAAGCACCGCTTCGTCCATATCTATGTGTTTGTATTCGGCGAGCCTCCCCAAAAGATAAAGGTCTTTGTATTTCTTGGCTTCGTCGAAGTACTTTGCGTAAAGTTCCTTGTTCTTTTCGGTGGGTATGGGATAGTAGGGAACGTCGGTTTTTTTGCACTTTTTGGCGTACTCTTTGACTATCACAGTTTTCGCCTGTTTTTCGCAGGTGAATTTGGTAAACTCGGTAACTCTCGTGAACTTCTTGTTCGCCGTGTAGTTTACGACGGCGGCGTTCTGGTACGACGGGCGGTTGTAGGTTTTGAACTTGAATTTCAGCGTCCTGTACGGCAATGCGCCGAACTTGTAGCCGAAAATTTCTTCCACTCTTCCCGTGTAGACGACCTTGCCTTCCAACTCTTTGCCGTCGAAATATATTTTGCCGTCTTTAAAATACAGATGTTTTTCGGCGTCGGTCTTTAATTTCAGTTTTATGTTGGGGTGTTTCAATATGTTGGCGACCGTTTCGGTGAACCCGTTTTTCGGCATGAACTGATACTCGTCGTTAAAGTATCCCGCCTTATCCGCAACGCAGACGGGCACTCTCGTCATGACTTCGCCCGAGAGTTCTTCTGGCTTTAATCCCCACTGTTTTCTGGTGTAAGTATAGTAGAAATTTTTATACACGAATTCCGCAAAGTCTTTCAGCACGGGGTTGGTTTGGTTTTTCAGCTCTAAAATAGGCACCGTCGCCCCTTCGCCGAAGGCTTCTTTCAACGCGTTTTCTATTCTTTGCGCTTTGGTTCTCGGGAAAAGAGTGTAAAGCGACGATAAACTTACAGGCAGCGAAACCGTCTTGCCCTTGACCGACGCCAGAACGCTGTGCTTATATTCGTACCACTCGGTAAAGCGGGACAAAAATTCGAAAACTCTCTTTTCTTCGGTGTGAAAGATATGCGGTCCGTAAGGCTGTATCATTATGCCGTTCTTATCGAGACAATCGTAAGCGTTGCCGCCTATCGTCGCCCTTCTGTCTATGACGGTAACGTCGTAGCCTATCTCGGCGAAAAGCCGAGCGATAGTAGCGCCGGAAAATCCCGCGCCAACCACAAAAATCTTTTCCATAATCTTCTCTCTCTTTCCGCCGACGCTCTAACGCTTAAGTGACGAAACGAACTCGGCGATTTTATTCGTGGCGTACTTTAAGTTTTCCATGGAATACGCGTACGAACAACGTATAAAATTTTTACCGAACTCCCCGAACGCACTGCCGGGAACTACGGCGACTTTACCTTCTTCAAGTAGACGGGTGGCGAAAGTTTCTCCGTCCATACCCGTACTCTCAACGCAGGGGAAAACGTAAAAAGAACCTTCCGGCGAAAAACATCTGAGCCCCATACGGTTGAACTCGCCTATCATAAACAGCCTTCTTCTGTCGTATTCCCTTTTCATTTCTTCGACGTCGCGATATCCGTCCGTCTTACCTTTCCTTAACCCTTCCAAAGCGGCGTACTGTGAAAAGATAGGCGCGCATATGGCGACGTACTGGTGTATTTTAAGTATTGCCTTTAAGATATCGCTCGGCGCGCAGACGTAACCTATGCGCCAGCCCGTCATGGCGAACGATTTCGAAAACCCGCTAATAAGTATCACCCTTCCTTCGAGTTCCTTCGCCGCCGCAACGGAGTAGTGTTTTTTCCCGTAAGTAAGTTCGGCGTATATCTCGTCGGATACGACCAGAAGGTCGTGTTTTAATATAACGGGTATTATCTTTTTTATATCTTCTTCCCCCATTATCGCGCCCGTGGGGTTGTTGGGGTAAGAAAGGATTATCGCCTTGGTTTTCGCGCTTACCGCCCTTTCTATGGCTTCCGCCGTTACTTTGAACCCGTCTTTCGCGGAAGTTTCCACCGCGACGGGCTTGCCGCCGATAAGTTTTACTATCGGGGAATAGGAAACGTAGGACGGATCGGGAATAAGCACTTCTTCTTCGGGATTTACCACGGCGCGCAAAGCGACGTCTATACCCTCGCTCGCACCGAGGGTAACCACGATATTATCCGCGGGAAAAGAAACGGAAAATCTCGACTCTAAATAATCGGAAATTTCGTCTCTTAATTCTTTAAGACCTTTATTCGAAGTATACTGCGTATACCCTTTCTTTATAGCGGTAACCGCGCAGTCGCGGATACTCCACGGCGTTATGAAGTCGGGCTCTCCCACGCCCAACGACGTTACGTCGGGTCTTCCCGCCGCCAAGTCGAAAAACTTGCGGATGCCGGAAGGCGGGATACTTTTCGCGCGGTCGCTCAAAAAATCTCTCATGCGAAAATTATCTCTCTTTTGCGCTCTTCCGCGGGCTTGGTTATCTGCCCTTCCGTCTTGTATTTTTTAAGTATAAAGTGCGTCGCGACGCCGATTATACCGTCTATCACCGACAGTTTTTCGGCGACGAATTTCGCTATATCGGAAATGTCTTTCCCTTCCACGAACACGGCAAGGTCGAAACCGCCGCTCATAAGGTAAAGACTCTGCACTTCGGAAAAATTATATATTTCTTCGGCGCAGGAATCGAACCCCTTTAATTGCTGCGGGGCGACTTTGACTTCTATAAGCGCCTGAACCGTCTTTTCGGTTAGGGCTTCGGTATTGACTATCGCGGCGTATTTTACTATCACCTTATTTTTTTCCAGAGACTCCACGGCTGCCGCGACGTCTTTCACGTCGGTTTTAAGCATATCCGCCATCTGCTCGTAAGAATATCTCGCGTTCTCGCGCAGAAGTCCGAGTACGGCTTTTTCTTTTTCAGTCATATGGCAAACTCTCCGAATTTAAATAGTTATAATAATATTCTATACTCTTAAAGTTTTTTTGTCAATCGTAAAAGTTGTTTTTTGCGCCCTTTTGTGCTAAAATATAAAAAACTTCTCCCTAAAAGTTACTTCAAAGCGGGTGAAATTATGATAAGAATATGGGCAAAAGTCCTTAAAAACGGCAAAATAATAAAGCAGTTCGTCTACGAACGGGCGGGTATAACCGATTATTCCGAGTTTTTCGACTACGTAAGGGAAATCTGCGAAAAACTCGATATCCCCACCCCCGTTATCATAAAAACTCACCTTTTTAACTACGCGAAGTACAACAACGTGAAATTCCGTAAAGACGACTTCGTCGAAAAGATCGATTTCGACAGACTCGTTCTGGAAAACGCCTTGCTGTAAAAAAAAAGCCCCTTCGGGCTTTTTGTTTTATTCGTTTTATATAAAACTATCTGTAAGTTTCGTCTAATTGCTTTAACTCGTTAAAGGTGTCTATCTCCTTTATGTCGGAAAAAGAACACTCTCTTATTTCCACTTTGAAATCTTTCGCGCAATACTCCAACGGCACCTGATCCCAGTACCTTTCCTTGCCGCCCGGGGAATTGAAAACTTCCCTTGCGTCGGAAAAAAGTTTTTTTCCGTCGGTCGCCGTCCAGTAGGATATCCCTACCATCTGATAACAGTTCTTTCCCCCGATAGCCATCTTGTTTATATACCCGCCGGCAAGGGTTACGCACCAGTCGTCCGTCCGTTCCACGGGGATACCCAGATAGTTGGACGAGTACTGGTATTTTTTTATGAGTTTCCCGTTGTATAAAAGAAGGTCGGCTTCCACGATATAGGCGTTCTGCAAAAGGTCGCCCGCGCACACTACCGAAGACAGATTGTTGGCTTCGTTGTACATGGGGTTTTCTATGAACTTCACGTTGGGGTACTTATACAAAAGT
>JAEEGH010027221.1_pt1 | contig 11331 bp, 9 predicted proteins | sample 9134181 | NCBI WGS metagenome assembly JAEEGH01 (sample SAMN16246544, study PRJNA631951) | gut metagenome | biome: gut microbiome; feature: rumen; material: DP-attached | host: Bos | place: Iran: Karaj | collected 2018-10 | reverse complement strand
TCTCTAGCTCCTTCAATCAAAAGCAAATCAAACAAGAAACCTAATTCCTCACCAGACATATGGTCAATATTTGTTTCAATTACAGAAACCTTATGTTTTCCATTGACATTTCTGGATTTGATGACCCTTAACACATTAGGGCAATCAAATTCCTTTGAACAGCAACCGTATGCAATCTCTTCAGGAGACATCATAGTTGCGAATTCCAAAAATTCATCACAGAACTCCATATACAAAGCACAACCAGTAGGAGTTGCAAGTTCAGAATTCACCGGTCCACCAATGCATTTAGCTTCCCCTTTTGAGAAATCCTTAAAGGACTCATCATTCAACCCTTTAAGAATATCCAAGCTTGCAGGAGCAGGGACAGGAATTCTTCCATGGGCAGTTTTAACTACTCCTCCACCTACAGCAATAGGAAGACCAACTACCTTATCGTTATCCATTCCCAAATCAAAGTAAGCGCAAATTGAACCTAAAACATCTGCAACAGCATCTGCAGCACCAACTTCATGAAAATGAACTTCCTCAAGGGTTTTGCCATGGACTCTTGACTCTGAAATGGCTATTCTCTTAAATACCTTTTTAGCCATTTCAACCATTTCATCGGTTAAATTTTCAATATCTGCATATTTCAAGAGATCAATTTTTTCCATGAAATCTGGAAAATGAACATGATGATTGTTTTCATTATCTTCATCAATTGTCTTTACATTACAAAATGTAGCATCAATTCCTGACTTATTTACCTTGTTTAAGGACACTTCAACCTCACCAAAGTCAACCGCCACATCTTCCATAAGACATTTAACTTTTTCCCCGTCAGCTCCCAAGTCCACAAGAGCTCCAATAATCATATTCCCAGATATTCCTGCATTCTGAGGGTCAATAATATAAACCATAAAATTACTCCCTTAAACTTAAATTCCAATAAAAATTAATCTCTAAATAATTGTCTTAATATTCTCTAAATAATTATCTAAAATAATATATATAATTACAATTAAATAATATTTGTTATAAAAATATATTCAATAATATAAAATCAATGCAAAATTAGAAGAATCATGAAAAGATAAAAGATTCAAAGCAATTGGAAAGAGGAATTTAATTGTCTAAAAAAAGTAAAAGCAATAAAAACAACAAAAAAATCCAAAGCATCAAAAACAAACTAGTGAATGGTGAATTGATTAAAAACGAAGATGCTTTATACATTAATAATCCAGATTATTTCTTAACATTCAGTGATTTGGAAATAAGTGATGGAATTGACATTATAGAAAACATCATGGTATTGTCAGACAATTACATCAGTTTCAATAGGGAAAATGATGATGAACCATTAAACGATGTTGAACTAATGGAAATCACTGAAGAATATAAGGATAATAATGAGATTGATGGAGGTTATATCGCTCAAAGCTTTGATAAAATAGATTTCATAAGCAACACTTATGAGGATATAACTGTCATTACTGTAATTTCCAATGACCTTGAAGTTCAGGATTTTTACAATGACCTGAAAGTTGTCAATAGCTGGAAAGGATTTGAGAATGCTAAACTTGACTTTGGACAAATAATTCTTTTGAATCATGCATTCAGCCCTAAATTGCTCATACAACTTTATAAGGTTGCAACTAAGCAAAAAGCAAAATTCTTTGAATCACTTCACTTGCCAACTCATATAAATCATATCCTAAACAACAATGATTTCCTCGTAATTGCATCCAATCTTCCAGAAGAGACTTTAGATCAAGATTATATAATGGAAATCGGTTTAGACATTACCAATATGGAATATGAGGATGATGACATAGATTTAGATGAATTCATAGAAAGAATTGAAGATGCAGTTGTAATTAGTTGTGAAGATGCATTGGAAAAGATTGATTTGAACATTGGAATACTCGATTATCTTGTCAGTGAAGGAATCCAAATTGGAGATATGATTGAAGTTGGAATGAGTCTTCTAGAAAATATGGAAGAAACTGATGAATTGAAAGAAAGATTGGAAAAGCAATTGCTTAAATCAATTAGTGATAAAAACATCAACGTTCTCTTAATTGCAGCGATTAGATTGGAAGAAGACCTTCAAAAAGGAAGAGTCCGTGAAATAAACTTAAATGAAAAATTGGTTCATTTCTATCCAGATGAGCTTATCGGTGCAACAATTGCAAACCAAATAGCTGGAACAAAGGCTTTGCTGAACTTCAGGAGATATGCAAAAGAAAAGCCTGGAATATTATATGGATTAGGCCCTGTCTTATCAAATACATTTGCTGGCTTGATAGCGGGATGCATGACAAAGTTACTCGAAGAATGAATTTTAACGATTATTGATTGATATTAAGAATTGATAGAATTAAATAATTGATAGAATTAAATAATTGATGGATTTGAAAATATGAAAGATGAAAATAATGATGACTACTTTGAAAAGCAAAGCCCTTCAATACTACGTTCCATTGGAGGATTATTGACTTTTTCAACAATACTTCCTTTAAACATTTACACAACTATCGATGAAATGGCAAGGCTAACTTGGTTTTGGCCCGTCTTAAATGGCCTTATAGGGTTAATAGCCACAATTATTGCATTCATATTAGCAAAATTCATCCATTTTGACCCATTTTTGATTGCTGCAATAGTCTATGGATTCTTATTATTGATAAATGGATTTAATCATTTTGATGGACTTATGGACTTTGGAGATGGAGTGATGGTCCACGGCTCTCCAGAGAAAAAATTAAGCATTATGAAAGATCCTATGACTGGAGTTGGAGGAATAGCTACTGGATTTATTGTAGGAACAATTACAATAGCTGCATTCACCTCTTTAATTAATTATGCATATGCAGTTAGCTTTAATTTCCTTTTATTGATAATAGTGGCAGAAATCGCTGCAAAAATAGGATTGACAACCTGTTGCATATGTTCTCAAGCATCAGAAGATGGAATCGGCAAATATTTCATCAAGTACATGAACTTGAAAAATTATGTTATTGGATTAATCATATGCTTTATAATTGCTGTAGCATTAAGTTTAAGTCCTGGAATCCACATAGGACTTTTAGGTATTATTGGAGGGGCATTTGGTGGAGCATTAACAGCATTAATTGCCAAAAAGCATCTTAAGATTGCAAATGGGGATGTTCTTGGAACCTCTAATGAATTAGGCAGACTTTTCTCATTACTCGCTATGTTAGTATTGATATCCATAAATTTCAGTTCTTTAATTTAAATTATTAAATTAAATAAAAAAAACTTAAGAATTATAAATAATTAAAAAAAAATAAAAAATTAAAATTATCAAATTATCTTATTGTAAAAGAGTGAAACAATGAATATAAATGTATTAAGATTAGATCACAGAATAGGAAGAGACACACGTATCACAACCCACGTATGCTTAACTGCAAGAGCTTTTGGTGCAAGTAAAGTATGGTTGGCAGGAGAAGAAGACCACAGCATGATGAAAAGCGTGAGAGATATTGCAGACAGATGGGGTGGAGACTTTGAAATTGAATATAACAATTCATATATGGAAGTTATAATGAACTGGAGAGAAAATGGGGGAAAAATAGTTCATTTGACAATGTATGGTTCACAAGCTCATGAAATTGTAGATGAAGTGCGTGAAACCGGTGATGATGTCCTAATCATCGTTGGTGGAGCAAAAGTACCTACAAAAGTCTATAAGAATGCTGATTGGAATGTTTCCGTAACAACACAACCCCATTCTGAAGTTGCAGCACTTGCAATTTTCCAACATCTTTTGATGGAAGGGAAGGAATTTGATTTGGAATTTGAAAATCCTGTATTTGAAGTAATTCCAACAGCTCATGGAAAAACTGTAAATATCCATGATGAAAATAGAAAAATCAATAAAGAATGAAAAAAAGAAGAATAAAAATTTTCACAAAAGAAGAATAAATTATTTAACAATAATTTATTTATCTTTTCCACCATAACACCTAAGAAATAAAATCATCCAGACGTTTTAAAGCCTTCATTTTATCATATTTATCTAATTTTGCCTGATAAAGCGCATCCTTTACAGTGGCTATTGAATTGTCATAAACATCCCTATCAACAGGATAAGGAAAACCGTCCTTTCCACCATGACTAAATGAATATTTTACAGGGTCTTTCCAACTTGCAGGCTCTCCAAAGACCAAATCAGAGATTAAAGCAAGCGCCCTTATTTTTTTAGGACCAATGCCTTGAAGCAAAATCAAGTCCTCATACTTTTCTGGCTGAATTTCCCAAGCATTCTTTAAAACTTCAAATTCCTTATCAGATAAATCCATATCCAATACCTGATGATGCTCAGGCAAAGTAAGGGAATTTGTTTCATCTATGCTAAAATCAGTTAAAAGAAGTTGATTAGAATCTTTTCTTTTGAAATAACTCCTTAGATGGTCTGGATTATCATTAATCAAATCAACACTGATCTTTTGTGCTTCAACACTATCCTTTGAGGCCATGTTCAATGCCTCATTTTCCTTTTTATCACAAGATATTCCATTATGAGGATCCTCTAAAAAACTTGTAACATTTTCACCCATCCAATGGTAACGTCTCGCATATTTTGTTGCAGTGTTCATTCCTTGCTGGACTACTGCCCAATCCCCTTTTTCAGTGATGAAGAAATTGTGAACATATAAATTATAGCCGTCCTGCAGGCATGAGTTGTCCACCTTTGCAGATAACTTGCTTGAATGAATCATATCTTCAACATTAGAGCTTTTAAGATTGAATATCTCCCCGGCCCTTTCAATTCCTTGAGGAGTTTTGCGGGAAGCAGTTCCTTTACCTCCAGAGATATAGATTCCAAGCTTTTCTGGATCAATTGAGGATTTTAATGCACCGAGTGTGGTTGTGGTTGTTCCAGAAGAATGCCAATCAAAACCAATAACACATGAGAATGCTTGGAACCAATAAGGATCAGATATTCTGTTTAGGAATTCATTTGTTCCATATTCTTCAATTACCACTTCAGAAATTGCACCAGACAATTTAGTCATTCGATCAAATAACCATCTTGGTGTATGTCCTCCATGCAGTGGCAGATTAGTTGTTCCCCTCCTTTGCATTAAAATACCCCTAAAAAAGTTCTAATTAATATTATCTAAAAAATAGTATATAAAATTAAAAAGAGCATTTGAAAAATAATCAGTGCAAAAAAATAGAAAATGAAAATAGAAAATAGAAAATAAAAAATGTCATTCCATCTGAAAAAATAAATTATAAAGACTCACCATGTGCAATAGCTACAATTCCTGGAATGTCTTTAACTTCCAATTCAAAGAATGCTTCCATTCCTTCTTCTTCATAAGCCACACATTTCTTTGATATGACATTATTTGTAAGGCGTGCTGCTACAGGTGGAGTGACAATAAAGACAGAATTATATTTATTTAAGCTTTCCTTTGTCTCATCTGATAAAGAACCCTTACCTATATGAAACTTCACTCCAGCTTTGGATAATGTTGGAATTGATGATTCTATTTCCGATTTATTGCTTGTAGTTGGAGCAATTCCTGCTACGCTAAATGCAGTATGCATAATAGCCATGCCATTGAAGTCAAAAGGATATTTGTCGGTATCATCGTTTACTATAGACCTGGCTAATTTTGGCAATACAGCATCTCTACCGCAATACATTAATCCAGATAAAGATATCTTATCCCCAACTTTCAAATCATTTACAACATCATCACTGATTGGAGTTTGTATTTTTTTCATATAATTAGATATTTTTTTAAAATTTATAAAATTTTCCAATACAAAAAATCATTCTAAAGTGTGAAAAATAATAATTGTGTAAAAGTGAAAATCTGCTAAAAAATTTAATATGTTTTAATTAAAATAATGAATGATTAAATTACAAGTGTTGATAAAATATAATAAAATAATTTACCGAATATCCAATATAATGAAATCACATCAAATGAAATAATATAAAAATATTAATTATATACATCAAAGCATGTAAATGTGATAAAAGATGAAAAAATTAGTGAAAATGAATAGAAAAAATTATAAAAAAAGAAAAAAGAAAAAGTTTAAAAAAAAACTTTTTAAATTATGGCAATTATTCTAAATTACCATCAATAACACCAAGCTGTTCTTGGTCCTCATCGTATGATGATCCTATAAGTTCACCACTTGCATTATCAAATTGACGGAAACCACCATCTTTGTAAGTGACTTCTCGGAAGTATCCTTCACCATTCTGATAATTGAATTTTACTACTTCGCTTACAATGTCACTTCCACTATCTGAACTTGAACTGTCAGATGAAGTTACTTTATCCACTTTATCAGCTACCTTATGAAAAGTGCCGGAATTACCACCATCAGCAATGTCAGCAATATCATCCATAAAGACAAATGCAAATGCTCCTCCTGCAATAAGTATTACTGCAAGAATGCCTAAAATTAAAACAGAGCTTTTCATATTATCACCTCTTTTAATCTTTCATTTACTTTATTGAATATGATTATTAAAATACTTTTCTATTTTAAAAAATGAAGATAAGGCGTTAAAAATCGATGAAATATAGAAAAAAGAGAAATTGGAAGGATAAAAAATAAAAAAATATGAGAAAATTAGTGAAATAATTAAAGAGATTTATTAATCTCATCCAAATCATTTAAAAGCTCAATCAAATGTTCCTTTTTAATATGATTCATTAAGATAACTCTAATGGCTTTAGGATAGGAAGAGCAGGATATTTTCCAATTTCTTTCCTCAAGCAGTTGGGCCAATTCAAAAGTCTCTAAATATGGGTGATTGAAGGCAACTATATTCAATTTAGGCTCGACAACCAATTCATATCCTAAGTTTTTAAGGTTTTCTGCTAAAAAGTGAGTTTTTTCCAATGCTTCAATAGCATTGTTTGCATAACCTTCTTTTCCCAAGTAGCTCATTACAGCATATGTTGCAGCTGCTGAAGCACCTAAACGAGTACCTACAATGGTAGACTGATTTTTGATTGTCAAGTATGGGGAATCTACAGACATTGCATCCAAATAGGATTGGTCTCTAAATAAAATTCCTCCAGAAGGAATTGGTGAAAGCCCCATTTTATGAGGATCTACGGTAATGGATTTGACACCTTCAAGTGAAAAGTCAAAGTTTGGTAAGTCATATCCTTTATCTTTTAGGAAAGGAATTGAAAAACCGCCGAATGCTGCATCCACATGTAGATGAATATCATTTTGAATAGCTATTTTGGATAAATCTTCGATTGGATCAATCATTCCAAGCTCAGTAGTGCCTGCAATGCCAACAATAGCTACAGTGTTTTCATTAATGTTATCTTCCACACATTTAGGATTGATACGGTAATTCTCATCCAAGTCTACACGAATCAATTTCAAGTCTAGCATATCGGCCGCTTTCTTAAATGAAAAATGAGCAGATTTAGGAACTATTAACTCTCCTTTTTTAATTCCCTTATTATCCCTTGCAAGATTTCTTGCAGCTCTGATTGCCATAATATTAGCTTCAGTACCACCAGTTACCATATGACCCACAGGGTCTTCAATAGATAAAAAGGAACCAATCATCTTCAAAACCTTATCTTCCAATAATTTGGTTCCCTTGAATAGACCAGGGTCTCCTAAATTGGAATCAATGAATTTGAAAAAGGCCTCTTTTGCAATAGGATGCGCTTCTGTACACATGGAACCTAAAATTCTTCCATCAGAATATTTGCAATCCATTGCCTGAAATTCATCCAATTGACTGAAAATTTCATCATGAGATATTGGTTTTTCATTCATAAAAATTACCTTATAATTAAAATTAATATTGGTTCAAATTTATTATTTTTTTAATACTATTAAAACAACTACTTAATAAATTTATGGAAAATAACAAAAATAAGTCAATTAATTAAAATAATATTAAAAAAATAATAAATAATTTAAAAATAAAAAAAATAAAGATTTAAAAGATTTAACTTTTAAATCAAAGTAAATTCAGAATTATAATTGTTTTCTTGCTGCATCAAGCATGATTTTCTTTTCAGCTCTTGCAACAGTTTTTCTTACTTCCTCTACTGCATCAGTATTGGAAGATACACTGGTAATTCCAAATTTAACAAGTTTTTCAACAATATGAGGTACACTACCTGCTTGACCACAGATACTGCAAGTTACACCTGCTGCTGCACAATGCTTAATGGTTCTTTCAATTAAAGCCATTACTGCAGGGTGTTCTTCGCGATAGTGTTTTGCAACGAACTCATTGTTTCTGTCTACTGCAAGAGTGTATTGGGTCAAGTCATTGGTACCGAGACTTACGAAGTCAATACCTTCTGCAATGTATTCATCAATCAAGATAGCTGCTGCAGGAATTTCAACCATCATACCAAATTCAACATCCACTTGAGGTTCCATACCTACTTCTCTACATAATTCCTTAGCTCTTCTAAGCTCGGAAGGATGTTGTGATAATGGAATCATGATTCCAATGTTTGTATAACCTTTATCGTGAAGCTTTTTAATTGCTTTGAATTCTGCTTTTAAGATTTCAGGTTCATCCAATTCTCTTCTGATACCTCTCCAACCTAACATTGGGTTGTGTTCTCTAGGTTCATTTTCTCCACCTTCAAGGGTAATGAACTCATCGGTAGGAGCATCAAGAGTTCTGTACCATACAGGTTTTGGATAGAATTCATCTGCTACTTTTAAAACACCTTCAGCGATGGTATCTACAAGTTCATCTTCTCTTCCATCAAGGATGAATTTTTTAGGGTGAACACCAGTTGATAACATCATGTGTTCGGTTCTAAGTAATCCTACACCATCTGCACCGGTTGCTGCTGCTTTTGGAGCTGCTTCAGCCATACTTACATTAGCTTTAACTTCAGTTACAGTGATTAAAGGAGTTGCAGAAACTTGAACTGCACCAGCGCTTGCTTCTTCACTTTCAGCACCTTTAATGATACCTTTGTATACTAAACCTTTTTTACCGTCAGCAGTAACTTCATCATTTTCTTTTAAGGTAGTTGTTGCGTCTCCAGTACCTACTACACAAGGAATTCCTAATTCTCTTGAGATAATAGCTGCGTGACAGGTTACTCCACCTTCGTCAGTTACAATACCGGTAGCTCTTTTCATAGCAGGAACCATATCAGGAGTGGTCATAGTGGTTACCATTACGTCTCCATCTTGAACTTTATCAAGTTCATCAAGACTTAAAATGACTTTAACAGTACCTGATGCTAAACCAGGACTTGCACCAAGACCTCTGATTAAAACTTCCAAATCAACTTCCTCTTCAGCTTCTTCTTTTTTAGAATCGCCTAAGGTAGTGATTGGTCTGGATTGTAATAAGAATAAGTTTCCATCATGGAATGCCCATTCAGTATCTTGAGGTTTGCCGTAATGACCTTCTACTCTTTTAGCCATTGCAACAAGCTCTAATAATTCCTCATCAGATAAAACTCTTTCTTTTCTTAAATCTTCAGGAACGTCTACTTGAATGGAGGTTCCACCTTCTTCATTAGTGAACATGGTTTTCTTGTCACTAATGGTAACGTTTAAGATTTCATTTGTTTCTTTATCTACAGCATAGTTATCTGGGGTTACAGATCCACTTACTACAGATTCACCAAGTCCCCAAGAACCTTCGATTAAAGCAATGTTTTCACCAGTTGATGGGTTTACAGTAAACATTACCCCTGCTTTATCAGAATCAACCATTTGTTGAACAACTACTGCAATATAAACTTGAGAGTGTTCGAAGTTGTTTTCTTCTCTGTAGAAAATAGCTCTTGCTTCAAATAAGGAAGCCCAACATTTTCTTACATATTCAATAACATTATCTAATCCTTGAACGTGTAAGAAAGTGTCTTGTTGACCTGCAAATGAAGCTTCTGGCAAGTCTTCTGCAGTTGCGGAAGAACGAATAGCTACATCAGCACCGTCTTCTTCTCCAACTCTTTCGGATAATTGGTTGTAAGCTTCAGTAATGTAAGTTGAAATTCCATCTGGTATAGGAGTTTCAATGATAATTGCTTTGATTTCTTCTGCAGCTTCTTGAAGCTCTTTAGTGTTATTAATATCTACTTGGTCTAAAATATCCATAACCTTGCTAAAAATTCCAGTATCTCTCATAAACTTATCATAAGTTTTAGAGGTTACAACAAATCCTGGAGGGACTGGAATACCTGCTTGGGTTAATTCACCTAAATTAGCACCTTTACCACCAGCAATACCTAAATCATCTTTACTTAAATCTTCAAATTTTTTAACGTACATTGTTCTGCTCCTTTTTAAACAATAGTCCTTAATCAATTTTCAATAATTGAATGATAATGACGTTTTGGATATTAAATTAAAGTCCAAATAAATATTTTTTAGATTGTTTAATTTTGAATGAAATTAAAATTAAAAATAAAATGAAAAATTTGAGATTAATCAAAAAGCCAAAAGACTTATTTGACTAATTCTGCACCTTTTTCAACAACAATTCTGCAAGATACAGGCATTTTCATACCTGCTCTTTTTAAAGCGGTTTTAGCGTCTTGGAAGTTTTTAGGGTTTACATCAATAGACATGATCTTTTGATTGGTTTTTACTAAAGCTTCTACACTGATTGCTTTACCGAAAGCATTTCTCATACCGCTTTGTACCCTGTCCGCACCTGCTCCGGTTGCCATAGGGTTTTCTCTTACGATGTTGTGAGGGTATACTCTTAATTTTAAGTGGTATCCTAATCTACCAGCAGATCTTTGCATGTATCTGTTAGAAGCAATACGAGCTGCTTCTAAAGCATTGTGTCTAATTTGAGCTGGTTTTTTAACTGCTAAGGATACTCTTACTGGGAAATCTTCGGATAAGTTTCCCATATCATATTGAACAATTCTGTTATTTGGTATTTTTCTAATATATTCTCTTCTTGAATAAGCACGAACCATTACTAGTCCTCCATATAATCATAATTAAGAATTTATTGTGTGCAAATCTATTGTACAAAGCCATATGTTAAAGCCATTTCCATATTGTACATTTTGAATGCTCTATTTAAGTTCTAATCTAAATACACAAAAAATTCTTTAAATTTTTTAATCGACTGAAAAGCCGAAATGTAAGTGTTCTATCAGAACATGAAAAAATAATAGCTATTTTGTAAAGTATAATCCCATATTAAGAAAATATAAGCTATAATTATATTCTTATTATCATACTTTCCTATCCTAGCCATATAAAATTGAGAAAATTAATAATCGAATTTAATAATTGAATATTATATATTATTAATTTATAAAGTTAGGTAGAATAGTACTATATATTTTTCTAAACATTAATAAA
>JAEEGH010027220.1_pt1 | contig 11331 bp, 7 predicted proteins | sample 9134181 | NCBI WGS metagenome assembly JAEEGH01 (sample SAMN16246544, study PRJNA631951) | gut metagenome | biome: gut microbiome; feature: rumen; material: DP-attached | host: Bos | place: Iran: Karaj | collected 2018-10 | reverse complement strand
CTGTATTGGTTCGCAGAGAAGCGTTCCGGTGTTGGTTTCATCCTAAAAAAGTAGCGGGCTATGAAGAAAAAGATATCATTACTCTTATCGTTTATTCTCTTCAGTATCAGCGCGATGGCAGTTCCGGCGATGCCGGGCGTACATACCTATCGTCAGCCGGACGGATCGGTAATCAGGCTGGAACACCACGGTGATGAATTCTTCAGTTGGACTACTATAGCCGGGACCAGCCAGGTTGTGGCCCTGGATAGCAGGGGCTACTGGACCAGGACAACCCTCAGTCCATCCTTGAAAAAAGCGGCCGCTCAGCGTCGCTCGGAGATGAACGAGCTGCGCTCTCTTTCCGATAGGCGTACCCACACCGACAATCAGATGACCCACGGCTCGAGACATATTCCGGTTTTTCTTGTAGAATTCTCGGACCTGGGTTTTTCCATCGAAGATCCTGCCAGACAATTCAACGATCTTCTCAATCAGCGCGGCTATTCCCAAAATGGGGGTACAGGAAGTGTTCAGGACTACTATATGGACAATTCCAAGGGACAGTTCCAGCCCATATTCGATGTCTACGGTCCTGTAGTTCTTCCACATAATATGAAGTATTACGGCGAGCCCATAAAGGATTCGAAGGGGAATATAATCAGTAACGACAGAGCTGCCTCCGAAGCCCTGAGAGACGCCTGCAAGTTGATGGACGATCAGGTAGATTTCACCGCCTACGACTCGGACAACGACGGATATGTAGATATGACTCTCTTCTATTTTGCCGGCTACAATACCGCAGAATGGGGCTCTGAGGATACTATCTGGCCGCATCAGGGTTATATGGGAGGACAGAATTACTTCGACGGCAAAAGGGTCAGCCGCTATTTCTGTACGTCTGAGCTCAAAGGCAACAGCGGGACGAATATGTGTGGGATCGGTACTACCTGCCACGAATTCGGCCATTCACTCGGCCTTCCAGATTTCTATGATATCGACTATGAGAATAACGGCCAATGTGCTGCATTGTCTAACTTCTCAATAATGTGTAGCGGTTCCTACAACAACAGGGGTTGTACTCCGCCGTACTTCAACGCTGAAGAGCGTGTATTCCTCGGATGGATGATAGAAAGTGATATCCAGGAACTCCCTCAGGGCGATGTCTCTTTCGGATCGATCAAGGATGATGTAGCGTATATGTCGCCGACCGAAACTGAAGGGGAGTATTTCCTGTATGAGTGTCGTGACGGCAGCGGTTGGGATGCGTATATTCCCCAAGGACTTGTTGTGTACCACGTAGACAAGTCCCCTCAGAGGAACGTAAACGGTTTGTCTGCCTACGATCATTGGAAGAAGTGGACAAGTTACAACGACATCAACGCTTATGGGGATCACCCTTGTTTCTATGTAATTCCTGCCGCCAGTCCGAACGATCTTAATTATAGCGAAGATCAACTCGAGAATTGGGTGTTCCCCGGGGCTAAAAAGATAACTGAGTTTACGCCTCGTGACTGGGATGGCTTATCGTTTGTCGAACTGTCCGGCATTTCGTATTCCGCCGGAACTGTCAGTCTTACTGCCAATTATCCGACAGGAAAGGTTCTGAAGGGAAAAGTAAAAGATAATTCGGGTCACGGAATCAGCGGAGTTTATGTTTCTCTTACCAGATTGCCTGATCCCTTATCTGTCCTTAGACCGAAGAGGCTCAGAAAATCAGGAGCCCCAAAGGTCCTTGAGGCTATGACGGACCAGGACGGCTGTTTTATTCTGGATGTAGAGGAATTCGGCGCAGATCAGGGACGCATCACCTGCTCCAAGGAAGGTTATATTACTAAAGGAGCAAATGTAAGCCTGACGAAACACATCAATTCAGCAGAAATCGTGATGAGCAGTGTTGCGACCGGTCCTATCCGTAATTACTGCTATTTCGATCCGGACGGAGTGTTGTATATTGTAGGTTTTTCGCGAGAATCCTCATCCCAGATGGCGGCGATCCGTATTCCTGCCGAAGATCTCCCCGAGAAGGGCGGTACTCTTACGAGCATCTCTTTCCGTGCGTATTGGCAGGCGAAGGCTTATTATCTTATCGTTGATTCCGGATCGGATCGTCTTTATACCACCCCGATTCAGCTCAGCTCAAATTATGAGAAGCACGACCTTACAGGATTGGACCTGAAAGTCCCCGGAGGTAAGGATCTGTATGTAGGTGTGGGATTTGACCAGGCGCGTGGAATCCCTTCCGGTTATGAAGGTCTGCTCTTCATTACAACGCTGGGAGGCGATAATCTCTATGAGGATTTTCTGAATCTTGAAAAGAGTGACTGGACCCACATTCAAGACGATATATCTCTGATGCTCGAAGTCGAACTGGCGGAGAAGCAGGACGATACGGTTAATACCGGTCCTACGACTTTCTCCGAGATAGGTATCTGCGCTATCGCCGATCCTGGCTGCGGCAGTTATGCTGCAGGAGATGTCTTCGATCTTAAGCTGGACGTCCCGGAAGGGGTATCAGTATCTGCTATAGTCTGGGAGCTCGACGGCCAGGCCGTTGATTCATCCGTCACCCTTCAGGCAGGACAACACACCCTCAAGGCTACGGTCAGTTATTCAGACGGCAGCGAAGAAGTCTTTGAACTGATTCTGAGCGTAAGCTAAATCAGCCCCATCTCCTTTGCGATGGAAATAAGCTCTGCGGTGTTCGAGACATCGAACTTCGCAATGAGTTTCTTGCGGTACCAGCGGATGGTTTCGTGGCTGAGATTAAGGGCCTTGCCTATATCAGGGGCGGTATAGCCCTTTGACAGGAGGTCAAGAATGTCTTTCTCGCGCTCGGAAAGTTTGATGTCTTCTCTTTGAGGAGGGATTTCTTCCAGCACTTCTTCGATGAGCGCGGTCGCCTCTGCCTTCTCCTGCTTTGTTTTGCGCAGCCTCAGTACTACAAACAGAAGCCCGGCCAGCATCAGTATAACGAGCAAGCTGCCGGCCAGCATCAGGCTGAGTTGCTTTTTCTGTCTGGTAAGGACGCTGTCTATGAATTCAAGTGTTTCACGGGGGAAGACGCTGCCCTCTTCCGGGTGTACTGCGTAGTAAGCGTTTACTTCTCGAAGGTATTTAAGAGCTTTGCCGGTCTGCTTTTTCTCCATATACAGACGCCCGAGGCCCTTGTATGAGTAGACCATCATAAGGGAATCGCCCGAGGCGGCCGCATATTCTACTGCTTTGTCGTAGGCGCTTCTTGCTTTATTGAGATTGCCTTCGTCCATCCAGGTCTCGCCTATATTGTACCAAAGTACGGTATTGCTCTCATTCCAGCCGTACTTGTCGAAAATCTGTCCGGCTTTTTTATAGTAGTCCATCGCCTCGGGAATGTTATCCATCACATTATAGAGATTGCCGATAGTTCCGTACAGAGCCGCGTAACAGTCATCAACCTCTTTTTCAGTATAGCCGTTTGGATTATTTGGAGAGGTCGCTCCAGCGGCCATCTTGTCGACGCATTCGACCGATCTGAGGAAGTAGACCAGCGCGCTGTCGTACTGTTCCTGTCCGTAGAAGGAGAGGCCTACATAGCGATAGGCATCGTTGCTCGCTTCCTGCCAGCCTTGAGAAACACTTATAGCAAGTGCTTTTTTTCCGTAGAACTTGGTTTTTTCTGCGTTGAGATTCAGCCATCCCATCATCAAATCCCTGTATGTGCGGTTGAGTTGAAGGAGTTCTTGCTCCGAAGCCTTATCTATCGCCTGAGGGGTCCAGACGGCTACCGCTCGCTCGAGAGAGTCGAGATTGAACCCGCGGTGGTCATTGTAAGCGAACGAGAGTTGTACGCTGAGCAAAAGGGTAAGAATGGCTGCAGTTTTTTTCATAACGCAAAAATAACTAAAAAAATATAGGGAGATTACCACCCCAAGGGGTGGCGACCACCCTTTTGAGTGGTGTTTTTGAGAATATAATAAACGATTTTTGTGTGAACACTTACCGATAGTATAATGGTAGAAGTCTCATTAACCACAAAAGAAAAGGAGATAATCCGTCTTATAGCTGAAGGAAAGACCACTCCCTCAATAGCGACCGCTCTTGGCCTTGCTCCCGAAACGGTGAAGTGGTACAGAAAGCGTATCCTCGACAAATTCCAGGCATCCACTTCCGCTGAGGTGGTTCGTAAAGCGATAGATCTAAAACTGATATAATATGAAAAGAATCGTATTGACTCTGCTTGCCGTTTCGCTCGCGTGTGTGAGCGCGCAAGCCCAGGCTCAGGATTTTCTCAACAGGCTCAAAAACAAGACTAAAGACAATATTGAGCGAAAGATTGAGAACAGGGTCGAACAGAAGGTAGACAGTACTGTAAATACTACTGTAGACAATGCTCTTGACAGATTGTTCAACCCCAATAAAAAGAAAACTGATAAAAAAGCTCAGGAAGCCCCCAAAGAGAATAATAACGCGGCTTGGGCCTGCTCAAAGTGCGGGGCTAAAGGCAACACCGGTAAATTTTGCTCGGAGTGCGGCGCGCCTAAGGGCGATGAGAAGAAAGCCGGGCAGTCTAAGTCAGGTTCTAAATCCGGAGATGAGTCGGTCGCAGCAGTCGTGAAGGCCGCAAAAGCGAAGTACGCAAAGTGTGACTTCGTCCCGGGTGATGACCTGTTCTTTGAGGACGATTTTTCTCAGGAGCGTCTCGGAGAGTTCCCGCTGCGTTGGGAGCTTTTTGACGGCTATGTAGAAATCGCTTCCATTGAAGGAAGGAAGGTTTTGGCTTTTACTGATAATGGTCTCGGACAGGTAACCCCCAATATGAATGAAAAATGGGCATGGCTTCCGGATAGCTTTACCCTTGAATACGATATGTACCTTGCTCCTATCAATGAAGAAGAAGAATCTACATTGGGAATGGATGTGATCTTTGGCTCCAGAGGGCAGTCTGATTATTATAATGCAGGTAGCGTCGTAGGCTTCTATTATTGCGAAAATGGATCCAGCAATATGGAATGGTCTCTGAACAAGCCCGGCAGCGATATGAGGTCCTCAGGTCAAAAGGCTCTTGGGCTCAATACCGGTACTACCGATTATGCTTCAGACAGTCCCATCAAGGCAGGGGAGTGGAATCATTTCGCATTCTCCTTCAATAAGAGGGCTTTCAAGGGCTATGTCAATGGCTTCCGAGTAATAAACGTCCCGGCGATGGAGGCTCCTGGCTACTTCTATTTCAACAGTACCAGCCCGTATCGTTTCAGTGGAATCAGCAATGTCCGTCTCTGCGAGGGTGCGGTTCCTCTCTACGACCGCCTCATCAACGACGGTAAGATAGTCAGCTATAACATTACCTTCGAGACCGGAAAGGCCGAGCTGAAACAGGAATCCATAATCGAACTCCAGCGCATTGCTGCCCTGATGGAGCAGTATCCGGACCTCGCATTCGAAGTCGTAGGCCATACTGATAATACCGGCTCGGACAAGGTCAACGATCCGCTCAGCCAGCAGCGCGCAGAGACTATAGTCGCCGCTCTGGTCGAGCTCGGTATCAACGAAGCGCGCCTCACCCCGGTAGGTAAGGGCTCGCACGAACCGCTCGTTTCAAACAAAACACCCGAGGGCCGCGCCAAGAACCGCAGAGTTGAATTCATTAAGAAATAACCGCATATGAAAAAGATAATAGTTACTCTTGCAGCTCTTGCCCTTCTTATTCCGGCCAGTGCTCAGAACAAGGCCAATAAGATAATTTCCCTCACTCCGGCGCTGCCTACTGTAAAGGATCTGTTGGAAGATTTTAAAGAAGATGGTATTCCGTACGACGAATACAAAGGCCCCGGCGGACAAGCATTGCAGGCTTTTTTGGAGAAACACAAAGATGCTGAAGACATTATCCGCGAACTGCCTTCCGAGTTTACCCCGGATGTCTCGTCTCTCGGAAAAATGACTCCGGGTTCCGCTAAGGGAGCAGCGATGGGCCGTATGTCCGGAATGGGCCTTAGCGCCGCTGACATCCAAAAACTCCAATCTGGCGAGCTCAGCGAAGAAGAGCAGCTTGCCTTTGCAAACAAAGTGATGAAAGCCCAAGGCGGCCCGACTTCAAGTGATCTCGAAACGATCAGCAAGATGATGGAAGCCCAGAACGCAGGCGCTAATCCTGAGCAGGCGGCAGAGATAGGAAAACAACTTTCTACATACCAGTCCCGAGGCGCCTCCGGTAAAGGCAAGAAATCAGGCATACTACAACTTAATGAGATGGACCGTACTCTTCTCGATGCTTTCAAAGAAGGCGACAATCGTAAGGAAGAGGCCCGTCAGAGAGGTTGTGAATTGTACGAGAAAAAGTACAGAGGCCAGGTGATAGAGATTGAGAAAGGTATTCACCAGGCTATTATGGATGGTGCATTGGATGAGTTGCCCGCTCCCGGAACGGAAGCCCGCTGCGAGGCGGCAGCAAAGCGATTCCATGCGCTCAAAATGCAGGAATTCGCTGTTGTGTGCAAGTTCTACGAGGAGTATCTCCCTATCTGGAGAAACGCTATCGCCGGTGCGATGCAGTACTACAAGACCGATGTCATGAAGCTCTCCGAGGAAAGGGAAGCCTTCCGCGCCCAGCAGTTCGCTCAGACAGGAAGCACTGAGTTTATGGCTCCTGCCTTTACCCCGGACGCGGTGGCCCAGCAGTATTTCGAGATTGCTAAAGACATCGCTGATTACAAACTTGAATTACCGGACGATTCGGTATCAATGGAATGATAAACTTGAATAGATTATTTACTTTGGCGGCAACACTCTTCCTGAGTGTCGCCGCCTTTGCTCAGGGCCGTCTGGTCTCTACTCCGATAGTCGAAGCTATAGAGAGCGGAAAGTTCTATATGAAGGTCTCGATGGACCTGGGCGGCAGGAAAGCTACCGTAGAGATGGCGTCCCGCGCCGGGGTGACTATGAGCCGAACCTCGATGGCCGGGATAGATGCCGTGACCCTCTCAGTCGGCGAGATTGTCTATCAGCTAGACGAAAAGAAGAAGACCTGGAGTGCTGGAATGGGGATGGCCCAGGCTCCCGGCCAGATGACCTTCGTCCGCCAGGGAACTTGCAAGGTCGGCGGAAAGAGCGGCTGGTACTTCGACGAATATACCTCGGACGGACAGACTATAACCTTCTACTATAATTCTGATAAGGTCGCAATTATCGACCTGGGAGATCCTCAGATGGGCCCGGCGGCCCTGCAGTCGTTCAGCCCGACCATCCCGAAACATATGTACTTCTGCGTCGGGAATGATTGGACGGGAGAGGGGATAGCGCCGCCGCGCTGCGCTTCCCGCTGGACGGATAACGGCCCGGCGATGGAGCTCGCCTGCGGAGTCAATCTCGCTTCGGTCGCGATCAGCGGGAAGCAGTCCGGCGGCGGCGTTCCGTCTGGCAGCCTGTCCGCTACGCCCGAGGTGACGGTAGCCCGCTCGGACATGAAAGTGACCGAAGATGGCATACGCAAGGCCTTCGAACAGCTCCAAAAGGAGTCCGAGGGCAAGACGGCCGAGCAGGTTAAGCGCGACATCCTGGACTTCAACGGCACAGCTAATAATATGATGCTGTTCGGCGTCGTGACGGGCGAGATGATCGAGATGGCGATCGCGCGCTGCCGGGTCTACCCGCACCCCTCTCTTCTTACGACTACCGGCAACATGCTGCTGGTGGCGGAGGAGCCGAAGCAGGCGCTCGAGTACTTCGAGGTCGCCTCGAAAGCACAGCCGGATTTCGAAGAACCGCTCTACGGCCAGCTCGAATGCCTGATGGACCTCGGGCAGGTCGAGAAGGCCCGCAAGGTGGTCCCCAAGGTCATCGAGGTCGCCGCAAAGCGGCGCAAACCGGACGGCAAGGCATGGCTTTACAAGGCCATGCTCACGACGCAGACCGACCCCTTAGGCGCAGCGGCCGCCCTGTTCAAATCGCTCTCGCTGGGCTACTTCAACGAGAACACGGTCAGCCTTATCAGTTCGCTGCTGGCCGGGCTTGACCAGGCGGAGATGACGGCCTCCCTCGACGAGCAGGACTTTATGGGCATAGTCAATCAGGTATTCACGCCTGAGAATCTGGAGAACATCCGTAAGGGAGTCACCTATGGCGACGACGATTTCTTCCCGGCCGACGACGCCGGATTCAACGCCACTCCCGCCGGCGATCTGGAGGCCAACAGAACCAACAACGCCCGCATAGCCCGCGATTATGAGACACGCTCGTCTAAACACTGGGCCAAGGCCGAGAAGGCGGCCCAGAAAGGACCGGCCATCGGCCTGCTTACCGCGATGGGGGCAGTTTATCTGCCCGACAATATGTCAAGCCTGATCGATGCGGCGAAGCAGAGGCCCGAAGTTCTGCAGGCTGTTAGAGCCAGCTCCGACGCCCGTAAAGGGATTGAGAAGATCAATCTCCCCGAGGCTGTTCGGGCCGGTCTTGAGACTTCGTACGAGAGGCTCACCAACGCCCTTTGTACCGAATACGGTGTCGATGGCTTCTACCTGCCTGACGCCCGCGCGTACTGGTGTATGAAACTCCTGGAGCGTTACTACAAATACTGTCTCGATTATGCCTACGGCACTTTCGGCAGTTTCGATGACCAGACCCGCACCTTCCACGGCTACCTGCCCGAGGGGCTCAAGACCTATATACTTGCCTGCGTAAAGCGCACCGACAAAGACATCTCTCTCAACGAGGCGATGGACAAGCGGCAACAGAAGGCGGCTTTGAAACTTTACAAACAATGCCTCGGTGAATTCGACGCCTGGTGCGATGCCCACCCCGATGCATCGGATGCCGCTATCGAACGCGCCCAGAGGCGCATTTTCAGGCCTTACCGCATAATGACAGAAGTTACCCATCCGCTTGAGCACCTGAACCAGATAGAGGTGGTTTCCGAGACCGAAAAGGCCAACGCATATGTCACGTATTACAACGGGACTATCAGGCCTGTTCTGGCAGAGTGGTGGAAGGATATCTCGAAGTACTGTTCATACTGCTGCGACGGCAAAGTCAGTGACTATTTCTGGTACAGAAATCTGGCACTTATGTATTCCGAATACTCCGCCACTTTCGCTGCTAAAGCGACTGCGGGCGATATGCTGCATCAGGCCCGAGTAATAATACTCAAGGCTGAAGCAGACATCAAGGAAGAACAGTGGGAGGATCATCAGGAGGCGATAGCCGAACACGAGCAGGAGGAACAAGACGCCCGCGACCTGGCCGAATTCCTGGGCAAGCAATGGCATGGTCTGAGCGACCTCTATATCTCGATGCAGACTCCTCTTGGCGAGATCAGTTTGGGTCTGAAGGAGGGTAAGTTTGGCGTCCATCTCGATATAGATAAAGCATATGAGAAACCAGTTCCTCTGGATGCCGAGCCGGTTAAGACTTTGCTGGGGAGCGAGAGCATGGACCAGTATATGATGAACGTTCTGAAGGGAGAAGCAGGGAAATGGATAGGGAAAGGAGTGGGCGATATTGAACTTGCCTCCAGACTTGCTTCAGGCAATCTGATTGCCGTAAAGGAAAAAGAGCAGGTCGAGATAAGCCGCGATTCTGCAGGAAACTATCATTTCAAAGAACGTGAGAGCACCAATTACGATCTGGCCGGATATGCCAACGTAACAACAGAAAATATCCAGGTCGGAAGAATTGACGCACGCAGAGATGTTATTACCTATGGCTTCGGTGGATTCTTCTCGGCTTCAATGGGAAGTACAATAGTTAGATAATAATATGAAACGGTTTTTACTTTTACTTGCATTGGCGGCGGGCATCGTAGCCCGAGCTCAGGATGAACCGGAACCGCCCGGATGGTTCAATGTATCCAAACTGGCGTTTGTCGTAAACAAAGGCACTGATCCGGCTAAAGCTCCGATCCAGTATATGTTGTTTGCCGATAAGACAGTGAAGGAGAATGAGGAACTGTTCAATCAGTATCTTGCCTTGATGGAAGAGATAAGCCAGGAAGACAAGAATCAGGTAATTCCTGAGGCGATAAAGGTGCAGGAAGAGGCGATTAATGAGTTGCGCCAGAATCTGAAAGATAACCCTAACCCCGAAATTCAGGCCGCTCTGAATGAGATGATCAGAGAATTCGAGAGGCAGAAAAGCGAGGCTCTTGCCGAGCATGTAAAGCCTTCGAAGAGTTATACCTACGATCCGGCTACTATCCTTCGCAGGCTTAAGGCGATAGCTGTAAATCAGAAGATTTACTCCGGTTACTGGGAGTTAGGAAACGGCCTCTATAGTGTTATCGAGGCGCCCCGCAGTTGCAATCTTGAGGAGGATGACAAATATTCCCACACCAAGATCAATTTCGCCGAGGAAGACCGCTACAAGTGGGGCATAATCGACGAAAACGGCCGCCAGATCCTTCCTTACAAGTATAGCTGGGCAAATGCATATGCCATGTTTCCGGACGCTTTCCCCGACCTTGATATGATTTTCCTCTATAAGCAGGATCCCGACGGCAGCGTCCACGCAGGAATCGTTGGCTATCGCGGTCAGGTTCGCGTCCCGTTTATCTATGACGATCTAAACGGCGTGTACCACGGCGAAGACATCTTCTCTTTCTCGAAGAACGGTAAGTTCGGCCTCGTAAATGTCAAGACCGGCAGGGAAGTCCTTCCGTTCGAGTATACCACCTTCAGCCGCATTGCTGGCGGCTGGCTGGTCAGCAAAGACGATCAGTACTACGGAATGGTCAGCATCAATACCGGTAAGGTTATAATACCTCTTAAGTACCGGGATCTCTGGAGCGACAGTGAGCTTTCTTTCATTACTTATGATGATAAGATAGACTATTACGACGACTATGGCCATCTGATCCGTACAGAAAAAGCCCCTACTTACGACGATTAATACGAATAGATATGAAACGCATTCTTTTACTCATCGCTGCAGCGGCACTTATGGTGCCCTGCGCAGCTCAGAACAAGGCTCTTGAAAAGACTCTTGGCGACAAATTCGCTTTTGCCGGTCTTGAGAGCGCTAAACTGGTCCCTGCATTTGCAACAGAAATCAGCGAACTGAAAACAGATCCACGCAGCGAAAGCAAACCGATGAAAGACGAGGTTTTCTTCTACTCCGGTTCGGATATTACCAAGATTCCCGCAGCCAAGGTCCAGGCTTACCTTCAGAATGTCTATGCCGCTGTAAAGAAGGCGGCGGACGGCGGGGTCGTCTATAAGGCGAAGGGCTACGCCGGCGATCAGCTCGGCGAGCAGATTACCGCCGCCCCGACGACCGACAAGCCCGCCGCTACCGTGATGTATCTTTACCAGCACAACGGTGTATGGTTCAACATCTCGGTCGGCCACAAAGCCTACTTCCGCAAATTCAAGAAGGATTACGGCG
>JAEEGH010027217.1_pt1 | contig 11331 bp, 10 predicted proteins | sample 9134181 | NCBI WGS metagenome assembly JAEEGH01 (sample SAMN16246544, study PRJNA631951) | gut metagenome | biome: gut microbiome; feature: rumen; material: DP-attached | host: Bos | place: Iran: Karaj | collected 2018-10 | reverse complement strand
GACAAGTTTGGCTACATCGCAGCCTTTGCGCCGGACGGCAACTTTGTGGATACGGGCATTAATTTTAAGTCCTTCTGGACGGACCCATACTTTGATGAATTGCCTGTACCAAGTGCCGAAAACATGCCACTCTACTTTTACATGGCAGTAGGAGACGGTGACCCATACAATGTAAGAAATACTCTTTACTACAGGGATATATTTTTAGAAAACGGTGTTAATAATCAAACCGACTTTGTGGGTGGATATGCCCACAATTACAAATTCTGGAGAGTTTGTTTCTACAACTATTTGCAGAAAGTTTTTAAAGTAAATGCATAAACAACAAAACGCAAATATGACGCTACAAGAAGACCAAGAGAAATAATGGTCAGCACTATAGACGTGTAAGTTGAATAGTTCGCAATCAAATCAAGCACAAGGCCTGCAAGGGATGTTATCATAATAACCTTAAGGGCCTTTTTTCTTGCCTCCGCACCGTTATCAATAATCTTTCCCATAGCCCAAATAAATAAAATCATTACAAGCAAGCTCGCAAGTTCCACCGACAGACTTAATGCAGATTTTAATATCCTGTCCGCCGCAATACTAATCAGTATAATAAATGCCACAACCGCAACTATTCCAAGAGCTGCAGGCAAAATCCAAGGTTTTTTAAGCTTAACTTTTCTGCCCCTTGTCATAAGAGCAAAAGACACAATAAAAAGCACGCAGGTCGGTGTAAGTAACCTGCTGCCCGTCACAACAACTCTGGAGGCTTTATAGGCCAATTCCGTTTCAATATAGGCATCCCCCGAAACAGCCGTAAGTCCACCAAACATTTGCATTAATATTCCCGAATTCCAGGCAATGCAGGCAGCTATCAAAACTATAAAAGCCACAGCCATGCCTGTCAAAAATCTCTTAAGTCTTTTGTTATCCATAAACTCATTCTAACACAGTCGATTTGAAAACACAAAAAATACCGCTCTATTGAGCGATATTTATTATTTCCAAGCTATTACTTTTGCTCTGCATCTTCTTCGCAATCTTCCCACTTCAGGATCTCCAAATTTAAACCAGCAACTTACTGTTTTTCCTCTGCTTGGACCATGTTTGATTTTCCATTCCAATTTAACACTTGTATGCATAATATCCCTTTCCAAAAACCAATAAATCCGACTAATTTCTAAACCCATTTAAGAAAAGCCGTTATTTAACAAACAAAAAAGAAAGTCACTTGCTGACTTCCCCAAATTAATCCCTAAACATACTTCTCTCTCGATTTGTCCATTTTACACTATAAGTTCTTTAATTAAAAGTACATTTTCAAAAACAAATTTTGTAATGCTTCCTCAAAGCGCATAAAAGGGCGGCTTTCGCCGCCCTATCATGTTTAAAGCTCCCCAAACTTTATCTTTATGTAATCTTTTATAATCTCCACACACTTCTCACGGCCCACACGGTAGCTGTTAAGCACCATATCGTAATTTATGGGATTTGTCCATTGTTTTCCGCCTGTATAATAGCTGTAGTAATTTGCTCTGTATTTGTCCGTGCTTACAATCAACTTCGCTGCCCGCTCCGGCGAAACATGCATCTTTTCGCAAATTGATTTGACGCAAGCCTGTCGCGGTGCTTCCACATAAACGCTTATAACATTTTTATATTCTCTCAAAATATCATCCGCACATTTTCCGATGATAATGCAGCTTTCCGTGGCTGCAAGACTTCGAATAATGTCCGCCTGCACGTTGAAAACGTTAACATCGGAAACAAAGTTTTTATCCCAGGGTTCCAGCACCCCCGTAACCGGAACCCTGCGCAAAAAGTTAGCAATATACTTTCCTCTGAGCTTTTCGTCAGTCTCGACGAAAATACTTTCATCTATTCCGCTTTGATCGGATGCCATGGTAAGAATTTGGCGGTCATAGCAAGGAATCCCCAACTCCTTTGAAAGTCTCATTCCAATGTCTTTTCCGCCGCTTCCGAATCCTCTGGCAATGGTTATAACATAGCTCATAATATCAACTCCCTTGCAAACTACTGTGCATCAGCCTTCAATACAGCATTTAACATTACCGTTGCACCTTCCGTACAATGCTCAGGTGATGAGTATTCCGGCTCGCAATGGCTGAGACCGTCTTTGGACTGTACAAATATCATTGTTGTTGGTAACATGTATGCCGCAAACTGAGCATCATGTCCCGCACCGGAGTGAATGTACTGATGCGAAACTCCCGCTTCTTCACAAGCTTCTTTAACGTATGAAACCAGTTTTTTATCCCAGTAAACAGTGTCTCTGTTCCAAGCTTTTTCAACTTCACAGCTGCAGCCTGCCCATGTTTTGTCGGCACAGCTTTTAACGATTGCAAGTACCTTTTCCAAAACCTTTGGATCTTCATGACGTGCGTCGAATGAAAAGTCGAAAAAGTCAGGAACGCAAGTATGTACGCAAGGATGGCAAACAACTTCGCCCGTTGTATAAACAAGATCCGAGTAGCCGAGTTTATCTATCTCTTCATGAAGATATGTAAGTGCCATCGATGCTGCAAGGAATGCATCTTTTCTCTTTGGCATCGGGAATGTTCCCGCATGGGTTGTCTGACCGTAGAATCTGAGTCTGTAGTTAAACATACCCAACACGCAGTCAACTACGCCGATGTCATTTCCCGCATCTTCCAAAATCGGACCCTGCTCAATATGCGTTTCAAACATATATAAATATCTGTCCGGTGATAAGCGAAACTTCTTATCGCCCATAAATCCCGAAGCTTTAAGTGCCTCACCGAAGGTGCTTTTGTTATCTAAAATGCTCTTTGAAGCCATCATATCTTCAAATTTGAATTTGGCTCTGATATCCTCAGGCAAATATTCGTAACATACAATTCCGGAGCACATCATTGCAGGTGGATAAAGAGATCCTTCCTCATTTGTCCAAATCATGGCTGTCAGCGGATGTTTATGCGGAATGTCGTTTTCCGCAACTGTTTCAAGTACTTCCATTGCTGACATTACGCCTAATATTCCATCGTAGTTACCGCCGTTTTTAACCGAGTCGCAATGTGATGCCATAACGATTCTCTTTGCATCCGGATCCGTTCCCGGCAAAGTTGCGTATATATTTGCCACATCATCAACTTCAATAATTGCGCCGATGGCTTCCATTCTCTTTACAAACTCTTTTCTTGCGGATATTGCAGCCGGTGAAAGTGAATATCTTGTTATTCCACCGTGTCCCGCATCTCCGAATGTGGAAAATGTTTTGATTTTGTCTGTCATTCTTTCTAAACTGCATTTATACATAACTTATTCCTTCCTTCGTTTATTATTTATGATGCAAGCTCTTTAAGCTTTTTCTTTGAAACCCTGATGCCCGAAGCACTGATGGATTTCGTCGGGCAAACTAGTTTACATAAGTGACAGCCCACGCACTTTTTAGCATCCATTTTAGGCTTTCCCGAGCTCTCGTCCATAACAAGGGCCTGATGTCCGCCGTCAAAACATGATATATAGCATCTTCCGCATTTTACACATGTTTCGTGGTTAAATCGCGGATATTCGATCGTATCTCTGTCAAGAACTTCCGCATCTATTACATTGTCCACCGCAAGCCCAAGCATTTCCTCAACATTTGATATGTTGTTTATTGCAAGATAATCGGAAAGGCCTTCCGTCATATCTTCAATAATGCGGTATCCGTACTGCATTACTGATGTTGTAACCTGTACGGTCCCACAACCCATAGCGATGAATTCCGCCGCATCGCGCCATGTTTCGATTCCTCCCATACCCGAAATCGGCGCATTCTCCGTGCGTTCATCCTTTCTCATATCATTGATAAAACGAAGAGCAATAGGCTTAACCGCCTTGCCGGAATATCCGCCTACCGAGCATTTCCCCTCAACGTTCGGCGCTGTTCCGTAGTTGCTTAAGCTGACATTCATAATGCTTTTTATGGTATTGATTGCTGCCAGCCCGTCTGCTCCCGCTTCCAAAGCCTTTGCCGCAGGCTCTTCCATCTTGGTAATGTTTGGCGTCATTTTTGCCAGCACCGGAAGGCTTGTACCTCGTTTTGTGGCAGCCGTGTATTTTGCCACAAGTTCAAGGTTTGTTCCAACATCGCTTCCCAATCCTTCGCCAACCATCTGAGGACAAGAGAAATTGCATTCTATCATATCCGCACCCGCTTCTTCCATAAGAGCTGCCAACTTAGTCCATTCTTCTTCATTGCGTCCCATTATAGAAGCTATAATAACTTTTCCCGGGTAGTCTTTTTTAAGCCTTCGCAAAAATCCAATATTCTCTTCCAAAGAGTGGTCGGAAATCTGCTCTATGTTTTTAAATCCAATAAAGGGGTTGTCCTCCTTTTCCAAGGCTCCAAATCGCGGAGAGACTTCGTTTGGAGTAAACATTCCTATGGTCTTAAAGGCAACCCCCGCCCAACCTGTCTCAAATGCTTTTGCAACCATTTCATAGTTGCTGCCTACTACCGATGATGATAAAACAAAGGGATTTTCGAAATGCACTCCGCAAAAATCCACCGAGAGATCTCTTCGTTTTTCCGGCACAGGATAATTGTAAGCCCTTGCTTCTTCAAATATTTCCGGTATTTTAACCGCAAAGTCTATTAATCCTCTGTTGCAGTTTTCCATGCAAGGAGCACTGCAGCCCTCACAAACGTTAACTTCTCCCAGTTTTCTTTTTGCCCCGATTCCGTTTTCAAATCTTACAGCGCGGACGATATCCGCAACTTTCAGTCCCGATTTGCACGCCTTAGTGCAAGGAGCGTCATGGCAAAGCAAACATCTGCTTGCTTCTTCTTTCATTCGAATCAATTCGTATGCCATTTCTTTCGCCTCCCTTTTTCTTTCTATCTCTTATTTTTTGGGAATTCTTTTAACATATTCACCTTCACCCGGCCTTCCCACATATTCGCCGTTGTCGTAAACAAGCTTTCCTCGAAGATATGTCTGAACAGGATAACCATGAAGCTTCTTTCCTTCCCAGATTGTATGATCATAATCGGAATGCATGTTATTTACGCTGATAGTAAAGTCTTTATCCTTATCGTAAATGACGATGTCCGCGTCTTTTCCGACGGCGATTTCGCCTTTGTTTTCGCAACCGAAAATCTTTGCAACGTTTGTTGAGCAAACCTCAACTACTTTTTCAAAGCTTATTTTTCCCGCATTTGCGGCATCAAGCATATAAGGATACAAGTTTTCAACGCCTGCGCAGCCGTTTGGAATCTTTGTAAAATCATCCTTTCCCCAATCCTTTTCAAAGGACTGGAAAGGACAATGATCTGTTGCAACCGTGTCGATGAATCCGGCCTTCAAAGCCTTCCACAAAGCTTCCAAGCTTTCTTTACCCTTCATTGGTGGTGAACAAACAAAGTTTCTTCCGTCTTCTCTTTTATAAACATCGCAGGTAAATTCAAGATACTGCGGACAAGTTTCAACGAAGATTTCATGTCCTTCTTCCTTTGCCTTAATGCAGGCTTCCAAGCCTTCCTTATCCGCCATGTGTACGATATAAACCGGTGCATCCAAATGGCTTGCCCAATGTACCACCCTCTTGTCGGCTTCCGCCTCCACAAATTCAGGTCTGCTCATGTAGTGATACCATGCACTTGTCTTACCTTCCTTCAAATATTGTGCGGTTCTTAAATCAATAAGATCCGGGTTTTCCGCATGTACGTTAATCATAGCTCCAAGTTCCTTTGCTCGAAGAAGCAAAGTTGCCAGCATTCCGTCATCAACCATCATGCCTTCTTTTTTATATACGAGGAAACATTTAAAGCTTGTAATGCCTTCATTTACTGCCTTTTCCATCTCATCGATTATTTCACCGTCGTTTAAGTTTGTGATGCAGCAATGAAATGCATAATCGCAACATGCTTCCTCTTCAAGTACAGCCTTTTTGGAGCCTACAAGTCCAAGAATTGTTTCTCCTTTGTGCTGTACGGGATAGTCAAAAATTGTAGTAACTCCGCCGCAAACAGCAGCTCTTGTTCCCGATAAATAACTGTCTGCCGATACCGTTCCTCCGAAAGGCATGGCCATATGTGTGTGTGCATCCAAGGCTCCCGGCAACACCAACTTATCCTTTGCATCTACTTCCTTTTCTGCCTTAATGTCCAAATCTTTTCCTATGGCAACTATCTTGCCGTCCTTTACCGCCACATCAGCTATGAAGCTGCTTACTGCACTAACAACTGTTCCGTTTTTTATTAACAAATCCATAATCAACACCTCGATTTATTAAAGTGGCGGCAGGCATTTCCACCGCCACTTTAATATTTCTTCAAAAAAGTTAGAAGTTAGCAGGTTTGTAAACAAGTACAAGTCCCGATCTCTGATAAATCTGTGCAATTTCCACAAGGTCCATTCCGCTTGCGTCTGCTGATGCAAGGTTTGTTTCCCAAGTTACGCCAAAGTCAACCGTTCCGTTGTTTACCGCTGTTGTTTCCGCAATATCACCGCCACCTGATACGATTTCAACATTGTCAAAGCCTGCTTCTTTGTAGTAGCCTTTATCAAGTGCTACAAAGTATCCCATGAACTGTGCCTGTGGTAACCATTTAAGCTGGATTGAAACATCTTTTTTCTCAACATTGAATTTACCGTCTGAGCTTACTGCTTTGTCGTAGAAGCTTGTGTCTCTGATATCATCAAGTGTTAAAGCTTGGAATTTTGTGTTTGCCGATGCATCATCAAGTGTTACATACTGTTTTGCAATATCCAATGTCTGCTGCATTGCTTCATCGTCCATGTAGCCGATGTCTGAAACGCTTTCACCTTTTGTGTTGGTTGTTACGAGTTTTGCAACTTCTTCAGCCATGTATTTCTGGTGGTCCGCTGATACGGATGAGCCGTATTTGTAGCAAATTTCAGCTGCTTCTTCAGGATGTTCCACAGCATATTCCCAACCTCTGAAGGAAGCATAAAGGAATGCTGCCACCGTTTCAGGATTTTGTTTTGCAAATTCTTTTGTACAGAAGATGTTATCTTCCATCATTGCTACGCCCTGATCGTTCATATCGATGTATTTTACGTCATCTCCGTAGCCGTAGCCGCCTTCATAATCATTCTTAACAAGTCCCAATTCGTTATATGTCATTGCCGATGCAAGTAAAATCGAATCATCGTCAAAACCGTCCATTGTAAAGTCCTGACTTAAAAAGCTTGTAGGAAGGTTGTACTTTGCAAGCAAAGCAAGAACCTCGTACTCATTGCCCAGTCCCCAGTTTCCTACCTGTCCCGAGCCTGCTGCCATTTCAATAATTTCCTGCTCGGAAAGATTGCTTTGTCCGCCTGTTCCCTTAGATTCGCTCTTGTCGCCGCAGCCTGCCAAAAGTCCTGCGGATAAAGCGCATACTGCCAATGTAGCTACTGTTTTTTTCATTGTCATTTTCATAATAAGTCTCCTTTCTTCTCCCTCTATATTCAGCCGATCAGTGATATCTTCTCAGCAGAATAGACTGTAAAATCATTAAAATTACATAAGATACAACGCCGATTACACAGGCTGTTGCGATGTATGCCCAAGCTGTTGAATACTGGGCAAGTACTATGTTTTCTCTTATTTGCCTACCGACACCCGTTATGTATTCGGCGAAGTATTCGCTGACGATTGCCGTCATGATACTTGCGGGAACCGAAACCTTAAGTGCCGTAAATACGTAAGGTAGTGAGTTTGGAAATCTCAGTTTCCAAAGTTTCATTTTTTTAGGTGCCGCATAAATGTCCAACAAGTCCTCCGAGAAAGGCTTAATCTCCGTCAGACCTCTGTATGCGTTAAGGCCCATATCAGCGGCGCAAATAAGTGTTACAACTATTATTTTGGAAACCATGCTTCGTATGCTTGCATCGTTTGATATATCCTTTGTCCAGTTGTTTAAAACCGGAGCCATGGCAACCACAGGGATTGAAGCAAATGCTCCTATTACCGCAAGTCCGCCTTTTCCGAATTTCGGAAGCAGTGTTGCAAGCACAGCCACCAGATATCCAAGCACGCTTCCTATCACAAGTCCGATAAATGCAACGCTTATGGTGGATAAGGTGTTATCCCAAATCTTTTCTCTGATGTCCGCCATAATTGTGACTATCTTATCCAAAAGGGGTAATGTAAATGTATCTGTATTAAACCAAGTGTGTAATACCTGCCCCTGCCACAAAGCCACAATTATTAGTCCCAAGATTACGGGTAAAATGATTGTTGAAGCTTTTTGCCAATTTTTATTCTCTTTTGCTCTTTGCCAAAGACTTTTCCTTCGGCCGATTTTTTGTAATCTAACTTCATGCTCCATAATCAATCACGACCTTTCCAGGGTGATACTCCAAGTTCTACCCATCCGATAATCTTGCTTATAATAATTCCGATAAAAGCACTGAAAAATACTATTATCCAGAATACGTAGATGCTCATTGCATGTTTGAGTGACTGTGAAAGCAAGCATCCCAAGCCACCGTCGCCCTGCAAAGTATCTACAAGGATTGATGCCGTAACCGCCATAGGTGCGGCGATTTTAAGGCCTGTAAAAAAGTAAGGTGACGCTGCCGGAATCAGCACTTTCGAATAAAGCATTCGTGCCTTTGCGGCGTATATAAACATCAAGTCGTACTTTTCCTTTTCAACGGATTTAAATCCCGCCAATGTGTTTGCAGCCACAGGATAGAAGCTAAGAATAGCCGCTATTACCACTCGGCTCACGTTGATATCACCGGTGATTGCCAGTATAATCGGTGCAATACCAAGTACCGGAATCAACTGGATCAGCATAAGGTAAGGGAAAAGTAATTTTTCCACCAGGCCCGATGCTTTCATAATCAGTGCCGATAAAAAACCGAATGCAGCTCCCAAGGCAAGTCCTATAAAGGCTCTGAAAAGGGTGAGTCCCGCGCTGTATAAAACAGCTTGTGTTGCGGTCATTCCCGCCGTTACGCTTTTGCTTGAGATGACGGCTGCTATTATCTGATGTAAATGAGGCAAAATATTTTCAGGTGTTCTTTTTGTAGCCGCCACCACGCAAGCTCCGATTTCCCAAGCAATAACCAAAAGTACTATCCAAAGGAGAGATGAAAACCATTTTTTATCCGTTATTTTTCTTAATCTGTCTTTCATTAAAAGCTCCCCCCTTCAAAACTGTTCCTAACCTTTGTTACCAGTTCCAAAAAGTGAGCTGTCTCCTTTACTTCCAGGCTTCTCGGTCTTTCAATATCAATATCCACAACTGCCGATAAACGACCGGGATGAGGAGACAAAACACAAACTCTGTCCGAAAGAAAAACACCTTCCTGAATATTGTGTGTTACAAATAAAACCGTCTTATTTGTAGCTCTCCATATTTTAAGCAAATCTTCGTGTAGCTTTTCTTTTGTAAATTCATCAAGCGCCGAAAAAGGCTCATCCATAAGTAAGATATCCGGGTTCAAACCAAAGGCTCTTGCTATGTTTGCTCTTTGTTGCATACCACCCGAAAGCTGTTTCGGATAATGGTTTGCAAATTCTTTAAGACCTACCATCTCAAGCATTTCATCGGCTCTGTCAGAACGTTCCGCCTTGGAATATCCCATTATTTCCATAGGTAACTCTACATTTTTCTTTACCGTTCTCCAGTCAAAGAGCACCGGTTGCTGGAATACAAAGCCGAATTTTTGCTGAAGTCTTACCTCCTTCGGTGTCATGCCTTGGATATGCAAATCTCCGTGGGTAGGTTTTTGCAGATCCGCTACGCATCTAAGGAGTGTTGTTTTACCACAGCCGCTGGGGCCAAGTAATGAAATGAATTCTCCTTTATATATTTCTAAGTTGACATCTGTAAGTGCAACAACATCGTTATCTTTATTATCTTTAAAGGTTACCCCCATGTTTCTCGTTCTGATTTCAATTTCTCTTTCTGTAGTCATAGCCGGTTCCTCTTTTCTTATCAAAATAACGAAAGCACAGCTTAGGCTTTACAGCGCCCTTGCTGTGCTTTTGTTAAATATAGTATAGGATTAAGATTACAATCCTTCAATTTGCCGTGGCACAAAAGTCATTGTGCTTTAGCACATTCCTAACCAATGAGCTCATGGTAAATCATTTCACAATCTTCTTTTCTAATCTCTTTTCTTGTATTTCCGGGGCTTCCGGATGCAATTGCATCCTCTGCCATTTTCGGAATCACTTTTACAAATTCATCTTTGTTTATGCCATATTCCTTAAGAGTCGGAATTTCGCAAACCTTAACAAGTTCTTTTACGGCCTTGATAAACTTAAGGGCCGCTTCTTTGTCCTCATCCTTTTCCTCTGCCAGATTGCAAGCTCTTCCAAGCTCCGCAAAGCGTTTGTAGGCGCCGTCCAAGGCAAATCCCAAACATTTTTCAAGAAGCATGGCATTGCTGACACCGTGGGATACATGGAAGAGAGCACCGATTGGTCTGCTCATTCCGTGAACCAAGGTAACGCTTGCATTGTTAATGCAAACTCCCGCTTCAAATGCCGCAAGAGCCATTTCTTTTCTGGCATCCCCGTCATTGCCGTTTTTGTAGGCTTTCGGCAAATACTTCATAATCCTTTTAACAGCTGAAATTGCATAAACATCAGTGATGCACATGGCCTTTTTGGATGTATAGCTTTCCACCGCATGGGTTAGGGCATCCAATCCTGTTGCGGCTGTTACGCTTTTTGGCATATCAAGGCTGTATTCAAAGTTGATAATTGCTGTATCGGGGATAAGGCAATCCCCCGCAAGAAGCATTTTCACATCCTTTTTTGTATCGGTTATAACGGTAAACTTTGTTGCTTCCGAACCCGTACCGGACGTTGTGGGTATTGCCACGATTTTTGGAATCTTCGCATTTAAAGCCTTTCCCATGAAATCCGCAATGCTTTTTTTCTCTTCCTGCACCGACATAAATGCTATGGCCTTGGCCGAATCCAAAGGGCTTCCGCCGCCGATTCCTATTACAAAGTCGCAAGCTTCTTCTTTAAACACCTTAACGCCGTTTTCAACCATGACGTCGGTTGGCTCGCCGTTTATTTTATCAAATACAGTGTATTCTATTTCCAATTTTTCAAGTAAATTCTTTAATTCCGAAACCATAGGTGACTTTGAAACATGCGGCCCCGTTACTATCAGAGCCTTCCTTCCGTATTCGCAAAGGTAGGGTGTCGCTTCTTCCAAAGCCTTATTACCTACGATTATATGTGTAGGGATTGCAAAATGTGCCATATCCTCGCCCCCTTATTTTAATGTTGAATCCACGATAGAAAGGACTTCGTCCATTTTATCCATTTCTTCTTTCAGCTGCTCTTCCGTAATAATAAGCGGTGGGCAAATCAATACCATATTTTCGTGTGAAT
>JAEEGH010027215.1_pt1 | contig 11332 bp, 7 predicted proteins | sample 9134181 | NCBI WGS metagenome assembly JAEEGH01 (sample SAMN16246544, study PRJNA631951) | gut metagenome | biome: gut microbiome; feature: rumen; material: DP-attached | host: Bos | place: Iran: Karaj | collected 2018-10 | reverse complement strand
GTGATTATGTTCGAATGACAATCTTCGGACATGTCGTCGATCCCGCCTATAGCAGTCTGCTTATCCGGCGGACAGATTTGAATCTGGATGATGTCTGCCTCTTGGACCGAGTTCAGAAGAACCTGAAGATCGACGCCCGCGCCGTGGCACATTTGCGTCAGGAAGGATTGATCGAAGGACGCGTCCCGCATCTCCATATCTCCGCACAATTGGCGGCGTTGACCGATCAAAAGGCGGCTTACATGAAGAAGAAGGAGCGAACGGGGGCGCATTACCGTGGATTGCTCATTGACTACATTGGAAAATTCAACGGATTGACGCGGGCTGAAATCAATGAATACATGCTCGAGGAGATTCGCGGCGACTTAACCGAACGCGAGAAACTGACAAAAATCGGCAATTTATTGACATATCTGCGTCGAAAAGGTGATATTTACAATTCGGGGACGGATACAAAACCTCTCTGGAAACTCACTGACAAAGCGCGAAATGCCCTGTTAGTCAAAGAGACTTGTCAATGAGTTATAACTATCGGTTGATCGCTGACGGAAACATCAAAGGTGGCATATGATTGAAACAGAACTCCAGCACAAGGAAATCATGCCGTTCTTCTGCAGGCCGGAAGAGAGCGGCGGGCTTGGCTACCGCGAGACGGAGCCGAACATCGTCTCGGACGATCTCTTCATCCCCAGCCAGCTGGCGGAGTTCGTCAAGATTGCCGATCCGCAGACATGGAAGTCCCTTCTGGCAAACCACCACGGCAACGAACAGGAGCTCGCGCTTGCGCTCAAGGACGCAGTCAAGAAAGGCATCCTCGAATCAAGCAACGTCGCCGTCTGGCTCAACACGCACAAGACCATCACGTTCGAGGGCGAGACCGTGCCGCTCTATTTCGTCAGCGGGACGGAACTCGGCGGCGACGCGGACTTCAAGAAGAACATCTTTGCCGCCGTCGAGGAGATGAAACACAAGGTGACGTGCGACGGCGTGACGCTCCAGAACCTGCGTCCTGACATCTCGTTCTTCCTCAACGGCATCTTCATCGGCTACATGGAGCTGAAGAGCGTCACGAACGGACAGACGGCCAGGGTCCAGGGGCGCGGCAAGGTCATCGGCGACTACCTCGAAAGCGTCAAGGGCATGGCTGAACGGGCCAAGGCGCATCCCGCCGCGCTCGCCGACCGACGCGAGACGCTCTGGATGTTCGAGAAAGGCATCCATCTCACGGCGACGGATGTGAACGAGACATACGTCATCCGATCCATCGGCGCCTTCTACGACGATGCGCTCAAGGGTTTCGCCGACAATGCGGCGAGTATCGCGCAGCTCAAACCCGACATGGAAAAGGCGTTCAAGCTCTATCCGATCACAAGCGAGTTGCTCTCGAACAAGCAAAGGTTTGTAGAGGTGATGCACGCGCTCTACTCAAAGAAGATGATCGAGCGTGAGATTCTCTACTACAACTTCCTGCAGTACAAGTACAAGGACGAAGGCAAGGGCAGGAAAAAGCACAAGGTGCGCGTCAGCAACCGCGGCACGCTCATCTCGCCGCGCCCCAAGCAGAAGTTCGGATGCGACCGAATCCTCGGGCGGGTTCGCGAGATGCTGGCGCACGAGAAGGAACCCGACTTCTACCGCGAGCGGCTCAAGAAGGAGCTCAAGGCGCTCGGCGTGACGGCTGAAAAGATCGAAGGCATCCTCGCCGACCGCGACCGCTACTGCAACAACAAGTACGTCTATTCGCTCCTTCTCCAGTACGCGGCGGGCTTCGGCAAGAGCAACATCATCGGCTGGACGGCCCTGCAGCTCAAGGATCTCCGGCACGAGGGCGCGTGGGCGTTCGACAAGGTGATGATTGTCGTGGATCGTCTCCAGCTTCGAGACCAGATCGACACGATGATGATGTCCATGAACATCGACAAGAGCATGTTCACGGAAGTGACGAACCAGGACGAGTTCATCGAGGCCCTGACCGGACTCAGGCGGATCATCGTCGTCAACATCCAGAAGTTCCTCGAGCTCCAGAACGCGCTCGACAAGGCCGACAAGACCTTGAAGCAGATGCGCGTCGCCTTTCTCATCGACGAAATCCACCGCTCCAACACGGGTGACAGCAACAAGGAGATGATCAACCTCTTCGAGAAGCTGCAGGACGGCATCAACGGTTCCGTTGCGCGGGGCGGGGGTACGATCTACAAGAAAAACCTCATCGTCGGCTTTACTGCGACGCCCACCGAAAAGGTGCTGGCCCGGTTCGGCGAGTTCAAGAGCGCGAGCATCATCCCGACGTGGGTCCCGTTTGACGCATACACGATGCAGGAGGCGATTGACGACGGGTACATCCTCAACCCGACCAAGCACATCATCCCCGTTGTCAGCAAGATCAGCTTTGAAGTGCCCGAAGACTACGACCCCGATTCCGAGGATCAGACCATCACCATCGACAAGTCGAAGATCTACGGCGAAGACACGCGCATGGAGCAGATATCGCACTTCATCGCAAACCGGCTCGTCAGCCTAGTTTACGGCAAGATCCACGGCACGGGCAAGGCCATGCTGGCCGTCACGTCCATACCGCTCGCCATCAGCTACTGCAACCGCATCAGAAAGATGATGGCCGAGCGGTGCGCCGAACCGCTTTATGCGCGGTACGCGAACGCACCCGTCAGCATCGTGTATAGCGACAATCAGGAATACGAGTCCAGCGCGTCGATGAACGGAGGCAACAGCGAGGCAAAGGTCATCCAGGACTTCAAGGCAGCCAAGAACGGTCTGATGATCGTCGTTGACAAGCTCCAGACGGGCTTTGACGAGCCCAAACTGCACACGCTCTTCCTCGACAAGGAAATCTCGGACATCAACGCGATTCAGACGATCAGCCGCGTCAACCGCACGTGCAAGTACAAGAACGAGTGCCACATTGTCGACTTCTCGTGGCGCAACGTCAACGTCGAGAACATTCGCGAGGCATTCAAGAAATACTGCGGCATCAACGTGTCCGGCTTCAACCCCGAACAGGAGGAACTTGTCGTAAAGATGCTCTACGACCGGCTCTGCGCAAGCGAGCCTTTCGTTCGCTGGTTTGCGGAATTCCGCAAGAGATACGGCGACCCGCAGTTCATGCTCCAGATGGAAGACGGCATCCGCCAGTGGATCCGCATTCAGTTCGAGCGAACGCGGGATGCCAACGCGCAAGATATCAAGGCGACCGACGATGCGTTCATGCAGGTCGTGAACGAGGCCAAGGAGCTTCGCAAGACCGTCGGTCAGTACGCCTCGTCGATCAAGTCGCTGGAGGACGTTCTCGACATCGTGCCCAAGTACACCGAGCGCACGTTCGAGCATTTCTGGGAAATCTACTGCCGCATCTACCGCTCGTTCATGCAGTGGTGGAGCGAGAACGATCCGAACAAGCCCCTGCATCCCGATGTCGAGGGCGATGACGAGATTCCCGGCATCACCATCGCCGAAGAAGCCCCGCCGATTGACGACGACGATGACGATAATGATGACGAGGGTGGCGAGGGCACGGGCGGCAAGGCGAAGCACAAGCAAGACATCCTCGCAATTATCAAGGCCTGGAACGATGCCGAACAACTGACGCAGGCAGAAGTGGAGAAGTGGCTCGTCGAAATCGGCAAGTTCTTCGAGTGGCTTTCGGAGCAGACGAAGTTCATGGCCGTCATCAAGGACAGCGTCTTTACGCCAGACATGAAGCTTGCGGAATACACCAAGGCACTCAAGGTGTACAAGTTCATGCTCAACAAGCGCACCGATCTGGTCAAGGTCCTGCTCTTTAAGAAGATGCTCGAGGACAACGGGCCGCAGCTTCTTGACGTGTTCATACAGAGCTTGCCCGGCGTCGAGGCGAATGAATACAGCTTCAACTTCGCCGATGACGAAGATACGGGGCTGCTGATGGCGGCTGATCCGACGGCTGAAATCGATGAGGAGAGATGACCTATGATTGCCACACCCAGCAACCGTGCCCATGCGTCCGGCGACATGCCGCGCGAGAAGTTCGCGGCAGCGGGACGCGCCGGTGCGCTCACGTCGGAAGACCTCCTTGCCATCCTCCTCAAGACCGGTGCGCCCGGATGCGACGTGTTCACGCTGGCGCACCGGCTCATCGCCGCGTTTGGAGGAACGGGACACCTCGTCCGAGCCGAACTCTCGACGCTCAAGCGTCAAATTGAGGTGTACAACGAGCAGCATCCAGAGGCGAAGATCCTCGGGATTGGCGAGGCCAAGCGAATGGAGCTTGCGGCGGCGTTCGAGCTGGTGCGGCGCGAGTATGCCGGTCGCGATGACGACGAACGCAAGCTGGATGTCACGAAAGCCGAGAACCGCTACCGCATTTTCAGGCGTGTTCTCCGTCCAGAAGACCGACAGGAGAACTTCTGCGTGCTGGTCCTCGATACGAAGATGCATCCGCTCACCGACCCGTTCGTCGTCTTTCGCGGCACGATGGACCGGACGATGGTGCATCCGCGGGAGGTGTTCCAGGAGGCGGTTCGCTGGGGCGCACATGCCATCATGGTGGCGCACAACCATCCATCCGGCGATCCCCAACCGGGCAGGGCGGACATCGAGATGACAAAGACGCTCCTTGAGGCGTCGAAGATCATGTGCATACCCCTTCTCGACCATCTTGTCCTTGGTGCCGTCGATTCGGCGAACGGCAAGGGCTATGTCTCGATGCGCGAAAGCGGAATCGTGAGTTTCAAGTGACATGGCAGAATGATGAGATGTCGAAGACAGGGACGTAAAGATGTCAGCAGAAAAGGCGCAAAAGGCTTATGACAGCATCCTAGATCAACTGAAAGAGTTGATCAGGCAGCCCATGTCGATAGAAAACTGGTCTGCGGCGTGCAACCTGATGGCAAGAGGAATGCGTGTTGCAACGATTGCCAAGGAAGAGGATGTCAGCGTGCTTCCTTTCTATCGGACAGGATTGAAGTATTTGCGCCAAGCTCCAAAAGAGGCTTCAATAGAACAGGCCTTGGAGACGATGGATGATTCCAACGAGTTCTACTCACTAACGGAACAGCGGGAAATTCTCGAGGCATTTTCGGTCTTTGCAGACCGGCTTGAAGAATGGGCCGAGGCGATGGATTTGTATCATGGTGCATATTGGCGGATGAGAGAGAGTACTCGCCCTTGGAATCGAAATAATGAGGACGACTACTATCAAGACGATCGACCGCCTTACTACGGTTGGGTATTGGTGAATATCAACAAGGCCAAGGAGCATTTCGAGCCGTTGCCTGAACCCTACGCGAATGAGATCAATTGTAATCCCTTTAATAATAGGCTATTTGCGTATCAACAAACAAGAAAGCGGTGGAAGTTTCATCCTGAATTCATCGAAACACTTTTGTCCAAGGCAAGTGAAGTTCCTGAAGAAAATCCACTGGTTGGAAAGTATCTTGAATGGGGAGCGAAAAGCGTAGCGGAAATCCCGGCCGCCCTTCTCAAGGTCAAGGATGGGATGATTAGCAAAGAGTTGACAGAGAGGAATCTTGCCGTTCGAGACGAGGATTATGAGGGATTGTTTAAACGCCTAAACGGAAATGCGAATGCATACCTTGACGAGCAGGAAGCAAAGGTACGTGATGCGATAAATGAGTGTCTTGAGGGTGTTATCTATGAGAACCGCGACGTGGTTGATGTGGTGAATGAGAAACTTGACGAGGTTGACAAAGGGTTGGATAAGCATTGGTTGGCAGACGATTACTGCTGGGGACCTGTTCTTGCTGCCGCGTTGAGGTTGCCACGGCACACAGTCTATTACTTTGATTGGGCGATGCATCATTCTGATGAAGGACCTGACGAACCAGGATTAGTGTATCAGCTTCGCGATGGGACCACGCAGCAAGTTCATTGCCAAGTGCGAGAGTCAAAATGGTGGGACGGCATGGATATGGCCGAATGGAAAATCCAGAACATCATTGACAAGTGCAAGAATGTTGCTGCTCAGATTGGCACTGACGCGCTTTTGAATCAGTGGTATGACATTGAGACCGCATGGAAGAAATGTAAGCGTGGGAACGAAAGTCTGTTCCATGGTTCAGGTGACACGGATGGATTCGCAGCAGCATTTTGTGATGGTCTTCTGAAAATATCTGTCATTCTTCCGGACATCAAGGCAGATCCGGAGCCAAAGGATAAGTCTGATCCGCGATATGCATCCGTGGAGAAAACGATGGCCGCGTGTGCCAAGATGAATCCGTCGATAACACGATTCCAATTGTTGTGTGGCGTTGTTAGAGATGGGATGGAGGCCGCCTGCAACGGCGATCCAGATTTTGACGTCTGGGAGCAGCCTTGGCTTGCCGCTGCGCTCCAGCTACTGTCAGAAGACCCATGCCGTGGCGAATGTAACCTAATAGATCGGCAGAACATGTTTAACGCGATCATTCCGGCATTTTCCAAGATTGTCGCATTGTTCTCTCTTGTACAAGGGAAATATCCTGACATGCTTGTCGAAGAGTTGGATTATTTCTATCAAGATGTGAATGAGGTCATGCGCCTGAATTGGCGGAAGCATCCTGAGACAGGGGGAAAGGGGGGCGTTATCACACCTGGTTTTGTCACACGCGAGGGAGTTAATGGCTCTTGGGAGTTTAATGATGTTTTTATCCGACGTTTAGCATCGCATTGTTCGGCAAAGAATGCGATCAAACAGTTCAAGGATGCCTCATTGTCGGATTCCGATAAAAACATTGTGATGGCCGCCAATGCAGATCCCGCAGACGCGGGGTGTGGAAGTTTTGCCGAGCACATGCTTTTTCAGCAGGCGATCAATTCGGCCGACGGTTTCGTTGAGTCGTTAGAGTCAGCTACTGATGCAGGAGCACGTGTGCTGTTGTCGAACGAAAGTGTAATGAGTGGAATACTGCAGCCATTCTTTGGTACATATTTTCGCCCCTACACGCGATATACAAACAGGATGGAGAAGGATAAGGAGCTACAGATTGACATCCCCTCTGACATTAAGCAACTTTCTGATTTGATTGAGCGTATCCTTGCGCGCATTGGCAAATTGCCGAATGGCAACACCCGTTTAAAAGTGGCAACTAATGTGTGGGACAAAATATCAACTTTGTATTGGTTCAGGATGAAGGATCCGTTCATGCGGCTTACACGTCAGGCGCAAGAAGATTACGGCAACCTCATTCTTGCTGCTATACAGAAGTTTACGGATTGTGGCAAAGAAGATGCGAATGACGAAGCCATTGTAAAAGCACCCCACTCCGAGGACGCCCGCGATACGAGCGACCGTCATGCCGATGATATCGCTTCGCGTATCATTAAGAAACTCTGCGAGATGCCAATCCCAATGGTAGTTGATGGATATACGAAGAACGGGAGAAAAGAATCCATTCAGATAGCGAACACAAAAGTTGCGGAAAGGGATTGGTTCTCAGACCCGAATCTTGCATTGTTGTTTGATGTTCATTCTAATAGCATCGCAAACTGGCGAAGGGGGAAAGGCGCCCCTGAAGGGTTCCATGCCGCATTCGAGAAGAAGGACATCAAGGCTATGTGCTCATGCGCAGAAAAATACAAGGTCACACGTCGAAAATGTAATGCGATGAACGTCAAGGGGCTCAAACGAAACATCTCCGAGGAGCAAATATACAAACTTGGCGGTAATCGATGAGACCTGTTTCGGAACCCACCGAGCTGAGATTTGCGGCAGCAGTGTCGCAGATTCTTTACTTCAACCTCCGGAGACGGAAACATGATTATTGAATTTCCACGAGAAGGCGATATTCCGCTGGGAGAGTCTAATGACAATCGAGGCGAGTTTGATAATAAGACCGATGAAGAACTTCTTGCGTTACGAGCTCGCTATAAGAAGTTTGAAAAAACGATCTTCGCCGAGTCGTGGCAACGACCTTCCCTTGGACGATTTCAGGAAACCTGTGCGGCATTGTGTCTTGCCCTAGATCTTGCGATGAAGGAAAAAGACAAAGACATGGTGTATTGCCCGTGGTTGTTTGAGGCATTTAACACCCTGCGGTCCAGGATCATCAAGGTTCCAAAGGTACTTCCTCAAGGGGACGCCTATTTGAAGTGGACAGCGGGAATAAAAGAAGTAGTGGAGGGAACATGTGCCGCGTTTGGATGCTTTGGAGATTATCTTGTTCGATATGTAACAGCAGTATATCCTGAAGGGACTGATTCTCCTCATGACTTCATCAAAGTTGTTCGTTCCGAACTGAGCGGTTTTTTTAAGATTGGCGCGAGCGAGAACAAGGATCCATTCGTTACAGCTGCATTTGAACTGTTGTATAGCTATGACGAACGTGGCTACCCAAAGTTACAGAAGGAGGTGTTGCGAAAATTGATTCATGCCTGCCCAACTTCGGCATGGCCGGGTAAAATTCGCACCAAGGAAGATATGCCGACTCTAATCTCGAATATCACGGATGATGAGTTGTGTTCTCTGCTTGGTATTAAGTTGCCACCGCCGGAAGAGAGAGAGAGAGTTGATCGGCAGATTGAAGCGGAAAGGGCCCAAGCCAAACTAAAGGCAGCCTTTGAAAAGGCGGAAAAGTTCTTTGCAACCGAAGATTGGTTCAAGCAACCTGGACCGTCAATAGCGATGTGGCGGATATGCCGTCGCGCAAGTGCGATCGGCAAGAAGGCAGGCAAGTATCATGAATATTATTACAATAAGTCGAGTGAAGGTCCGGTTCAACCTTTATCGGAAGATCTCCGCGGTAATCGGCAAGATGACCTTATTCAGCTGATAAAAGCATTCGCGTTCGACTTTCAACGTGAGATGTCTGATGTAACTAGCGTGAGCTATAAATTGCAAGAGCTGATTACTTCGATGATGAATCTCAATGACGCAATTGAGTCGCTTCTATATTTTCTGGACAAATTGCCCCATGATCGACATTTAAACGCAGCCAGGCGTTTGTTCGACGAGTGGTATGAGGTTTTGTCGTGCATTATTCATGAACATATTAAACCATGTGAGGCATCGTCCGTTATGGTTGATAAAATCGAGGAGTTTTGCACTGAACTCATTGCAGCAAGCGACGTGTTGAATGAACGCGAAAGTGTGTTACATGACAAGCGTGCTTTTCAAGAGGTTTCTCCCGTGCCTCAGTATTCGTTTGAGGAGGAGAAGATGTTTAAGGAGGATAAGGACATAAACTATGTAGCCTTTCTTGAACGCGTTATGTCGATTTGCCGTGAGGTGTATATGAAACTGGGAGAAAACACCGACAAGTGGCCGCGGCAGATGCTGCCGTATGCGGCGACTATGGAATTGTTGTTGGCCATCGATGCGTCTGAACGATTAAAGGAACGGCTTGCTGGTCATGATGTGCCAAGAAGCGAGTTTCCTCCACTTCATACGATGCTTGATCCTGAAGAAAGCCCATTTTTATTAGCGATGAAGCGAATCTGTATATCATTCCCGAGTTTGACCGAAGAAGAGTATACAGAGGGTCTGTACGAACAACTGTTTAGTGTTGGTTATATGGCAGAATTCTATTTCAGTTTGAGTACAACAGAGCAGGGGGTGCGGGTATTGTCTGACTGGAAGCACTTTTGGTTTAAGACGTACAGTGAGTTGTTTTGCTCTCAGAAAACGAAGCGAAAGCCAGATGTGACAACCGACCAGATTATGGAGGCTTATAAGGAGTTGGAAAATTGTTGTCGTATTCTAGCTCGAGAGGCCAGCATTCAGAACAATAACTTAATTCGCAAACTGTGGAGTGAGGGGAAACTCCCACCTGGAAATACTAGTTTTGGCCGTGCAGGTGCGAAGGACATGGCTGTTCTTCATGATGGAATGATACAGTCACTAGCCGAGCGCTTGGCTAAGGAAATAAAGAAGAGTCCGATAGATGCTCACGTAATTGGCTTTGATACTAAGGCAAAACACGAGATAACATTGGCGACTCGAGTACAGATGCCCGAGAGGAACTATTTTTCAAACCCGAATCTTGCATTGTTGTTTGATGTTCATTCTAATAGCATCGCAAACTGGCGAAGGGGGAAAGGCGCCCCTGAAGGGTTCCAGGCCGCATTCATGAAGAAGGACTATGAATTGATGCGTAAATGTGCAGAGAGATATAAGGCTAATCGTAGTCGAACTGATGCGATGAGTACGAAAAGGGTAAAGCACGGACTTTCAGAGGAGCAAATATACAAACAGGGTGGTAATCGATATTGTGAGAATTGTGAAAACCCACAATAAACCCACAACGGTTAATTTTTCTTAAGAAAATTATAGCTGGGCGAATCTGACAAGGATTCGCCCTTTTTTATTGTTTCCGCAACGATCCGCCTACGGACGATGTTGTTTCATTGTGGGTTTTTAGGCTTTTGGACCCACAATTCGACGCGCTTTCAGAGACCTCCGTGACGAATCCGAGGTACGGACTTGCGCGATGGTCGGTCTGAAAAAGGAAAAGCCAAATGAAAAAAACCATGGCTTATGCCGCCAATGCGGCAGCACAAAAGACAAAGATATCTTGTCCGTCCTTTGAGACGGTCAAGCAAGAAATAGAGTGCATCATGCGCGATCAGCATCTCACGTTAAGAGGTGCGATTGCGTTTGCAAAGCGAGATCATCGTTTCCGTGATTTTGCCGAACAGCTTGGCTTCGGAGAAAGCGAGGTGGCGTGATGGCGAAAGTTGTCAACAATCTCGCCGCCGACTCGTGCGCGCGCGTGGTATGTACTGGACATACGCAAACGGGTATTAATGATAATGCCTGTTTTTCAGACCACGCGCGGACGTGCGCGAGGGCGAGGCGCAGACCGTTCACCGAAGCGGAGGTTGCCGCATGGCGCGAGCGAGTCTTCGGCGAAACGCTGAACGATCCCGTGAAGGTCGCCGTCGAGGAGGCGGTAAGGGACTTCGGGAGCGCGAAAGACTTCACGCTCTGGGCATGGTACGCCAACCGCATCGGCGTGAACAACTTTCTCGAACTCTACTTCGAACAGAAGTCCATCATGCGCGAGTGCCGTTTGCGCCGCCCCGCCGCCGCGTTCCACGCTCGCCTAAAGCGCTTCTACTCGGCGATTACGCCGAAGAAGGAAAGGGGTGTGGCATGACGTTTCGCATGGCACTCAAGCACATCCGCAGGTACGCGCCGGAGACGGAACAGACGTTTCGGGCCATCTGCCGGAACCGCTACTGCCGACCAGTCCGCGACTGGGCGATCTTCGATCTCGCGAGGTCGAAAAAACTGCCGTACGATAGCGTCAAACGCCGCTATAACAGGCACTTGGCGCGTCTTCACGAGATCTTCCGTGTCCCGGTCGGCGGCTAATTATGGAGGGCGGTCGCGATGCCGGAG
>JAEEGH010027213.1_pt1 | contig 11333 bp, 12 predicted proteins | sample 9134181 | NCBI WGS metagenome assembly JAEEGH01 (sample SAMN16246544, study PRJNA631951) | gut metagenome | biome: gut microbiome; feature: rumen; material: DP-attached | host: Bos | place: Iran: Karaj | collected 2018-10 | reverse complement strand
GGTGCTGCGGATTACTTCCTGTCCACGATTAACAAAAATTCTCTGACAGTGCTGGACAATGCCATGCTGGAGCCTTCACTGAAGGGTGCACAGCCAGGAGTGACCTATCAGTTTGAGCGGGAAGGATATTTCTGTCCTGATTCCAGACATTCGACAGAAGAGAAGCCTGTTTTCAATCTCACGGTCACTCTGAGAGATTCATTCAGTAAAATTGAGAACACCAAATAATTCAGGGAGCTGAAGATTCAGACTGACAGATCTTTATGATCAGCCGGTTAAGTCTGACTGAACTGTTACAGGATCATGGATCTTTAAACGACTGCACGGAGGAATTTTTTCTTCCTGCAGTTTTTTTTGTCAGTCTTTTTGGCGGAACTTTCCTGCCTGCAGAATTTGGCATTACAGAATCATAATTCCGACCAGGATCTTGCGGCCGATGACGGCTGCTGCCAAAGCTCAATGCAGTGCAGAATGTGCATTGATCTGGCTGCACGCAACCGGAGTTTTTATAGAAACGGTTTCCGTGTTTTGCAAAAAATATACTGCCTGTTTCTGCAGGAAAAGCTAAAAAATGATTTGACAAAAAAGTTATTAACAAACGAATGTTCAGGATTCGGAGGTTGTCAACATTTTACAAACTATTTTTGTTAATTGTTTTCGGGATTCATTGCTATATCTGGATTCGGCACATAAATACTGGCGGATGCGGACAATACCTGGTCTGCCGCCATCAAATTTTGAGATGCTGAAACAACATAATAGGGGAAACTGCATTATCACAAACTTAACAATACGGGAATTGCACAGGGGGAAACAAAAAAATCTTAAACCCTGTTTAAAACACTTACGACATTTGTCTCGGATATCAACATTAAGAGCAGTTTGGTGGAAGTAGCCATGAACAGAAGTGAAGTTTAACTCCAGTGGCATTCAACTGTGGCCGGATCCTGATCATCAGGTCTTCAGAAACCGGGATCAGCAGCTATTCATGGTTGTAGCCGAAATAGTTTACAGCCCACCTGAAGATCCTGCAGGTGTAGAAGTCGGGAGTGTACGGCTCCCTGAAAAATTTAGGAACAAGACGACTCTCATCCGGAATTTCCAGCAGTTTTCCATTTTTGATCTTTGCTGTCCAGTTTTCAAAGGTGAACAGATCTTCGTGTCCCTCAGCCGGCTCAACAGCAAAATGTACATTGTGAGGATAGTTCTGATGTTTGCTGTAAAGGTGCGAGGAAACACCGCAGAAATAAACAGCCCTGAACATTTCGTCAGGGTATTCATCCATAACCAGCAGGTGCTGATCTTTCATGTCCGGGTTGGAAGTCTTTGAGAATTTTTTGCTGAATTTTCCCTTCAGACACCACCTGCAGTGATATGACGGATTAGCGTCATGTACGTACATGGCCCAGAGCCATTTGAATTTCGACGGATCAAAGTTGTGTTCAACCGTAATCATAACTTTTCCTTTTTTTCGGATTTTTCTGCCGGCTGCATTTTGCAGCAGGTATATTTCAACTTCATGCTTGGGGAACAGTCAATTCTGTTTAAAACCAGGATTTTCAACAGAAAGTGCGGGAACGAAATTTATTTTGAGAAAATTACGCTACCTGCAATATACGCATTCCGAACCGGCAAAGACCATGGCACAGGCCTTGACTGTTTATCCCTGAACTACGGTTCGTTCTTGTAGGTTTGTACCTGTTCGTTTGCCTCATTTTTCTGACTTTCAATCTTTGCTTAAGTCGCGTCTTTTTTAGCGTTGTACTTCAGTTCGATGAGGTAGACGCATTCGCTTTTCTTTCCCTTGTTGATGGTTATTATCAGATCAGCGAATTTCTCCCAACTGCCGATGACTCTCAGTGATTTCTGCTGTTCAGCCACAACTCCGTGCATGGGATTAAGTTTGGCACGCAGACCAGATTCAATGCCTTTTCACTCATGTGTCAGAACGGAGAAAATGAGTAAAATCAGGAAAGCAGAAAGGAAGTTTCAATCTGAAATGTGGAATTCTTTATAAAGCTGATGCCTGTACTCAGATTCGGTGGCAACCTGGGTCATATCATCAAATCTGCCTGCTGTTATCATTTTTTCTATGAGTTTGCCTAATTTGAGCTCACCTTCCTTTCTTGCTTTTTTATACTCTTCTTCAAACCCTTCTTTAAATCCATCCTCCCTAAACCACAGGAGATTTTTCTGCTCGTCATATTCGGTTAAGCACATGGAAGTTACCCCACTTTGTCAGAACGGTGAAAATGAGTAAAATCAGTGAAGCAGAAAGATTCAATCTGTAATGTGGAATTCTTTATAAAGTTGATGCCTGTACTCAGAATCGGTGGCAACCCGGGTCATATCATCAATTCTGCCCGCAGCTACCATTTTATCTATCAGTTTCCCAAATCTGATCTCACCTTCTTTCCTACCTTCCTCTTTTCCTTCTTTAAATCCATCCTCCTTAAACCACAGGAGATTTTTCTGCTCGTCATATTCAGTTAAGCACATGGCAGTTACCCCACTTTGTCTGAACGGAGAAAATAAGTAAAATCAGCAAATCAGAGAGGGAGTTTCAATCTGTAATGTTGAATTCTTTATAAAGCTGATGCCTGTACTCAAAATCAAGAAAGGTCAATAAAGGCTGTTGTTCAACAGGAATATTTTCAGCAGAAAATAGTGAACTTTCCGCAAATCACAAAAAACTGACTCCGCTTAAAAATTAGACCGTATTTTCAATAATTTGTTCAAAGATCGGCTTTATATAATCACTATTTTGAAAAACATCTGCCATTCAGCAAAAACAGATATTTAAAGCATTTGGTGAACAGTCACATTTGATTATCAAATGCGCGATGTTCTGCATCCGCTTGTTTAAAATTGCAGACTGTTAAATCCTGTTGAATGTTAATTACCTCTAAAAATACTTGATTTCTGTTAATTATTAGTACACAGATATTTATATTACAAAAACTTGTTCAAAAACGTGATATTTATCATTTTTTTAATAAGAACAACATTTTTCTTTTAATGAGTCTCTTATAATAACCTGTGAATGCGGAGTTTCAGCTGTGCTCCGGCTGACAGAATATTTTTTCGCATTTCCGTTTTTGATTCTTTCTTTTTTTGCCGTTTTCTGTGATCCTTTTATTCAGCTGTTCTGCTGCTGCAGATAATACTGGGTTTTCGGGAACTATATTTAGGTAGGAGAATTTCAATGTCACATGAAGATTTTGAATATTTGAGGAGGAAGGCAGAGGAGGAGAGACGCAGGAAGGAGATAGCGAGAAGAAAGCGTATTTCAATGCTGAATGGAAAAGTCCAGGCTATCTATAACTCCATTGATGTGCTGATGAAAGATTATTCCCGTCAGATCCGATCCATTTGTTCAAAGGCCGGCAAGTCCGGTATCAGCAGGGTCAGCGGGACAGATGAAGTCAGCAATGTTCTTTCCGGTTTCAGATCCCGCCTTTCGGCAGTTAGCACCTCTTTTACCGAAAATGAAGAGCAGCTGAACAGAACAATCGACAGTCTTGTCAGTTTCAAGAATGAGGTCAGACTGAGTTCCGGCAAAATAGTTGCAATTGAAAGCAGAGTTATCAGGGCCTGCGGGATTATTGACGATATCAGACAGACTCAGAGCAGAATTGATTCCCAGCTGCGTTACAGCAGCCAGTCCTGTCGCGAAATAGAGGAGGCAATGCGAAACTATGAGGTGGATTCCGTTGATTCCTATAATTTGCTGCAGCAGCGTTTGACCGGCTACAGAGACAAAAATACTGAACTGCGGGCTGTGTCTACAGATTCCGATGATCCGTCGGTTCTTTCAAAGATCAGCAGCGCATTCAGTGAGCTGTCATCCAGAATTGCAGCTGATGATAAATCCTTTGATGTAGTGATGGGTGATATCAAGGCCAGGTACAGTCAGCGTCTGACCACAGAGATTTCAGATCTGATTGAGAAGATCAGAGCAAACGAGGAAGCCCGCAAAAAGGATAAAGCCGATGCCGAGAATATTGCAAGAAGGAAGGCAGAGGAGGAACAGCGCGCCGTGCTTCAGGAAAAGAAGTTGAAAGTGGTTGAACTTGCCAAGAAGGAGTTTGATGATCTTATTGCGGAGCCTGTGATTTCATCTAAAATTTCTGATGCCATTCAGGATCTTCTGAATAAATTACACTGAAGGATGCCGACACTTTTGAACTCAGCGATGTATATGCCATAAGCATACAGCCTAAAATAAAGAAGATCCGCAGGGAGATAGAGGAGTATAAAAAGCTTGCCGAGAACTTCAACGGTCTTTATGCCGAGTATGTTGTGCTGGCCCAGTACTGTGAGGAGGAGCCGAAGGACTATGCCCTCAGTGAATCCAGCATTTCCATGATCCAGGTTGAAATCACACGTCTTCAGCAGGCGGCGAAGAAGAGAGACGAGCAGCTGTTTGCAGCAGAGGCCATCAGACATGCTCTTGAGGAAATGGGGTATGAACTTATCGGTGAGGAAACCTCCGTCCCTGATTCTGTTTTCTCCAGTCGTCTGTACCGGGATTCAAGAGGCAACGGCATTAATGCTGTAGTAAGAAGTGACGGTACCGGCAGCTTTGAATTCGGAGTGCTGTCTGTTGACGATCACGAGCTTACCTACAATGAAGCAAGAAAGGCGGCGGTCGAGACCAAATCGTTCTGCAGTAAACATAAGAAACTCCATGAACTGCTGGAATCAAACGGACTTAAGATCGGAAATCAGGTGCGCAGCGCTCCGACACCGGAAAATGCCATTGCTATTAATGCAAGTACCTTTAATATCAGTGAAGAGGTTCGTCAGGACATAATCCGCAGTGCAGAGGTGTTCACGTCATCAGCTGCGGCAGCTGAGGAAAAGAAGCTGTATGCTGATAATGAGCAGCAGAACTGATGAAATCCTCCTGCGAGCATTTTTCAGTTCTGATTCATGTCCCAGTGCTCTGATTTGATTATTTTCAGGAAAATAAATGCCAAGAAAAAAAATTTGCCCAAAGTGCGGATGTATTAATAATCCTGCAGATCCGGAATGCAGAAACTGCGGGATCAGTATTACCGGTGTCAAGGCCGCAAATTATGCGGAGGATGAACTTAAGGCTCTGGAGGAAAAATTCAGCAGAGATGATGATGTGCCTGCTGACAGTCAGTCTTCGGAAGATGAGGCCTCCCGGAGTTCGGCAGAAGGTGATAAAGGAGTGAAAAGCTCCGAAATTTCCGGCAATGCCGATATCTCATCATCTCTGCAGGAAAAATCAGAAGCAGGTGCGGATGAAGGATCCTTCACCATGAAAACGGCTGTAAGGATCTGTCCTGAATGTGGTGCTGAAAATCCCCGCAGCAGAAGAAAATGCAGCAGTTGCGGAACTGATATTCATCTTGTGCAGGTGCAGTACAGAGATGAAGGACTCTCAACCGGTTCATCTGCGTCGCCATCATCTCAGCCGTCCTCGACTTCTTCCCCGTCAGAATCACAGTCTGTTTCTGCTGTTTCATCACCGGCTTCCGGAACTGACGCCGGTTCAGGAGCTGCCGTCGATGAAAAACTGCAGCGTCGGGACAGCAAACCGGTTGAACATGATGTAAGAGACGTTGGCAGCAGGCAGCAGGTGTCCGGTGTTTCATCAGCTACTGCCTCTTCTTCAGTCCCGGTATCTGCCGATGATATGAGAATGGTAAAGATCTGCCCGGACTGTCAGGCAGAAATGGGTGAAAAGTTCAAACGCTGCACCCGCTGCGGTTGCGATCTGCGCGATGTTCAGCCTGTAGCTGTGGAAAAGCCGAAGGTAAATATTCGGCAGCAGAAACCCAGAAATTCAGATGTGGCTGTTCTTTGCTCTCCGGAAGGGAAGGAAATTCTGACTCTCAGACGTTCGTCTCCGGTTATTATACTGGGACGGGAGCATGAGATGGCTTCCTACCTTTCTGAATGCCAGTATGTCAGCAGAAAACACTGCGAACTGAAAATTTATGAGGGCAGGGTGATTATCAATGACGGCAGCAGCACCAATGGAACTTACGTCAATAACAGGAAGATCCAGAGCATGAAGGATGAGCAGCTGAAAGGCGGAGATCAGATTTCTCTCGGAGGAGTGTGGGACTGCGACGGGGCGGGATGCTTTACCATCAGGTATAACGATGAATAATTTCCCAAGGATGATAAAAGTATTAAATATCTGAAACCAAAAGATTTCAGGTGGTTTGCTGACTGTTCAAGTAGTCTGTTCCGTTCTTTGCAGATGCTTTGGCCGGAACGTTTTTGCCGGATGCTTTTTGTTGGAAACAAACGATTATAATTCTCCTGAATTTCAGCAGGACATATATGTGGGCAATGTGCTCTATCCTGTCAGGGTGCTCGGTCCTGGTCAGCGCATCGGTATCTGGCTTGTAGGCTGCAGCCGGGGATGCAAAGGATGCGTGTCTCCCGAATTCAGCCGCAGGGAGCCCAGATTCAGAATGCCGGTGAGACAGCTGCTTTCATATATCAGTGATCTGACAGAGGGACGGACTGTCGACGGAATTACCATATCCGGCGGCGAGCCCTTTGAACAGCCGGAGGCTCTCAGGGTGCTTCTGCCTGAGCTGGAAAAAATAACACCTGATATTCTGATTTATACCGGATTTCTAAAAAGCAGGCTGGAGTCGTCAGGATACGGAGATATTCTTTCAAAAACAGGCGTTCTTATAGACGGACCCTATGTTGAAGAAAGAAATACCGGCGTTTTTCTGAGAGGCTCCGACAATCAGAACATTTATATTCTGAAACCGGAACTGAAGGAGCTTTATGCAGAATACATGAAGGACGGCACCAACCGGCTGCAGCTGTTCAGAACCTCTACGGGATTTGTCTCGGTCGGTATTGTAAGACGCGGATTTACAGATGAACTGGGGAAACACCTGTTTAAAAACGGTGTAAACCTGAGTTCCGGCGGAAGAAAGGATGAGGATTTAAATTAATGGAGCTGTTATGACAGACAGAGCAGAGAATGAGTATTTCATGCCGAAGTGGCATAAAGAGCTGGAAATTTTCAGCAAGATCAAGCCGTTTATCATAATTGAGGGCAATATTCTTGATCAGTATATTTATCCTGTGGACACTGATTTCTGCTCCAAAGGTGAAATCAGCGGCATAAACAGATATCTGTATGCCTTTTACCGTAATCTGGGCTATAAGAACGTTGCCTTCTACAATTTCGTAAAGGGTTTCCATATTGACTGCGGCGATGATCCCGTTGTCGAGCTGGAGGAATTTGCCAACCTTATAGGTGCCAGTCCGGAGCCTGTTCAGGGGCAGAAGGATCTTACCCATATAGAAGCTAATTTTGATACCGCCACCACTTTGACCACCAGAGCTCTTTGTCAGGATATGGAGTCCACCGTGGTGATCATGGATTTCGCCTCCCGTTATATCATCGGACCGAACAACATGACCTACCCTGATGTCATGGCTTTCACCAAAGTCCAGCAGATGATGCTTGATGCAAGAGAGGTAAAAAACGATCGGGGAGTTTTGCTTAAAAATTCACTTATTCTTCTGGTAAACAAGGTCAACGACCTTCCTGCATGGCTTTTCCTTAACAACCCGCTGGCTAAAACCATAAATGTTCTTCCGCCGGGCAAGGAGGAGCGGGAAAGTTATATTGATACCAAGTTGGAATTTTTCTTCGAGAAGGATATTTTTCAGGAGGACATGAAGAAGTACTCCTCATCTGAAGCAGACAGAGCGGAGCTTGACAAGCTTAAACAGCGTTTTGTCGGTCTCACCGAAGGCTTCACCTATGTGGATCTCCAGGGCCTTCAGAAACTGTGCAAGAATCAGAAGTACCGAATTGCTGAATTCTGCAATGTGGTGGATCTTTACCGCTACGGAGTAAAGGAAAATCCGTGGCAGTCTCTTGATATCCAGGAGATTAAAAACGCCAAGGAAAAATTCAGAAGGAGAGTTAAGGGTCAGGATCTTGCTCTGGATAAAACTCTGGATGTAATCAAGCGTGCAATTACCGGCATGGACGGACTGCAGCATTCATCCCATACCAAGCCGAAGGGCATTCTCTTCTTTGCCGGTCCTACCGGTACCGGAAAAACAGAGACCGCCAAAACCCTTGCGGAAAATCTTTTCGGAGACGAAAGCAAGTGCATCAGATTTGACATGAGTGAGTTCAGTCAGGCCCACAGCGATCAGAAGCTTCTCGGAGCTCCTCCAGGATATGTGGGTTATGAGGCAGGAGGCCAGCTGACCAATGCGGTAAAGAACAATCCTTTCAGTATTCTCCTTTTTGATGAAATAGAAAAGGCTCACGGTTCCATTTTCGACAAGTTTCTTCAGATCCTTGAAGACGGTCGTATGACTGACAGCCAGGGAAACACTGTGTACTTTTCTGAAACAGTCATTATCTTCACCAGCAACCTTGGTATAAATGTGGAGGACGAGACCGGCAGAAAGGTGCCTAATGTTCTTCCTGATGATCCTTATGACGAGGTTCGCGAGAAGGTTCGTTCAGCTATTGAATATCATTTCAAGTCAGTTTTGAACAGGCCGGAAATTCTGAACCGTATCGGTGAGAATATTGTGGTGTTCGACTTTATCCGTCCTGATGTGGCAGTGGAGATCCTTAATGCACAGCTGAAAAAGATTGTGACGAATCTCCGCCAGAACAAGAATATAGAGCTGGATTTCAGCAGCAATGCCATGACACAGCTTAAAACGCTTGCTCTTAAGAATCTAGCCAACGGCGGACGCGGAATCGGCAATATTGTTGAAACCTTCTTCATCAATCCTCTTTCGCGCTTCCTGTTTGATCACGAATATTTCTCCGATGTTTCTGTTACAGTCAATCAGATTGTGAATGAGACCGAGTCAGAGATTAAGAGTGCCCAGCTTGGAAAACTGGTGGATGCAATGAAGTGCGACGTAAAGTCAAGATGAGACTTTATTATGCTGTTGTTTAGTTTTCTGTGAGGTCAGTATGAAAATTGCTGTTCAATGTGAGACAGGTCTTGGAAAAAAATATTGTGAGGATCATGCGCTGTGCTATGAATACGGAAATGCCCAGACCTCGCTTTTCAACCGCGTAAGAAAGGAGTTTGAGGTAAAAGAGCCATGTCTTGTGGGAGTGGCTGACGGTGTTGGAGGAAATCCGGGAGCTCATGAGGCTTCCAGATTCACTCTTGGCGCATTTACGGATTACAGCCGGGAGATCGCTGAGATTGGCAGTCTGAATGATCTTGGAAAGATCATGAAGGAGCTTAACGGCAGACTCATAGATTATGCTTCTGGCATCCGTTTCAAGGAAACCATGGCCACCACCTTCAGTGCCGTCTATGTTGATCCTGACACATGCTTCTATCTTCACACCGGAAATACCAGAATTTCAGTAATGCATTCCAGATACCTCAAGCAGGTAACAACTGACTACACCACATATCAGTTTCTGCTGGATCACGGGCAGCCGGAGGCGGCAGAGAGATGCAACAAGTGTGAGATCATCAGCTGTATGGGGGGCGGCAGTCCTGAGAATCTCAGCAGGATCCAGGCGAAACATGTTTATGAGGGAGGCAGACGGCCTAAGCTCATTCTTCTCACCAGTGACGGTATTCATGAGTTTGTCGATCTGGATTGCATGGAGGAGATTCTGGCAGATGACGGTATCGGCGATCTTGATAAAACTGACATTCTGATCCGGGAGGCTCTTGAACACGGATCAGCGGATGACAAGACAGCGGTTATTGTCAGATTTCATGATTAAGTTGTAAGGATGGCAATATGAACTGGAGAGATCCGAGAGTTGCGAAAAAATACGGTATCGGGCTGTTTCTGAGCGGACTTTTTTTCTTCAGTGTCAGTATGGTTTTATATTTTATTGAAGTAGAACTCAGTCCACTGATGATGCTGACGGCTGCCTTCATGATACTCGTTTCCGCCTACTGGTTAATTCGATGGGGTAAATGCCGTCATTGCAGAAAACTGCTTATTTCCGCCAGAATAGACAACGGGATCTGTCCTTACTGCGGTGAGTCCCTGGATCCTGACGCTGAAAGCTGAGGTGATACTTTCCGTATTTGGAAGCTTTGCTGATAAGAGTAAATTCTTCCGTGAACAGGAATGGTTAGCAGTATTTTTTTACAGCGTTTTTATCTGTTTCAAGTTTCTCCCGTTTTACGGATATTTTGTTCAGGAATGTCTGAATGCGGCTTTTATCCGGTTCTGCATGTCGGCTGAGGATTTCTGGCTGAAATTTAGGCGACAGTAAGTTCATTTGCTGCCTTTGATTTTATCTTTGGCAGTATCTTTTATTCTTTTCTGGATTATAGATCACACTTTTGGGTATAATCATTTCTAGTTAATTTGATTTTAAGGATTAGACATGGCTGTAGTAGGTCTTTTTTATGGCAGTGATACCGGCAATACTGAGAAGGTAGCTGAAAGAATTCAGGCAGAACTTGGTGCTGATCTTGTTGATCTGCATGATATTGCCAAGGCAAAAAAAGAGGATTTGGAAAAGTATGATTTTCTGATTTTAGGCACTCCGACCTGGTACACAGGCGAGCTTCAGTCCGACTGGGATGCTTTCATGCCTGAATTTAAGAAGATTGATCTGAAGGACAAGGTTGTGGCTCTTTTCGGTCTCGGTGATCAGGAGGATTACAGCGATTACTTCCTGGATGGCATGGGTACTCTCAAGGAGGTTGTTCTTTCCATGGGCGGTGTTCTTGTGGGCAACTGGTCAACTGAAGGATATACCTTCGGATCAGAAAAGGCTCTGATTGATCCTGAGCATTTTGCCGGTCTGGCAATTGATGAAGATCGTCAGTTTGAGCAGACAGACGAAAGAATAAAGAAGTGGTGTGCTCAGATTACTGAAGAAATGAGTCTGAATCTCTTCAGGTGATATTATTTCATCTCGTCTTCTGGATCTGCGGTTCATTTACGTCTGATATCGATGTGGTGGACCGCAGTCTTTTTTTTGAGCTTTCTTGTCCTTTTTCTGGTACCTGTCCGGTATTCATACTTTGCATAACTATAAAACATTGTTCCTTAATGTGCTCAGACTAATGAATCATAACATGTCTTAAATAAAGTTTTTTTAAAACGGGTTGTAATGATTCTTATTGACAATACCTGTCTAATATTGAGATCTGTCATTCAAATTTTTTTTAACTTTCTGCTATAGTTATCATTAGGTAAATTTACATTTCATTTGGCTCTGTTTGTTAATTTCTAGAAAAACGGTAACTTGGGTAATTAAAACTGCTATTTGTCATGTTCGATAAAATCTTTACAAACCCTTATGCGACAAGGGGTTATGCTAGATAAAGGAGTTCACAAAAATA
>JAEEGH010027211.1_pt1 | contig 11334 bp, 8 predicted proteins | sample 9134181 | NCBI WGS metagenome assembly JAEEGH01 (sample SAMN16246544, study PRJNA631951) | gut metagenome | biome: gut microbiome; feature: rumen; material: DP-attached | host: Bos | place: Iran: Karaj | collected 2018-10 | reverse complement strand
TGATTTTGCAAGCTGACTTCCAAGAGTTGCAGAAGCTCCCGGACCCCATTTACTAAAGTTCAAAGCAGAAAAATTAAATCCTGGAACAATTTTTCCTGCTTCGTTAGTATGGCCTGTAAAAACTGCAATAGCAGCAATTACAATCACAATGAAACCAATCCACACAGAAAGCCAGTCTTCTTTTTTATATAAATCTGACCAGTGGAATTTTTCTACAGTTACAAGTTCTTCTGACTGTGTAACTTCAACATTCTTTTCACTCATCTTAAACTCCTTATAACCTATAGCGTTAGTAGGTAATTGTTTTTAATTGACTACGAACATATATTTTATTACCTACTATGTCAATAGGTTATAAGAAATTTATTTATATTTTTTTTGAATTTGCTATTACACCACCGCCCAGTATTACTCCATCCCTGTAAATTACTACAGACTGACCAGGAGTTACTGCATTCTGTTTTTCATTAAAGGTGATTTTCCATGGTTTACCGGTGTAGGCATGTTTATCTTCAGGCCCCGGAATATATTCTTCTATCGTTGCAAATGCAGATTTACTTCTCAATCTGATTTTTACACTTGCCTCAAAAACCTGATCTGGTTCAATATTTCCTGACCAGACAAAATCATCAGCAATAAGATAATCTGAAGCTAAAGAGTTTTTTTCCGCCAGCACAATCTGATTTTTTTCTGCATCAATTTTTGCTACATACAAAGGATTTTTTGACGAAACTCCAAGTCCCCTTCGCTGACCAATTGTATAATGCTCAAGCCCCTTATGCCGTCCAAGAACCCTGCCATTTTCATCAACAAAATCACCAGGGACAGAAGCCTTATCTGCAAAAAGAGCATCAAAATACTGAGAGTCTATAAAATCCTGACTTTCTTTTCGTTCTGCAGCTTCCAGTCCTGCCTCTTTTGCAAGTTCAAACACCTGACTTTTACGTAAAGTTGCCAGAGGAAAGCGAACTTTCTCCAAAAGTTCAGAAGGAAGTCTGTAAAGAAAATAAGTCTGATCTTTTGATTCATCATTGGCACAGGCAATCATGCAGGGTCTGTCCCCTGTCCCCCAAAGCCCTTCTTTAGGACGCACAATCATTGCGTAATGACCAGTACAAAAATAATCGTATTTTATATCAATCTTTTTTATACCTTCCAGAAGTGCACCAAATTTTATAAAACGATTACAGCGGATACAGGGATTTGGAGTTTTTCCTGCTCTGTATTCATTCTTAAAATACTCCAGAACTTCCTGATTATATTCTTCACTTACATCAATTACGTGATATTCAATATCCCACTGTTTGCAAAACCTTTTACACTCTTCAATATCTTCTTTTTCACCAGGACCATAACATGCATCGTGAAAAGGTTTTTCAGACTGAACTTCCTTTATATGACCATCCCACAAAGACATAGTCACACCAATCACTTTGCAGCCCCTTCTTTTAAGTAAAAGAGCTGTTAAAGTTGAATCCACCCCGCCAGACAAGCCCACAACAACGGTAGAACCTTCAGGCGGAAGATCTAATGCTTCATAAACCATACAAACCTACTTATTTTCTAAACTGACTGTTTCTTTTATAAAAGTGGCAATTTCCCTGATCATTGAAATTCTGCGGCCCAAAAGTCCATGCTCAACCGGATACTCAATCAACCTTTGAACAGGCCTTTCTGATGCTGAAAAAGATGACGACTTCCAGTAAGCCTGTAATTTATCCCACAAAGGAAAAATCATTTCAGAATTTAAACTGACAGAATCAAACTTTGCTGCAAAAATTAAAAGATTTTTCTGACGGACTTTTTCAAATGCATTAGAAAAAGCAAGATTTTGAGAATTCCTGACAATATCATCATAAATTGCATCAATACCATCAGAATTTAAGATACGACCTTCATTTAAAAGTGCTTCAATATATTTTTCCTTACCAAGACGAAGAAAACAGGTTGGATCATAAGGTGCAAGCATGATAATCCCCCTTATAAAATCCAGTTGTTTTCCTGCGTTCAAGGCAGAATTTCCACCCATACTATGCCCCAGCAAAAAAATCTGGTCGGAATCAACATTGTATTTCTTCAAAAAGTCTTCAGAATGTGCATAATTTGCAAGATTTTCAGCATCTTCCACACAATTGGTGATAAGATATTTTCCTTCACTTCCCCAGGCCCCCCTGTGATGAGGAACAATAACTACACATCCAATTCTACAGAGGGCATGCGAAATATCATCATTTCTGGCAGAACCAGGAAAACCATGCAGCATGATTACACAAGGATGTTTTTCTTTTTTTACATTATGAGGCCACATAATTTCGCCATAAATATGACTTCCATCAGAAACAAAATCCAGACTTGAATAATCTGGCAGAGAATTTTCATTCAAATCTAAAGGTTCATCAAAAAGATACTCAAGACTGATATTTGACATGCCGCCTCCTTTCATACAGATTAATTAATAATTTATAAGATTATTACCTAGTAAGTCAATAGGTAATGAGGCGTAAAAAAGATATGCATCAGTAAAGTTCTAATAGTCTTTCTAAAATCCTTTTTTGGCTGCTTCTTCCATCACCGATTTTAGTGATGCGGTATAAAAAGTCTGAAGGCATCCTTTGAAAATATCCTTATCCAGATCATTTCCATGCTTTATATACCAGATTATCTGAGAACTCAAAAGATTTGCATAACTGTATCCGACAAAAGATTTAAAATCTTCGGTGTTGGAAATTCCTGCTTCTTTGGAAAAATATTCAATGGTGGATACAACAAAAAACATAAGATCCTTTTCAAAAATATTTTTCAAAGTCTGTTCACCAAGAGATTCATATGCACATTTGCAGAGCGGAATATTTTGGTCTATATAGCCAAGAACAAAATCCATAGCCTGAGGCAGACTTGCATTTGCTTTTTTAAAAGATTCAACAATATTCTGAACTTCCAGAGAATAAGTAAAATAAAGCAGATCAAAATTGTTTTCAAAATGATAGTAAAAGGTATTCCTGTTAATATTGCATTCAGAAACAATATCCTGAACGGTGATTTTTGAAAAAGGCCTGTCTTTTATCAGTTTTTTTAAGGCCTCTGCCATCTGTTTTTTTGTTTCTGAAGAATTATCTGCCATAAGTTCATTATTAGACAAAGCTTAAAATTTGTCTATTGTACTTAAACCAGGAATTTATTAAATTCCAAACTAACAAAGTCTAAAATCGGAAGTGTGTCATGAAAAAATCTCTACGCTACGGGCTCTTTTTTGCCCTTGTAATTATTTTTGTTTTTTTAACAATTCTCGTAACCCGCAAAAAACCCGTCCAGGCAAAGGAAGATGCCCTCCCTGCCGTCATTATAGAAAAACCTCACACGGGCACCTTAGTCGAATCTGTAACTATTTCAGGCTATGTAGAAGCAAATGCCATGATTCCGGTAGTACCTTTTGTTTCTGGAACAATCACAGAATATCCTGCAAGAGCCGGTGATTACGTAGAAAAAGACACCCTGCTTGCAAAAATTGATGATGAGCCTTTCCGCCAGCAGATGCTTCAGGCACAGGCTTCCTTTTTTGCGGCAAAAAGCACTTACGACCGAATCGAAACCCTTTTTAAGTCTGGGGCAACTTCTCAGCAGAATTACGATAACGCACGCGCCCAGTACGATGCCGCTAAGGCTCAGTATGACCTTGCAAACTTACAGGTTGGTTATACAGAGGTGCGTGCACCGGTTGCGGGCACCATTTTGATGGCAGACCAGGCGGTGGGTGGCATTGGAAGTCAGAACTCGCCGGTTGCTGTTCTTGCCGACCTTGAAAATCAGGTTGTGCGCCTTAAGGTACCGGAAAAATACTTTGACCTTTTTACCCTGCAGAAAGATTCCCTTGTAGTAACCGTAACCCGTCCTGCAGAAAAAGAGCTTTACGAAGACGCTGTTACAACTGCTACAATCGAAAATATGGCTCCTTACATTTCTCCGGAAAGTAAGAACTTTCAGGTAGTGTGCCACCTGGACAATCCGGGAGAACGCTTCCGCCCGGGTATGTTTGTAAAAGTTCAGGTTGCCTACCGCGTTCACGAAAATGTGCCGGTTCTTCCAATTCAGACAAAGAAAATGGACGGCTCCTGCTACATTTATAATTCCCAGGAAAAAACTGTTACTTATATAGAACCGTTTACTGCGCCATCAGACGGCGAATATTTTGTGGTTCCTTCTGAATACAAGGATAGCTTCTTTGTGACTGACGGACAGAATTTTGTTTTTGATGGTCAAAAGGTCCGTCTGTATGAAGAGGCGCTGAATGAAGCTCTCTGAATTTTCGGTTAAACACCCGGTTGTAATTGGCATGTTCCTCATCGTGCTGGCTGCATTTGGAATTTATTCCATTGCAACCATGCCGGCAGAATTTATGGCCGATATTTCCATGCCTCAGGCAATTGTTTACACAATTTATCCGGGTGCCAGTGCCGAAGACGTTGAACAGGACATCACCAAGGTTCTGGAAGACGAGTTTGTAACTCTTCCTCATTTTAAGAGCATTGAAAGTTCTTCTTACAACTCCATGAGCTGGATTACCATTACTTATGCTGATGGCTACGATGCCTACGACCAGATAGAAGAACTTAGAAACAGAATCCGCCAGCTTGTACCAGATTTGCCGGAGGGAATTTCGGGCGACCCAACGGCAATCGTCGGCGGTGTTTCCATGATGCCTATTATCGAATTTTCGGTAGAGGCGGGTAAAGATTCTGCACGAGTTACTTCTTTTATTAATGATGAATTAAAACCACTTCTTACTCAGATTGACGGTGTTTCTTCTATTACAGTGGATGGCGGAAAGGAACTGCAGGTAGAAGTAAAAATTGATGTAGACGCTCTTACTTCTAAGGGCATTTCCGTTACAAATGTTTATCAGGTTTTGAATTACGGAAACGTCACCCTGCCGCTTGGAAACGGTTTTTTTGAAAATCGTTCTATTCAGCTGCGCTATTCGGGCGGCTTTACAGATATTGAAGACATTAAAAATCTTCCGGTTGGCGTTGCTGATGGTTCCAGCATTATTCATCTGGGAGACGTTGCAGAAGTTTCGCTCACATATCCTAAGGCAGAATATTATGTTTCTGATGGTAAGAACCCAATTACCCTTGTGAGCATCACAAAAAGAAATGACGGAAACACAACCGGAATTATTAAAAACGTAAAAAAGGTGCTTGAGCGCTGCGAAAAAGAATACGGCGGCGCGGTACATTTTAATATCATCTCTGATGATGCAAGACAGGTTTCGGCCTCTTTGCGCACTGTTCTTTCCAGCGGTCTTATGGGAATTGTTTTTGCGGTTCTTGTAATCCTGCTTTTTATGGCAGACTGGCGTGCCACCCTTACAATCAGTCTTTCTATTCCTCTTTGTATTCTTTTTGCAATGATTGGAATTAAGATTTTTGGCATTACCCTGAACCTTATGAGTTTTTCTGGTCTGGTAATTTCTCTTGGTATGGTAGTTGATGGTTCCACGGTTATGATTGACCAGATTTACCGTTACTATAAGCGCCGCGATTCCGAAACTGGCGAACTTGAATACACAGTTAATCAGTCAATTTACAAGGGCTGGGATGAAGTTTCGGCTTCTATTCTTGCAAGTGCCGCTACAACAATTGTGGTTTTCCTGCCAATCGCCATGATGTCCGGCCTGATGGGAAAGGTTCTTAAGCCTGTTGCAATTACAATCATTATGGCAATTTTTGCCTCTTTCCTGGTAGCAGAAATTGTCGTTCCTTTTCTGCTTAAACAAGTTCTTTCTGACCAGGGCCCTAAAATCAGAAAGAATGAACGCCGCTTTGACAAGTTCATGAAAAAAGTAGAGAGAGGCTACCGCAAGGTACTCGGCCTTGCAATCAAAAACCGTCTTATGGTAGTGATTGGCGCCATCCTTCTTCTTGTTTTCTCGGCATTTACTGCCTTCCGCCTGGGCGTTGCCTTTATTCCTTCTACAGATAACAGTGACTTTTACATTTCCATGGACCTGCCAGTTGGAACAACTCTGGAACAGACCCGGGAAAAAATGGATATTGCCCAGAAGCTTCTTTATAAATACGTGCCGGAAATTGACAACGTGGTAATTTATACAGGTCAGAGTAACAGCAAGGGAATATCCAGTCAGGCGACACCGGAAAGTGCCTATGTTCATGTTGTGCTTGTTCCTGTTGCAGAACGCAAGCGCGATGTTCATGACATTATGATTGAGATACAGGGTATATGGGCGTCGGTTATTCCAGACAGCAAGATTACCGTTGCAAACGGCGGTTTTGACCGCCTGGTAGGCTTTGTTTCTGGCGGTGGCGGTTATGGTCTTACCCTTATTTCCGAAGACCTTGAAACTCTTTACGAAACTGCTTTTTCTATAAAAGAGTTCCTGGAAACCGACCCGGAAGTTGTAACTGCCAAGCTTGATACAGACTTTGATACTACCACAATGATTATTGATATGAGCCAGGAATATCTTAGCTCTATGGGTATTACAAGTTACGAAGCGGGTCTTACATCAGCCATTCTTTTCCGCGGTGTAGATGCCGGCCGCTACAAGGACGATTCAACTGGTAACCGCTACAACGTACACTTAAGTTCAAATATCATAGACAGCAACATTTCTGCCGACACAATTTCTAACCTTCATATTGTTACTTCAAACGGCCGCGACGTTTCTTTTGCAAACCTTTCTGATATTAAAGTGGAAAAATCCATTTCTCAGATAAACCATTCTGACCGCGCAAAAACAATTACCGTAAGTGCCACCCTGGTTAGTGAGGACACTGCCGGAGTAAGTCAGCGGGTTCAGGACTTTATTGCAAAAAATCCTCTGCCAAACGGAGTGCGCAGTAAAGCGGGCGGTATTATGGCATTTATCGGCGATATGGTTGCCCCAATGATTATTGCAATTATCACTGCAATCTTTTTGGTTTATACAGTAATGGTTCTTCAGTTTGAAAAGTTTAAGCAGCCTCTGCTTATCCTTTCTACAATTCCATTCTGTCTTATTGGTGTAGTTGGCGGACTTCTTGCCTTTGGTTCTACTCTGAATATGCTTTCCCTTCTGGGCTTAATATCTCTTGCGGGCGTTGTTGTAAATAACGGAATTATCCTTGTAGATTATGTTAATCAGCTGCGTGCCCAGCGCCGTGAGCTTATTGCTAAAAATATGGGCCACATGAACAAGGACGGCGAATGGGAAATTGAACTGAATGAGGAAGAAGAAAACAATCTGCTTTTTAATTCTGTAGTTGATGGTTCCGCTTCCCGAATCCAGCCGATTTTGATTACGACACTCACGACCCTTCTGGGAACTTTCCCTATGGCAATTGCAAGCGGAGAGGGTGCTGAAATTTACGCGCCTATGGGGCAGGCAATTGTTGGTGGCTTAATCACCAGTACCCTTATTACATTGATTGTTATTCCAGTATTATATTATCTGACTGAAAGTAAAAGAAAGAAGAGGACTAAAAATGAAAAGAATGAAGAATAGTCTAAAAACACTTTTTGCCGCAGTTTGCATTTTTGCACTGGCTTCCTGTACCTCAATTTTTTCCGGCGGAACCGGTGGTCTTGTAGTAGACGCAGAATCTACCTCTGTTCCAAAGGCTGGAATTGCAAACGTAGATGTTTATGCTTACATGAAACTTTCTGACCGCGATGCTGATTATGCCGCCTGGTCTGAAGGCAGCATTTTTTCTCCTTCGTCAGATTACTACGGTCATACAGTAACCGCAAATGACGGAACCTTTACAATCAGCAAGCTTGTTTGGGAAGAAGATAAGCCTGATTTTGGAAAGGACGCTGATTACACCACTGTTTACCTGCTTTTTTATCACGAAAACTACGGGCTTACAAAGGGCGAATCTGTAATTATTTCTGATTCTGTTTCTGATACAGTTTACACTGAACTTACTGCAGTTCGTAAATCTACAGTGCTCAACCTTACTTTTGAGGATGTGGCCACTGCAGCCGCTACTAACGCTGCGGTTTATGTAAAGGTTTCGGTTCCGCAGACTACCGCAGTTAATACCAGCGCTAGTCCTAAGGTTTACGACGCAACAATTACGGGGAATGGGGCCATCACCATTTCTTATCCTCGCTGGCAGAGCTCTGAAAACAGGGCAAACGGTATAGAAAGTGAACCTCTTGTAACAATTTCTTATACCCAGAGTGCGGACCAGATTACCTGGATGGGCTGCTACAATGCAGACAATGAGTCTGGGGACTACGCCTTCCGCGCAGACGATGCGGGCGCAACCAGCATTACTAAGCTTATAAAAAATCCGTCTTATTCAATTACCCTTTATGGTAAGGCCTGTAGACTTTCGGTGCCTTCTATTGGCGGTCAGTACAGTGCGGCCGGCGACACAAGCGACGATGGCTTAAAGGTTGCTCTTTTTGGAAAGGACGCTTCCGGCAGTTACACTGTGAGCATGGGAGAAACTACAACTGCTTCTCAGGCTGTAGGAACCGGCGGAACAGAAAAGCACGGAACTTTCAGCGCCCTGGGTAATACTTATTCCTGGACCGACAAGCTTTATACAGAAAAATATTCTTCTGCAGACTTAAAGGTTATTGTTTATGGGGCCGATGGCTCTGTTGCCGCAGAAAAAGAGTTAAGCGTTAGAAGTGACGTTAATTCTTACAATGTGCAGCTGCCTTAGTTGGCATTTTAGTAATGGAGCCCCGGTGCATGCGTAAAATGCGTAAAATACCTAGACGTTTATTTTCCATAGTTTTCTTTTCTCTTTTTGCAGGCTTTGCCCTTCATGCCCAGCTCTACAGCTTTGACTATTTGCGGGTATTTATGGAACAGAACAATCCGGACCTGCTTTCTCTGCAGGAAGAGTACCGCCGCAGCCGCCTTGATGTGCGCGACGCCTGGGCTGGTCTTGGCCCAACTGTAGACCTGCAGATGAGCGGCACTTACATGTTTAATCCGCCGGTGGATGCAGTTTACCTTAATGTAGATGACCTTCTTAATTCCATAAGCTGGCCTTCCGGCGTAAAGCCTACTTCCGGCCAGTATGTAAAGATTTACGACGGCATGGAACCAACCATGTATAACTTTCAGCTTTCTATTACTCAGCCGGTTTTTACCTGGGGAAAGCTTGAAAACGCCATTATCCTTTATGACAAAATTGCAGATATAAAGCAGGCTCAGCTGGAAGCAAAGCATCAGCAGATGATAACAGAGCTAAAGACCCGTCTTGTGACTCTCTGGTATCTGCTTCGTATAAAAGAAATTATTGAAGAAGAAAGCGCTTATGCCCGCCGCCTGGTAGAAGTAAGTGAAGAAGCTGCCCGCACCGGTCTTTTGATGGAACAGGATGCCCTGGATGCAAAGATTCAGGCAAAGGAACTTGATATTGCAATTCAAGATTTGATGGAGCAGCTGAACAATCAGATTCTGGAACTGCGTCGTGCAACCGGCATAGAAGACCTGGAATTTACCCAGATTGATTATAATTTTGATGATTCAGATTTTGACGCCCTTATTGGCGGCGATCGTGACCAGATTCGCGACCGCGCCCTTTCCGAAGAACGCAGCTCAATCAAAATGGTAAAAGACCTGCTTGATGTAAACAAGCGGGCCGAAAAAATTGCAAAGGGCGCCCTGAACTGGAAGCCGGACGTTGCTTTGCAGGCCGCCGTAGGCTATGGTGGTTCCCGTCTTCCTTTTGCAGAAAAGAACTGGATGCGCAAGGATGATTACACCGTTAACCTTTCCATTGGAATAAAAACTACAATCTGGGATGGCGGTAAAAGAATCCGCGATGTTTCCAGAAAAATAAGTGAAACAAAGTCTGCAGAAATTAACCAGCAGGATGTAAAAGGGGAGATTCAGAAAACCCTGAACGCCAACTGGAACACCATCGATGTCTGCAACATGAAAATTGACTATCAGGACTTAAAAATCAGCTCTGCGGAAGCAAAAATCCAGCAGAACGAAATTGTTTTTAATACCGGTTACGGAAGCGAAACAGATCTGCTTTCTGCCAAAATTGACTGCTGCAATCAGCAGATTGAAAAATTAAAGCTTCTCCTTTCCCGTGCGGTTTCCTGCCTCACCATCCTTTATTTGTCGGAATAAAAACTTTGTTATTTCTTGTTTAATACTCCAAAAGTTAGTATATTCTAATTATATCACACCGGCCGCCTACCGGGCGGCCTTACTCAGGAGTATTTTATGCCAGTTGTCAGCTTGAAGGATGTACATAAGTTCTATCCTCTTGGAAAAGAAAGAATTGAAGCCGTACGCGGCGTTTCATTTGATATTGAAAAAGGCGAGTTTGCCGCTATTTCCGGTCCGTCTGGTTCGGGTAAATCTACAATTTTGAATATGATTGGTCTTATCGACCTGCCAAGTGATGGTTCCATCATCATTGGTGATACAGATGTTTACGACGGAGTAGACCTTGCAGATGCCGAAGTTGTAAACAACCGCTGGTCATCTTCTGGACCAGATAAAAAAGACTTGAAGGAAGGAAAGCGTAAGAAGGCCCGCATTGCAATTCCTGCAAAACTTGACCGCCGCATTACCGCCCTTCGCCGTTCCCACCTTGGATTCATTTTCCAGACCTTCAACCTTATTCCTGTATTAAACGTTTACGAAAATATCGAATTCCCACTTCTTCTTGAATCAAAAGATAAAAACTCAAAGAGCCCTGTAGATGATTTTACCAAGGCCCAGAAAGAAGAATGGATTAACTATCTGATTGAAAAGGTTGGCCTTACAGAATGGAAAAACCACAAGGCAAACGAGCTTTCCGGCGGTCAGCGCCAGCGTGTTGCAATTGCCCGCGCTCTTGTAACAAAGGCTCCTGTTATTCTTGCCGATGAACCAACTGCCAACCTGGACTCAAAGAACTCTGAGCAGATTTTGAGCCTCATGAAGTCTTTGAACAAAGACCCAGACTTGCAGACAACCTTTATTTTCTCTACCCACGATTCCCGCATCGTAGACATGTGTGACCACGTTGTTCACATTCTTGATGGTCAGGTTACAAATGATGAGCACAAAGTTGGCTCTGACGTTTACAAAATCTAAGCGAGGGTCGCGATGAAAGAAATATTGAAACTTGCCGTACGCAATCTGCGTGAGCATAAATCTAAAACCCTCATCATTTCGCTTTTTGTGCTTTTTGGTGTGGCAATCGTAATTATGGGAAACTCCTTTCTTGAATCGGTTAATCGCGGTTTGGAAAGAGACTTCCGTGCAAACGTCACCGGCGACCTTGCCATTTCAATTATCCCGGAAAAGGGAACTACAATTGATGTTTTTGGTTTGAACTCTACAAATATCACAGGCGAAATGCCTCA
>JAEEGH010027210.1_pt1 | contig 11334 bp, 8 predicted proteins | sample 9134181 | NCBI WGS metagenome assembly JAEEGH01 (sample SAMN16246544, study PRJNA631951) | gut metagenome | biome: gut microbiome; feature: rumen; material: DP-attached | host: Bos | place: Iran: Karaj | collected 2018-10 | reverse complement strand
ATTGACGGCGTGCGCTGCGAACCGATAGAGGAACTGACCATCAACGTGCCCGAGGAGTATGCCTCGAAGATGATTGACATGGTCACACGTCGTAAGGGTGAGATGACCTCGATGGAGTCGCAGGGTGAACGCACCAATATAGAGTTTGACATGCCTTCACGAGGCATCATCGGTCTCCGTACCAATGTCCTCACGGCATCGCAGGGCGAGGCTATCATGGCGCACCGTTTCAAGGAGTATCAGCCCTATAAAGGTGACATCGAGCGCCGTGTCAACGGTTCGATGATTGCCATGGAGACAGGCACCGCCTTTGCCTACAGTATTGACAAACTGCAAGACCGTGGCAAGTTCTTCATCTACCCTGGCGAAGAAGTTTACGAAGGTCAGATTATCGGTGAGAACACACGCTACAATGATATTGGCGTAAATGTAACCAAGACAAAGAAACTGTCGAATGTGCGAGCTGCTGGTTCTGACGAAAAGGTACAGATTGCTCCTCCAGTGCGTTTCTCACTTGAAGAAGCCATGGAATACATCGCTGAAGATGAGATGATTGAAATCACACCAAAGTCGATGCGACTGAGAAAGATTATCCTCAACCAGTTGGAACGCAAACGTGCGGCAAGGGAAAAGGGAATCGAAGAAGAATAACAGAAGTTGTTTCTGGTTTCTTGTTGTTTGAGGTTGCTTTGTACCTCATTGTCTAATTCTACATTATCCCATCACTTCCATCACCGATGACTTAACAGCATTTACAACTGTTTGCATTTGCTCATCGGTAAGGTCGTAGAAAACAGGAAGACTTATTTCGCACTTATAGTTGTCGTATGCTTGTGGGTAATCGGACATTTTGTAGCCAAGTCCGCTGTAGAACGACAACAAAGGCAAAGGTTGGAAATGCACATTCACCGACACTTCCTTACCATTTATCCTACGGATTATCTCATTGCGCTGCTCCTCGCTTGCTCCTTTCACGCGAAGCGTATAAACATGATATGATGTACACTTGTCTGCAGTTTCGTATACAGGCAAAACAAACCTTGAATCATCCTTAAACTGCGAAGTGTAAAAATCAAAGATTTCCTTCCTTTTTACAAGCGTATCGTCGTCGTAGCGAGCAAGTTCCACTAGTCCCATTGATGCCATAATGTCGGTCATGTTCATCTTGAAGCCAGCCGTAATGACATCATACTTCCAGTTGCCTTTAGTCTTTGCAAGAGCATCTTTGTTCTGCCCATGCAACGATAGCACACACAAGAACTTATATATTTCGTCATTGTCAAATGGTTCTGGCAGATTGAATATTACTGCACCACCTTCGGCAGTTGTAAGATTTTTCACTGCGTGGAACGAAAATACAGTAACATCAGCTAATGAACCTGTATGCTTGCCCTTATACAACGCGCCTATAGAATGCGAAGAATCGGCAAGAACCATAATCCTGCCAAGTTGTTTCTGTATTTCGTTGCTTGGCGAAAATTTGCGCCTTATGCCATCTTCGTTTGCAAGCGACATAATCTCGTCATAGTCACATGGCATGCCTGCAATGTCAACAGGCATAATGACCTTAGTGCGGTCGGTGATTGCAGCACGTATCTTTTCCACATCTATGTCAAAGTCATCACCCTTGACATCCACCATCACAGGCCTTGCACCACAATGCACAACTACATTAGCAGTTGCGCAATATGTGTATGCAGGAACAATAACTTCATCACCATGAGTAACGCCAAACCAGCGCAAAGCGATTTCAAGTCCTGCCGTAGCGGAATTAACACAAAGCGTCGATTTTCCGCCAGTGTACTCGGTAAGGCGCTTCTCGAAAAGTTTTGTCTTGGGACCGGTAGTTATCCATCCCGACTTAAGTGTGTCAACGACCTCTGCTATAATCTTGTCGTCGATACGTGGTGGTGAAAAAGGTATCATTTAATTCTAAATTTTATCCAAAAAACAAATATGCAATAAAAATTGCAGCTATGATTCCGGCAAGATCGGCAATAAGCCCCGCGACTACTGCATAGCGAGTCTGGCGGATTCCAACCGAACCGAAGTAAACTGCCAAAATATAGAAAGTTGTATCGGTAGCACCTTGGAAAGTACATGCCAACCTTCCGACAAACGAATCGGCTCCGTGTACATTCATTGCATCGACCATAAGTCCGCGAGCACCGCTACCGCTTAAAGGTTTCATAAAGGCAACAGGCAGAGCATCAACGAAATCGGTAGGCAAACCGCACTTGTCCAAACACCATGCAATACCTGCCATCAGCGCCTCCATAGCCCCAGAAGCACGGAATACGCCAATTGCAACAAGTATAGCAATCAAGAAAGGAATTATCTTGATGGCAGTATGGAAGCCATCCTTAGCGCCTTCAATAAATGCATCATAAACATTAACTTTATGCTTGAGCGCAAGGATTATAAAACCGACAATCAAAGAGAAAAGTATCACATTTGATACCATTGACGCAACTGTTCCCTGCGATTCTGCCGACAACAATGTAAATCCCCATATTGCAAGCGAAAGCAAAAGCGTAAGACCGCCAAGATAAAGCAGAATTTCCTTTTGGAATAGGTTTATTTTCTGCCACAGCGACACGGCAATTATTCCGACCAGCGTACTTACAAAAGTACTCAATAATATAGGTAGAAAAATGTCGGAAGGATCGGCAGCACCGAGTTGTGCGCGATAAACCATTATACTTATAGGAATTATGGTAAGTCCCGATGTGTTAAGCACAAGGAACATTATCATCGAATTAGATGCGCGGTCCTTGTCTTGATTCAAATCCTGCAGTTCCTTCATTGCCTTTAGTCCCAGTGGCGTTGCTGCATTGTCGAGACCGAGCATATTGGCGGCAATGTTCATCACCATAGAACCATGTACGGGATGATTCTTGGGTATATCTGGGAATAGTTTGTTGAACAATGGCGAAATGCCTTTTGATAGCAAGTTTACAGCACCGCCTTTCTCTCCTACTTTCATTATTCCAAGCCACAAAGTCATTACACCGGTAAGTCCTAATGAAAGTTCAAAGCCGAGCTTGGCCATATCGAAGGTACTGCCAACCATTGCAGGAAACACCTCCATGTCGCCGAAGAACACAGCCTTCACAATCGCCACGACAAAGGCAATCAGGAAAAACGCTATCCAAATGTAATTCAGAACCATTTGCGTATATTTATTTGCAAAAGTAAGGAATTAGAAACGGTGAAATCAATGCATTGCATAAGAGTTTTTAAACGCAAAATGTTAATACTATTTTTCTTTTCCTCATCTTCAAAAAAAATTGTATCTTTGTCAATTATTAATCATTATTTTTATCTTATGAGAATTTTTTATTCAACGCTTATCGGAATAGTTTTCATGCTGATAGCACTTATGGCAACCGCACAACAGGTTGTAAACGAAGATTTTGAGTCCTACGATGCGGGCTCGTATATGTCAACTGTAGCCGCTCCGCAATGGGAAAGGTGGGGTAATGACGTTTTGGGTGGCCTTGTAAGCGATGAGCAGGCTCATGGCGGAACCAAATCTATGAAAGCATACATAGATAGCAATAACACCGAAACCGATGTTATCCTCAATATGAACGACCTCACCACAGGACGCTACAGAGTAGAATTCTATATGTATGTACCTGCAAACAAAACAGGTTACTACAACATTCTGCAGGATTTCAACGGACAAAACTCCAAATGGGGAATCCAGTTGACATTCAACGGAGGAACAATCACAATCGATGCAAACGGAAGTCAGTACACACATCCTTACACTCCTGACTCATGGACCAAAATCCAGCATTTTGTTGACCTCGACAACGACTGGATTGACTTCTATCTGAACGATGAAGTTGTCCTCTCGTACCAGTGGAGCAAGGGAACCAATGGAGACGGCACTACATGCAAGCTCGATGCTATTGACTTCTACTCGCACACTGCAAACAACCAAGCAGGTCTTTATTACATCGACGACCTTGTAATTGAACAGGTTCCTGCGCCAGCAGCTCCGACTAACCTTACCGCTACCGTACAGAACGAAAACGACGTTGCTCTTAGCTGGACAGCAGTTGACAACGACGACCTTGTTTACTACTCAATTTCACGCGAAGGAGAAGAAGTTGCAACAACAACCGAAACATCATACACAGACGAACACCTCTACCCGATGACATACAACTATCAGGTACGCGCATACTGCGGTACTGCAATAGGCTACTCAGCTGCATCAAATACGGCACAGGCAGTTATCGAAGGTGGTGTTGAAAGAGAATCTGTACTTGTTGAAGTATTCTCATACAAGAGTTGTGGCTACTGCCCATACGCAGCAAAGGCTCTTGACAACATGGAGGCGGCAGGAACATTCGACATTATTGTTCTTGACCAACATATATCAGACACATACGCTTATACCGAATCAGCCAACCGCTTTAACTACTGGGCAGGAAAGGACAATATGTTTGGGCAAAACTACGGATTCAGTGGCACACCTTCTACAGTATTTGACGGATATATTGGAATGTCGGGTGCATCAACAAATGTTTCCGAAATGCAAGAGGCATATACAACTTACTACAACTATGTAAAGAACATCAATTCAATATACAACCTTACTGCAGAATTGACACAGACCGAAGTCGGCAGCAAGACTTTCACGCTCAATGTTACCGCAGAAAAACTTTCGGAATACTTTGGTAACGACCAGATTGTAGTTATGGCAGCACTTGCCGAGGACATTGCATACAATTGGGGCGTAGCTGGCAAAATTAGCAACCTCGTCCGCGTTATGTACCCCAATGCAAACGGTACTGTAGCATCTTTCGACGAAAACAACAGGTTCAGCACTAGTTACAGAATCACAGTAAGCGACAGCTACGACATCAGCAAGTGCAAGGTTGTCGTTTGGGTTGAAAATCACACTCAAGGACGCGTAATGCAGTCGAAGAGATTCAAGGTCAGCGATTACTACGAAAATAGTGTTGCCGAAGAAAGCACTGTTGCTAGCATTTATCCAAACCCATCGAATGGTTTGTTCAACATTGTAGACAGCAACATCGAAAGCATTGAGGTTTACGACATCACAGGCAAACTCGTAATGCAGCAACAGGTTAATGCCGACAATGCAACAATCGACCTTACAAACTATGCAAAAGGCATTTACACATTGAAGACCTATACTAACAGCATTGTAAAGACTAACAAACTTATCGTAGAATAATAAATTTCAAAGAAGTGAATTTTGATGTAAAAGAAATCAGGAAGGACTTCCCGATACTTTCAGAAAAGGTTCATAACAAGCCGCTTGTCTATTTCGACAATGCAGCTACATCACAAAAGCCGCGAATAGTAATTGACACCATAGCCGAATACTATTCGCGCTTCAATTCGAACATACATCGCGGAGTGCACTACCTCAGCAACTTCGCCACCGAAGCCAACGAGCGCGCCCGCGAAACTGTTCGGAAATTCATAAACGCTAGTTCCACCGAAGAAATAATCTTCACGCGCGGTACTACCGAATCCATCAACCTTGTCGCCTACTCGTTCGGCGAGACATTCATAGGCGAAGACGACGAAATAATAGTCTCCGAAATGGAGCACCACTCCGACATCGTGCCATGGCAACTCCTCTGCGACCGCAAAAAGTCAAAGATCAAGGTTTTGCCATTCGATGACAACGGAGTTCTTGAAGTCGGAAAATTGGAATCTCTAATTACCGATCACACAAAAATCATAGCTGTAACGCAAATTTCCAACGTTCTCGGCACGGTAAACCCAATAAAGGAAATCATTGAAACCGCCCACAAGCACAACATTCCCGTCCTAATCGACGGAGCTCAGGGCGTACAGCATACAAATGTCGATGTTCAGGCACTCAACTGCGATTTCTATGTGTTCTCGGGACACAAAACATACGGTCCTACCGGCGTAGGAGTACTTTACGGCAAAAAATCGCTTCTGGAACAGATGGTTCCCTACCAAGGTGGCGGCGAAATGATTGAAATCGTAAGTTTTGCCAAGACAACCTATAATGTACTGCCATTCAAGTTTGAGGCAGGAACACCAAACTACATCGATGCCATTGCGCTCGAAAAGGCAATTTTGTACATCCAAAACATTGGAATTCCAGAAATTGAAGCATACGAAAAACAACTTCTCGACTATGCCACCGAACAAATGTCACAGTTCGACTGGGTAAGAATCATCGGCACCGCTCCACACAAGGCAAGCCTTATTTCGTTCGTAATGGACGGAATACACTTCTCCGATGCAGGCATTCTCCTCGACCAGCTTGGCATTGCAATCCGTACAGGTACACATTGCGCCGAACCAACAATGCAACATTTTGGAATCACAGGAACAGCGCGTGCATCGTTCGCATTCTACAACACAATGGAAGAAGTTGACGCACTTATTAACGGTTTGAAACGCATAAAAACAATGTTCTAATGGATAACGAACTGTTTTTCATAGTAAACCCGAACTCTGGCAACAGCAAAGGCCGTATCTGGGACGAGATTTCAGCATATATGACCGAAAATGGCATAAATTTCGGCTGCTACCTCACCAAATCGGCCAACGATGCCGTAAATGCCATTCCGCAGATACTCCGTCAAGGACACCGAAACCTTATTGTTCTCGGTGGTCATGGAACAACCAACGAAGTCGTAAACGGAATTTTCTCGCAAACCGAAGTCCCCTACCCCGAAATCTGCCTCGGTTCAATTCCACAAGGCACAGCAAACGACTGGAACCGCTACTATGGCTGGGAAAACGACTACAAGGCTTCAATCGAGCGACTTCTCAAACACAACATAACCAAACAGGATGTCGGCGTGGTAACATTCTCCGAAAATGGAGAAAGACGCACTAAATATTTCATCAATAGCATTGGTTTTGGCTTTGATGCCGAGATTGTTAAGATGACAAACGAACTTTCGCACGAACAGCGTGGCAAGGAAATTACCTATCTGCTCAGTCTACTCAAATGCCTGCTGAAATGTAAGAAGCGTAATGTCTCAATCGAAGCCGAAGACTTCAAATTCAGTGGCAAGGTATTGTCAATCAGCATTGCCAATGGAAAATATTCTGGTGGAGGAATGCAACAAACTCCAGATGCCATCATAAACGATGGAACATACGACATTTCCATATTCGGTGACATAGGCAAGTTCTTTGTTATTAGGAATGTAAGCAAACTTTACAACAGCACAATTAAGCAAATCAAAAACAAAAATGTCGTATTTGCCCGCACCGAAAACAGCATAAAGGTAACATACGAATGCCCCACTTTTGCCGAAACCGACGGTGAAATCATCGGCGACAGTCCATACGAGATTTCAATGATTAAGGGCGGACTGAATGTAATTGACTAAAACTAACTTTTAATCAAATTCTTAACATAATCCTCGAAGAAAGGACGAATCTCAACAATCGCCTTTTCCAGTTTTGTCATTTCCTCTGCAAAAAACTTGTGAACTGTTTCCCAACATTCTCTGCGATAAATGTCAACATTATCAATCTGCTTGTACAAAGCGCAGACTGGCTTACCATTTTCAAGCACTAGCATTTCATCCCAAACCCAACCTTCGCCAAGATAGTTGTTAAGAACAAGTTCGCACTCGTGCAGCTTGCAAAACACATCAAAACGAATATCCTCGTTCTTACACTCGACAGCGAGCATAACTCTTGCATACGAACGGTTTATGTCGAATTTCAATACCAAATCTTTAATTCCAGTATTGTAAGTCATCCATTTGCCGTTCTTGCCTAAGTATGGACGGGAGTACTCATCAAACTTTACCCAGAACTGCCTTCTTATTTGCGATGCCTCTGCCTTCGAATACATTTTACTTCTTTTTTAGAAAGTCCATCCACTTGCGAATCTGCTCTTCCTTAGCATTTGGCGCCGGTTCATAAAATTTAGTATCCACTAATTTATCAGGAAGATACTGCTGGTCGACATAATGGTTCTCAAAGTCATGCGCATACTTGTAATCGGCACCATAATTCAATTTTTTCATCAAAGCAGTTGGAGCATTGCGCAGATGTAAAGGCACTGGCAAATCACCCGTTTCCTTGACTTTAGCCAAAGCTGCATCAACAGCCAGATATGCAGAATTACTCTTTGGACTTGTTGCTAAATAAACTGTTGCCTCGGCAAGCGGAATCCTAGCCTCGGGCATACCTATCTTGTCAATTGCCTCGAAACAAGCGTTAGCAATAAGCATGGCATTAGGATTTGCCAGACCAATATCCTCCGATGCCGAAATAATTAGTCTACGTGCGATAAATTTTATGTCCTCACCTCCTTCGAGCATACGGGCAAGCCAATAAATTGCAGCATCGGGATCTGAACCACGAATCGACTTGATAAATGCAGAAATTATATCGTAATGTTGCTCTCCAGACTTGTCGTATATTGCCATGTTCTCCTGCAGACGACTGACAACCAATTCGTTTGTAATGACAATTTCCGAATCGCCACTACTGCAAACCAAATCCAGAATATTGTACAATTTTCGACCGTCTCCTCCCGAAAAGCGATACAAGGCATCGCGTTCCTCAACCTTGATATTCAACTTCGAAAGTTCCTCATCTGTCGTTATTGCCTTGTCAATCAGCTTGTCCAAATCATGTTCATCCAAATGCTTCAGCACATATACCTGACAGCGCGACAGCAATGGCGAAATGACCTCGAAAGAAGGATTTTCGGTAGTTGCACCAATTAGCGTTATTGTCCCATCCTCAACCGCACCAAGCAAAGAATCCTGCTGCGACTTGTTGAACCTATGAATTTCATCAATGAAAAGAATCGGATTGCCCTTCGAGAATAGATTTACCTTTTTTGCCTGCTCAATAACTTCGCGCACTTCCTTTACGCCACTGCTTACTGCGCTTAATGTTATAAAGTTACGCTCAGTTATTTGAGAAATTACGGTAACAAGAGTAGTCTTTCCTACACCTGGAGGCCCCCACAATATCATTGAAGGAATCCTACCTGCTTCTATTGACTTGCGCAAAGGAGCATTCTTTCCAACAAGATGCTCTTGTCCAGCATAGTCATCGAAACTACGCGGACGCATACGTTCGGCCAAAGGTTTGGATGTCAACATTTACTCTACCTATAATTAGGATCAGACTCGAAAATGTGCTTCATTATTGCCTTGTCGGTATCGGTAAAATCGACATGTCTTCGAGCCATTACACGTTCCATAACCTCGAATGCTGTTTCCAACTTATATTCCGTGAAACCAGATGCACCACCCCATGAGAACGATGGCACAAAGTTACGAGGAAATCCAGCGCCAAATATGTTTGCCGAGACACCCACGACAGTACCAGTATTGAACATAGTGTTTATACCGCATTTAGAATGGTCGCCAAAAATAAGCCCGCAAAACTGCAAACCAGTTTTATCAAACTTCTGGGTATCGTAATTCCACAACTTAACTTCAGCATAATTGTTCTTCAGGTTTGAATTGTTGGAATCCGCACCAAAATTACACCATTCTCCTACAACCGAATTGCCGAGGAATCCATCGTGCGCCTTGTTGGAATAACCGAAGAAAACAACATTGCTCAGTTCTCCGCCAACCTTGCACCATGGACCCACAGTCGTATCGCCGTACATCTTTGCGCCCATCTTAAGCACAGCATGTTCGCACAAGGCAAACGGACCACGGATATTGGCACCTTCCATAACTTCCGAATTTGCACCTATATATATAGGTCCATCGTTGGTATTCAGCGTTGCACATTCAATACTACAACCTTCCTCTACAAACAAAGGATACTTTCCGAACGAAATGTTTGTTGAACTTATTGGTTTTGACATGCGCCCAGCGGTCAACAGTTCAAAATCCTTGCTTATTTCCATTCCGTTGAGCGAAAAAATATCGGTCAATGCCTTCAGCACAAACACTTTGCCAGAATATTCCACTTCTACGGATGAGGATTCGCATTGCCCAGCACTTGCCAGTACAAAACCATCCTTTACCAATCGTCCTGATTCCAACGACTTGATTGCCTTAGCAATATTATAATCAGGAATCAACACAGAAGGTATTACTATGCAATCAGCGTCTTCAACTTTCTGATACTTAGTCTGCAAGTACGATTCCGTTTCAACATAAACCTTTTCGCCGAGATACTTTTCCCACTTCTCGCGCAAAGTGAGTATTCCTACTCTGAAATCTGCTATCGACCTCGTCAGCGACAATGGCCTGAACCTGCCATGAAAACCCCTATCGGATAAAACGAACTTCATTCTACAAATAATCTATAACCTTTTCCAAACGAATGCCACGCGAACCTTTTACCAAAAACATCTTGCTCTTTTCGGGATGAGTCACAAAATACTTGTTCAAGTCCTCAACTGTCTCGAAGAACATATATGGATATTCATCTGCGAACTTGGCAAAATTCTTACCTATAAAATAAGCACTTACATAACCGCTTTCGCGCACATATTCAAGAACGGCACGATGCTCAGCCTCACTCTCTTTTCCTAGTTCGAGCATATCGCCGAGAATCAACGCCTTATAATCATCATTTATCGAGTTATAGCTATCAATTGCTGCTCTCATGCTTGTCGGGTTAGCATTGTAAAGGTCCAGAATTAATGTATTGCGCGATGTCTTTGTCATCTGTGAACGGTTATTCTTCGGGAAATAGTCGGAGATAGCACCATCAATAGCTGTCGGATGAATATCGAAATACGCGCCAACTGTTACTGCAGCAAGTATATTCTCGAAATTGTATGCACCAATAAGATTTGACTTAGAAAAACCTGATACAGAATCTGTTTCCCAATTTACCGTTGTCTGATATGCATACTCCGAATATACGCCACGGCAGAAACAATCCTTTCCTTTGCCATACTTAACAACCTTAAGCTTGTCATGTCCCGACAAAACTTTCTTCAACAAATCATTATCATCATTTATGAAAACGGTTCCATCGTGAGCATCAAGGTAGTCGTAAAGTTCGCCCTTAGTCTTCATCACACCCTCTATAGAACCAAAACCTTCGAGATGTGCCTTGCCCACATTGGTGATAATGCCATAGTTAGGTTCTGCAATCTTGCACAATGCTGCGATTTCTCCAGGATGGTTTGCTCCCATCTCAACTACGCCCATATCAACGGTTCTGTTCATCGATAGCAATGTCAGCGGGACACCTATATGATTATTCTTGTTTCCGCTTGTGTATGAAATTCTAAACTTTTTTGCAAGGACAGCCGAAACCAATTCCTTTGTCGTAGTCTTTCCATTAGTTCCCGTAATTGCCAGTATCGGAATATTAAGTTTACGCCTATGATAATTTGCAAGC